>Ga0114940_10000207_pt1 | contig 34608 bp, 34 predicted proteins | sample ColdCreekSource_FD_87195 | JGI IMG/M metagenome (GOLD analysis project Ga0114940, IMG submission 87195) | Groundwater microbial communities from Cold Creek, Nevada to study Microbial Dark Matter (Phase II) - Cold Creek Source | ecosystem: Environmental > Aquatic > Deep subsurface > Groundwater ...
CAGGTACTTTAGCATAAGATATGACGCGCGATAAAACTTTGACCGCTAAACCTAGTCACGGCTCTCATCCCGACGCTCGTGCTATCGCACAGAGCGCGGGGCTTCCCGCCGTGGAGCTAAATCAATTAAAAACTGGCTGATGTATTGAATCCAGTATCAAATTTTACTGCTGCTAATTATCTTAGTTCTTTATTTTAGCTCACAGTTAATTCTCGGTTTAGTCGGCTATGGTCCGCTATTTTCGGCAGTGAGTAATATCTAGTTGTTTTTGCCTTAAATTAACCATGCACAATACCTAGAAAATCTAAAGCAGTTAAGTCTTAATGTAGGTGCGAAGCGTTGGACTTCAAAATTATATTTTAATATAAATTTTAATAATTTCGTTAGCGTTATTCTCCAGCTTAAAAGCTGCATTATCAATTAATTGAAACTGCTTTACTCCTAATATAGATTTCAACCAATGATGATGAGACACTCCACACTACATATTTAACTGGTTAATTGACTAGTAAATCAAATCAATTGAAAAACTAGGCATTTTTGAGAAGATGCTTGACCAGATTGTCCTTAACCATCATCTGACGAAACATTTCTAACAGGTATTCCTGAGCCTGTTCTTTAGTTAAATCTTGAACTTGTTCTTGAAGAACCTTTAATTTGAATTGCTGCTCTAAGCTTAATTGTGCTGACAAATCCATTGGCTTCACTCCCTGACTATAAGAAATTTAGCAAGCAGAAAAATAATTTTTCTACTTTGTGTTTGTGTGGCTGTATTTCTCAATCAATCTAACACCACACCTATAACATGTCTACACTGTCAAGTAATAATTAATTAAAGCAATAAAAAGTTACGAAATGCTTATAGTAGAAAGGTATTTTTGGTGTAATTTGATGCGGAAAAAATAAAAAAATCGACTATCAGTAAGAACCAGAAAGTAGATCAAGGTAAATTATCGATATATTGATCATAGAAGCCATAAAAAAGACTTAACTATAACGATGGATAAAATTAAAGACGCTAGAGAATTTTTTCAACAGAGTGCGGGGAAATGGCGATCGCAACGCACTACCCATCATTTACCTTTTAGAAGAGCCGAAAGTGGCAGCTCAGATATCAATGTAGATTTTTTGAATGGAGATGACGAAAAAATAGCCGCAATCTGTGCCATGCACGATGTCGAGCCGCAAACTGCTATAGGAGGTGCATTTGTTAGCTGGGATGGCTCGATGGCATGGGACAAAGAAAACGAAGACCACAAAGGCACAACAGTGTTTGCGCTGATTCCCGATCCTGAAAATCCCAGAAAAGGCAAACTATTGAGAGAAAGAGGCTATGCCGAAATCGTCCCTGTAGCTGGTGAATACGATATGGATGTAGAAGATGGACTGGTTTTAATCACCGAATACGACACCATGAGCATCATTGAGCGTTTTTGGTTTGTCAGTCCTGACTTGCGCTTGCGTAGCAGCACCGTCAAAAGATTTGGGGGATTTAATACTGCTACTTTTTGCGCCGAATCTCGTGTCAAAGTTGAAAAAGCGAAAACAGAAACTTCGAGAGAAAATACCAACCTAACCGCATATGCTATCTCTGGTTGGTAATTTCTAGGACTTACTCCTTATCGCGCGTGTTCAAAAATCAACAATTAATAATCGGCAATCAACTAATGATTCTGTAATATTTTGTAACCTTGCTTAACTTTTAGTTCCCTACTACCGTATGATTGGGACTAAGATTTTTATTGACAAACATTAAGATAGACGGAGGTCTTGACTTGTCTATTCCTCTATTAGAGTACAAACCAAATTCACAAAATTCTCGCGTGGCTGGATACGATATTGGGGGGGATGACCAACCCAAAATTTATTCATCGGAGAATCTGCTTTCTTTAACCGAAATGAATGAATTGATTGAAGCGGCATACTGCCAAATCTTTTTTCATGCTTTTCGCTCTGATCGTGAAATTTTCCTCGAATCTCAATTACGTAACGGTCAAATAACCGTTCGTGACTTTGTTCGTGGACTTTTGCTATCTTCAACCTTTAGAGATAGCTTCTACGACAAAAATAGCAATTATCGCTTTGTCGAGCAATGCATCCAAAGAGTCTTAGGACGAGATGTTTATAGCGAAAGAGAAAAGATTGCTTGGTCGATTAAAGTAGCTACCAAAGGTATTCAAGGCTTCGTTGACGAACTGTTAGACAGCGAAGAATACATGGATAACTTTGGCTACGATACTTTACCTTACCGCCGTCGCCGGGTACTTGCTAGTCGCGACCAAGGTGAAAGACCTTTCAACATTACATCTCCTCGTTATAACGAATACCATCGCGCCATTTTGGGCTTCCCTCAAATTATTTGGCAAAGCGAAGTACGTCGTTATACTCCCCAAGATCAGAAACCAAGAGCAGGAAGTCCCGCTTTATATATGGATATGGCGCGTAGCTTACCTAACAGAGCCAATGCTCCTAGCCGAGTTTCAGCAACCAATATTAGTTTCTTAGATAAAGTTCCTTATCGTAAGACTACATAACTAAATTTAATTGCTGAATTGGTCGCAAGATCTTTCCTAGAGGGAGTTGTAAATTAGCAGAGTAGTTTTTACAGGATTATGTTGTTAATCTACGACCTCCCTCTTTTTAATTAGTCCTATTGCGTAATACTTCTAGAAGTTTGGTAAATTCAGCAGGCAAGGGCGCGATCGCATTTATTAGTTTTCCTGATACTGGATGCTGTAAAGATAATTGCCGCGCATGGAGAGCTTGACCAGATAAGTTGACCTTAATTGAATGGTTAGAACCGTATAGAGCATCTCCTAGCAAAGGATGACCATTATGAGTGCAATGAACTCTAATTTGGTGAGTTCGTCCCGTTTCCAAGAGAAATTGCATCAGAGTATAATTACCAATTCTCTCTAAGATTTTCCAATGAGTAATCGCCGCTCTGCCTCCCTTTTCTAGGGAAATAACCGCCATTTTTTGACGATCACTTTGATGACGACCAACAGGTAAATCAATTATTCCTGATTCTTGAGGGAAAGAACCATAAACCACGCCCCAATATTCCCGTCTGGCAGTTTTGGCTTTAATTTGACTCTGTAAATTTTGATGGGCGAGATCGCTTTTGGCGACGACAATTGCTCCAGTAGTATCCTTATCTAGCCTGTGAACAATCCCTGGTCTTTCCACGCCGCCGATACCTGCCAAGTTTTCGCAGTGATACAATAAAGCATGAACCAGAGTTCCTGTCGGATGTCCTGGTGCGGGATGAACCACCATCCCTGCTGGCTTGTTGATGATAATTAGATGTTCGTCTTCGTAGAGGATGTCTAAAGGAATTGCCTCTGGAGTTAAATTTAGCTTTTCAGGTTCGGGAATAATTACCCGCACGCGATCGCCTGAAACTAATTTGTTTTTTTTAGTAGTACATATCTCAGCATTCAACTCCACATGGCCATCGATAATTAATTTTTGCCAACGAGAGCGAGAAATATCAGGGCGTTGAGCCGATAGCCAACGATCTAGGCGATCGCACTTTTCGGTTACTTGTAGTTGAATTTCTTGGATAATAATTGTTAGATAGAACTCTACTATTTTACTTATAGCTTGCAATGTTGGCTGCGACCGTGAAATACTACTAAACTAAGATCATGAGTAAGTATAGACATAACCATAGTCGTAAATAACTGCAATGCAACCTAAAAAGAGAGAGAGTTTGGAGCCTTCCTCTGCTCGGCAATCATTCTGGCAATCATCTTTTAGTGCAAAACAAAAGGCACTAGCTGTAGCTATCAGTTTGAGTATGCTGCCAGTCATCGCAGTCGGTACAACAATTTATTACCTTGGTAATAAATCGATTGATTCCAGTATTGTTAAGATGACTCAACATAATTCTGTATCTGAAGCCAAAAAAGAGTTGCTACAGCAGAAACCTCTATTGAACATTGCCTTGCTCGGGACGGAGGCAATAGCATTACTAGCTGGAGGTATCGCTATTGTCGCTACTAATCGCCTCTTTGCTTCTAAGATCCTGACAACAAAAGAAGTCAATCTAGAAAGCAAACCAATTCCGACAGGAGAAATCGATGAACTCAAGCATTTTTTAGATCAAGGAGATATTCCTCAAACCACTGGTACTGAATCCCGAACAGCGGTCAACCCCGACCAAACTATTGCGGCCAATCCAGTGCCAACAACAGCTAGCTCACAGAAATTTGAACAATATCCCACTGTTCTGGTGGTAGATGATTCTGCAACCATACGAGAAATCGTATCTCTGACTCTGGAAAAAATAGGTTATCGAGCTATACATGCAGAAGATGGACATGATGCTCTAATCGAGTTACATCGACATCCTGAGTTGCGAGCGATTATTACCGATGTTGAAATGCCTAACATGGATGGCTTTGAACTTCTCCTCTATCGCAGTCAACACCCAGAATTAGCCAAGTTACCAACTATCCTTCTTAGTAACCGTCGTAGTCAGCCTTATCAGGATTTAGCCAAGCAATTGGGAGCCGATGCGTATTTCACTAAGCCTTATGACGAATCAGAGTTTTTAGCTACCATTAACTCTATTATGAATACTCGCTATTCCCATAAATTACGTGGGGTAACTTTCAATAAGATGAAATAATATACTAAGACTTACATACTCAGCCAGACTAAGAATAGTAGAACAAGACTTCGAGCCTCAAAGCCAATCAAGCCAATGCTCAGAATGATCGAATTTCTTTTCAGCGCATAAGTCTTATATACAGATAAACCCTTATGACTAGCATTACCAAGTCTGCTTATAGTGACAGTCAAATTATTGCTTGGCTGCGAGGCTTATATACAATCGCCTTAGCTGATGGATATTACGATCCAGAAGAACAAGAATTGATCGCCCAACTAACTCGAAATTTAGCCAATCTCGATCATGTTGACCGTTTAGAATTAATTACACCCGAAGAATTAGCCAACACTTTAGGTAAAGAACCAGAAACCGCAGAAAACTTTCTCCGCACCGCCGTATTGGTGGCAGTAGCCGATGGAGTTTATTCCACCCTAGAATACGAATTACTACATCAATTTAGTGATGCTTTAGAAATTCAAGTCGAAGCTCTGAAATCTTTAGAAAACACTCTCTATCAACCAGAAGAATCAGAAAGAATTGCGGCAACGACATCGCCTCTTTCTCCACCCCTTGAAAAAACTAAATCTGGCGTAGATGTGTTGCGTCCAGTAAAAGATTGGCTGGATGAAATGAATGTCAAAGACCCTCGTCTGGCTCGTTTTGTCTGTACAGTAATTCCGCCTCAGTGTCCCTTCGAGCGAGATATCAACTTATTTGGACGTACTTTGGCTCATATTCCGCCTCTTTGCAAACTCAACCCACTCTACGAGCAGTTTACTACCCTGCGTTTTCGCTCTCTATCTTATTTAGCCGATGAGTGTAGGGAAGACATCACCAAATATATTCAGTAGTAGTTTAATTCAACATTTAATACATCTAATATTTAACAGCAATGCAATTTATCGATTTAGCAGAAATAGAAATAGTAGCAGGTAACGGTGGTGATGGCATGGTTGCCTTCCGCAGAGAAAAATATGTCCCCGCAGGTGGCCCGGCTGGTGGGAATGGAGGATGGGGAGGCTCAGTAATTCTAGTTGCTTCTGACCGTTTACAAACCCTGTTAGATTTTAGATACGCGCGGCTATTTAAAGCCGAAGATGGTAAAAAAGGCGGGCCTAATAACTGCACTGGAGCTAAGGGGTGCGATCGCATTATTGAAATTCCCTGTGGTACTATAATTTATGATGCCGACACAGGTGAAGTTTTAGGCGATTTGACAACTAATGGAGAAACTCTTTGCGTAGCTAAGGGCGGCAAGGGCGGTTTGGGTAACAAGCATTTTCTGAGTAATAGCAATCGCGCTCCAGAATACGCTTTACCAGGATTAGAGGGAGAAATTAAACGTTTACGCTTGGAATTGAAGTTAATCGCCGAAGTGGGGATTATCGGTTTGCCCAACGCGGGTAAGTCTACACTAATTTCATCTTTATCTTCGGCACGTCCTAAAATTGCTGATTATCCTTTTACTACCCTCGTACCTAATTTAGGGGTAGTACGTAAACCAACTGGAGACGGTACAGTGTTTGCCGATATTCCTGGGTTAATTTCTGGTGCTTCCGATGGCGTTGGTTTGGGTCACGATTTTCTCCGCCATATTGAACGTACTCGTATACTGCTGCATCTAATTGATATTACTGCCGAGAATCCTATCGCCGACTATCAAACTATTCAACAGGAACTAGAAGCTTACGGTCAAGGATTGCCAGAGCGTCCTCAAATTATTGCGTTTAATAAAATAGATGCAGTTGATCAAGAGACTTTAGAAACTCTTATTGCTGAATTAACGCAACTTACTGCCGCACCAATTTTTACCGTCTCGGCGGTGACCCGTAACGGATTGGATACTCTAGTGCAGAAAGTCTGGTCTGTGCTAGATACAGAGGAGCTTGATACCGAACAATTATTGCGATCAATTTAGCATCTTCAACGCGGGAAGGTCGCGCTGGAATCAAAAATTTCAAACCAAGAATGCTCGAATTTTCTAACAGCCTCTAAGTTGCCTAACTATATTCAATATTTCACCTCTCCCCAATAGAACCCCATAATATGTCAAGCAAATCGAATTGTAACTTGCTAAAAAATTATCGGCTTTTGAGATAGTAGTTACATAAAGTTGTTGGCTAGTAGACCAATGATTAAGATAGTAAACATAGTATCAAATGAAAAATATACAGCGGTTTGCATAACTAATTAGTACAGTTTAGCTTCTTGACCTTAATTCAATAAAAACGTTGTCTAGATTACTTATATTAAGATTAATATAAGCGATCGCAAAAGTCAAAATGCGATCGCTTATATTGCCAATAACTTGTCTGCTAGTTGCTGTTAACCTACTTACTTATAACGAATCAACTCGTAAACGTTCAAATATTGCGTCCCCGCACTATGCCACGAATAATCATATTCCATGCCCTGCTGCACTAATTCTTCAAACTGTTTGGGGTATTCATAGAATAGACCAATCGCCCGTTCCATTGCCGATTCCAAAGCCAGATTATCTGTTTCATAAAAAACATAACCATTACGTTTTTCTGGTGCATGATCGCGATCGTAATCACGGTCAAATACCGTACTCAGCAAGCCTCCAACCCCTCGGACAATTGGCACTGTACCGTATTTCAAACTAATTAACTGAGTCAACCCACACGGTTCAAAGTTACTAGGGACGATTATCATATCTGACCCAGCATAAATTAAGTGGGCAAGTTCTTCATTGAAACCAATTTCTAAATGAACATCAGGATTGTCATTAAGAAACTGCTTCTCGTGTAGAAATTGGTTATTAACCTCTGGCGAAGTTCCCGAACCAAGCAACACAAATTGCGCCCCTCGATTGAGCGCATAGTAAATGGCATGATGAACCAAATGTACGCCTTTTTGGTCGTCTAAGCGACCGATGTAGGCAACTATGGGCTTATCTGAATCGGCTAATAGTAGTCTTTCTTGCAGAGCTTGTTTATTTTTCTTCTTGCCTAAGGGATTGTCAATGTTGTAGTGGTAAGGAATATAAGTATCTGATTCGGGATTCCAGAGGTTATAATCTACGCCATTAAGAATGCCGCCGAACTTGTCTTGATGAATTTCTAAGGTATGACCCAAACCATAACCGACATCGGTATAACGAGCTTCCCAGGCATGGTGTGGCGAAACGGTATTGACATAATTGGAGTAGACTATACCCCCTTTCATTAAGTTTAAAGCAAAGGGATTAAAGTTATCTTGCAGGCGATCGTAATGGAAATAATATTCTGGTCGATTTAAACCTGTTGCGGCAAGCATTTCATTGCCACAGTTTCCTTGATGCTTAAAATTATGGATGGTGTAGCAAACTCTTTGCCTTTCCATGCCGTAGTATTGATACATTTCGTACAACATTACGGGAATTAAACCAGTTTGCCAGTCATGGCAATGAATAATATCAGGACGTTTATTACTTTTAAGTAAAAATTCTAAAGCTGCTTTACTAAAAAAGGCAAACCGCATCGGATCGTCATGACCACCGTAAACATAACCCCGGTTAAAGAAATTATCCCTACTCTTGGGTTGAATAAAGAAACAAAGTCTTCCGTGTACCCAACCACAAAAAACATCGCACTTAATTTCGCCGCCGTACCAGGGTACGCCAAGGTCACGATAGGCATCGTGCAAACCCCAGATATGGTCATACCTCATGCAGTCATACATGGGCAGAATCAATTCAACGCAATTTCCACGATTTTCTAACTCTCTAGTTAGGCCGTAAACGACATCTCCTAAACCGCCAGCTTTGATAACAGGAGCGCATTCAGAGGCAATTTGTACGATGTACATATTTAGACCCTCACTTAATAAAACTTTATTTTTAAATGTTTTCTTTAAGATTTTAGATCGAAATCATCAAAAATATTGGCAGATTATTCTATTTACGAACTTTTTTCCTAAGTTTTAGCAAAATAATTTTAAGTTGAAACTTGTGACGAAGTTAAAGAAAGCGAGAGAATGAGCTTTTCGTGCGATCGCACGAAAAGCGTATAATAATATAATTAGATCTATGCACAAGGGGCAGGTCGAGCGTCAAAACTTATAGCTTTTGACTCCGCTCAACCAAATTTTAAATCAGCGTTTAAATGAAATGGCCGCAGACTTATGCGCGTTGGTCCATTATTAGACGTTTTGCGACATTAAAAATTTTTGGGGTTTAACATTGCTAAACCCCAAAAAATAATACAGTCACGATTAATTTGAATTAAGATTTTTTTGAAAATTCCCCATGTTCACGATACCAGTCAATAGTATTTTTCAATCCTTGGCGGAAATCTGTTTGGGCAACAAAGCCAAATCTTTCTTTCGCTTTTTGGGTATCTAGGCAACGACGAGGCTGTCCATTAGGTTTATCGGTTTGCCAAACTATTTTCCCTTCAAACGACATCAATTCACAGATTGTTTCGACTAAATCACGAATTAGAACCTCATGGTTAGTCCCCAAGTTAACGGGGTCAGATTCATCATATTTTTGAGTTGCCATAACAATACCCCGCGCCGCATCTGTAGAGTAAAGAAACTCGCGACTAGGGCTGCCATCGCCCCAAACTGGTAACTCCTTATCTCCTCTGATTTGAGCTTCGTGTACCTTACGAATTAAAGCAGGAATGACGTGGGAGCTATTAGGATCGAAGTTATCTTCAGGGCCATATAAGTTTACGGGTAAGAGATAAATACCATTAAAACCGTACTGTTGGCGATAGGCTTGCAACTGCACCAACAAGGCTTTTTTAGCAATGCCGTAGGGAGCATTAGTAACCTCTGGATAGCCGTTCCATAAATCTTCTTCTTGGAAAGGAACAGGAGTGAGATTAGGATAGGCGCAGATTGTTCCCACACAGACAAATTTTTCCACACCCTTTTGATAGGCAGCGTGAATTAACTGTGTTCCCATCATTAGGTTGTCATAAAATAATTCGGCGGGTTTTTCCCGATTTAAACCAATTCCGCCGACGTGAGCTGCTAGGTGAATAACTACATCCTGTTCTTTAACCGCCTGTTGACAGTTTTCCCATTTACAGAGATCCAGCTCACGCGATCGCGGTATACTAATATGGTTAAGGGTAGCTCCAGCTTTACAGAGTTGATCTACTACTTGTTTGCCCAAGAATCCTGCTCCGCCAGTGACCAGAATCCGCTTGTCGCTTAAACTTAGCATGATTAATTGAATTAAATGTGATTGATTACTTAAACAGCTTTCGTGGTTTAGTTTAATCTACAATCGTGGCGAAATTTCTACGCATATGAGCGTTATCGCCTCCAGCATCACTACCATCAGGAGTAGGCAGGTTTAAAGTAACGAGGTCGGCATTAACCATTAATTTAACTAATTCTTCAAAAGTAACAGAAGGTTCCCAGCCAAGTTTTTGCTTAGTTAGAGTCGGATCGCCAATTAGTAGCTCAACTTCGGCGGGACGTAAGTAACGAGGATCAAAAGCCACATAGTCGTTCCAATCAAGATTGACGTGACTAAAAGCAATATCTAAAAACTCTTTAATTTGATAAGTTTCTCCCGTCGCCACAACGTAATCATCGGGTTGGTCTTGTTGTAGCATCATCCACATAGCTCGAACGTAGTCTTTGGCATAACCCCAATCTCGTTTAGAATCTAAATTGCCTAGATAGAGTTTCTTTTGAGTACCTTCAACAATACGTGCGATCGCTCGGGTGATTTTGCGAGTCACAAAAGTTTCGCCTCGGCGGGGAGATTCGTGATTGAATAAAATGCCATTACAGGCGAACATATCGTAAGATTCGCGGTAATTTACGGTTTGCCAATGAGCGTAAACTTTGGCGCAAGCATAGGGGCTACGAGGATAAAAAGGCGTAGTTTCTGTTTGAGGGACTTCTTGCACTTTGCCAAACATTTCCGAAGAACCTGCTTGATAAAATCTTACCTCGATACCAGTTCGATACTGATAGTCTCGGATTGCCTCGAGCAAACGCAAAGTACCCATTCCTACGGAGTCTACTGTGTATTCTGGAGAATCAAAACTGACTCTAACGTGGGATTGCGCTCCTAAATTATAGATTTCCGTTGGTTTAACTTCTTCTAAGATACGTCGCAAGGTAGTACCGTCGGTCAAGTCGCCATAATGGAGAAATAGTTTAGCCTCTGGACTGTGAGGGTCAATATAAATGTGGTCAATGCGATCAGTATTGAAAGTAGAAGTTCGGCGGATAATACCATGAACCTCATAGTCTTTATCCAATAAAAACTCGCTCAAATAAGAACCATCTTGACCAGTAATACCAGTTATTAAGGCTACTTTGCGTTCAGTCATTCAAATTACCTATCTACCAGATAAATTTACAAAAATCGTACTATCGCCCAATTTTCTTTTCCCAAGTAACTGTAACTCAATTTATTTGTAAATTAAGATATTTAGTAAGCACCATTATTACGAGGAAATACGATTACACCAATAGTTTTAAAAATAATCCATAAATCTAACAACCAATTATGGCTAGTGGCATAATAAACATCAATTTGCACTCTCTTAGGATAGGGAATATCATTTCTGCCAGATACCTGCCACAGTCCAGTAATTCCTGGTTTTATTTTCAATACAGTATTAATTTTGCGACCATACTTCTGCAATTCTTCAGGTACGAGTGGTCTAGGCCCCACTACACTCATATCCCCTTTGAGTACATTCCAAAATTGCGGAAATTCATCAAGGCTAGTTAAGCGTAAAAACTTACCCATTTTAGTTATTCTGGGGTCTTGTTTTAATTTAAAACTGTCTTGAAATTCCTGACGCATCTGAACTGAATCATTGATTATTGTCTCCAAGATTTCGTCAGCATTATGAACCATTGTTCTGAATTTTATGCAGTCAAAAGGCTGATGGTCTTTACCAATTCTTTGTTGAACATAGAAAATTGGCCCTGGGGAATTGATGGCAATTAAAGTCATCAAAATAAAATACACAGGGGAAAATACAATAAGAACAAACAGAGAAAAAATTATATCAAATATACGTTTAACAAGATTTCCGTCTAAAGCAGGTAGGGATAAACTATACAACCTATTTAGGTTGATCAAAGGTCGAACACCTTTTCTAATAAACCCTTGTAAGAGCTTGACGGAAATAAGTTGGCTGTTAGCAGTCATCTTACTCCTTCACACACATATCACACCACACTGTCCAATCATAAATCTAGAAAGTGATTATCGGCTGATAATTCACTAACAAAAAAGCGACTTTATATCTTTAATTTAGTGATTTCCATTCTTGATAACAGTGATCTACGAATTCTAAATAGGACTTTTTAAAGATTGTCGGGCTAAACTTAGTTGCTTGCAAGCGGCAATTTTCTGAATCTATTTGAGTTTGAAATTTTTCAAAAGTCCCCACAGCTTCAACTAATGCTTCTACTTGTTGAGATTTAAAAAATAAACCCGTGCCATTTTGCGGATATTCACGAATATCTTTGACCGTTTCTAAAGCACCTCCTTTTCCATAGGCAATTACTGGTGTACCGCAGGCTTGCGCTTCGACTAAGGCAATACCAAAGTCTTCACAAGCAGCATAAACAAAGGCTTTGGCTTTGGTTATATATTCTTTTACTACATTATGCGGTTGCCATCCTAAAACTTGGATATTTGATTTGGCTAATTTGCGAATCTCGTCTAGTTGCCCACCCTCTCCAATGATTACCAGTGGTTTTTTGAGCTGATTAAATGCCTCGACGATCAAGCATATTTGTTTATAACTTACTAATCGAGAAATTGTCAGATAGAAATCTGCTTTTTGAGGCTGAAAATCAAATTTCTCCAGATTAACTGGTGGATAGATTACTTTGGAGCTTCGACGATAACAACGCCAAATACGCCTGGCAGTATGTTGGGAGTTAGCAATAAAATAATCAACTCGATTGGCAGAGATAACATCCCATTGTCGCAAGCGATGCAAGATATATCTAGCAATTATTCCTGGAATTCCTGCCCCCATTCGATCATTATTTAAGTAATCGAAAGTTAAGTCCCAAGCGTAACGCATTGGAGTATGGCAATAACAAATATGTAATTGATAAGGACTGGTTAGGACTCCTTTGGCGACAGCATGAGACGAAGATAAGATGATATCGTAACGGTTAAGGTCTAATTGTTCGATCGCCAGTGGTAAAAGAGGCAAGTATTTTTGTACCCCATTACGAGCCGCAGGAAATTTTTGCAAAAACGTAGTTCCAATCTGACGCTGATACAGATAGCTATCAGAATTGACTGATTCAAAATCAATCAAAGCATAAAGATCCGCGTCGATATGCTGCAAAATTTCTTGGACAACTAATTCTGAACCTCCTTTGGCTTGGGGAGTCAACCATTCATGCACCAAAGCATATTTTAAGTCCACAGTTTATTTTATTTGTTAATTGCCTTGAGTAATCAATTGCCATGCTACACTATTGCCCAGGGTTTTATGGGGTTCTAAGCTAAGGCGTGCGATCGCACTAGGCTCAACTAATAAATAAACTGGTGACTTTTGTTGCCAATATTTGGTTAATTCTTGATCAGATGTAGGAATAATTACGCGATCGCTGTAAAATTCTAAAGATGGGCGGAACTGTGGGTATGAGGTGTATATTTCCTGTTGAGAGGGAGTAGATTGTTTAATCATGACGGCAACAGGTTTTACAGGAAAAGCTTCGCCTAATTCCCAAACCCAATGACCAGAATTGAATAGTAATAGCAGAGCTAGATAAAAGCCAGTAAAGATAACCAGTATGAAGTAGCGAGAAGATAGCCAGAGCATTATTGCTGCGATCGTAAAACTACAGGCAGCTATAGCTAAAATCAGTGATAAATCTGATTCTGAGGGAATATTATTAATTAAGCCATAATAGATACTGCCTCCCCAGCTAATTACAGCTATCAAACTAAGAGCGATTTTCCAGGGGTAAGGATAGGCTTGAGAGCGTTGTTGCCAAGCATCCGCTAAATTAACTCCTATTAGTAAAGATAAGGCGGGATAAAGGGGAATAATATACCAAGGCAACTTAGTCACCATCACTGAAATGGCAAGTAAATAAACCCCGCTCCAAACTAAAGTTAATTTTGCCCAACTTAAATTGCGATCACGAAGAGCTAATTTGATGCCTCCTGGTAAAAACAACAGCCAAGGTAAAGTGTATTTGGCAATTTCAATTAAATAGTACCACGGTGGGTTAGAGCGATCGCTAACCGGCTGCCAAACTCGATTAAAAGTTTGTTCTCCCAAGCTAACCCCGAGAAATTCGGCTCCATAGTGTAAATATTGCAGAGAATACCAAGCTGACGCGGGAATTCCTCCCAAAACCAATCCACCCCAAAAGTAGCCGCTCAGGAGCAGTTTAGGGGCATCCCAGAGCAGAAATATGACGACTATTCCTCCTAGCAAGACGCTCATCATGACTCCTTTAGTTAAGCCAACTAAACCGATTCCGCAGCCGACACCTAAAAGAAATTGCGATCGATAACGCCCCCGCAATAAGCACCAAATAGTTAAACTAAACCAACAAGTGATCGCACCATCTAACATTGCTAGTCTACCGTGACGAGCGATCGGTAGCAGTGTCAAATATACTAAAGCCGAAAAAATAGCTGGTAAACGGGTTGTAAAAATTTCTCTACCGATTTTGTAGAATAGCGGCACTGAAAAAGCTGAAATCAATGCAGGAACAAGTCTAGTACTCCACTCACTTACACCAAAATAGCGATAACTAATAGCAATTAGCCAATGGACTAAAGGCGGTTTATTCCAGTAGGGTTGATCATTATTAATGGTGGGATAAAGCCAAACATTAGTACCTGGATCAGCCCGCCAAATATTACGCGCCACACCTGCAACGATTCCTTCATCCCAGTCTCGCAGAGGCAGTTCTCCTAGATTGAAAGTATACAGAATTACGGCGGCGCACAATAAGCCTCCAAACCACAGGCGATCTTTGTTCATATTGCCAAAATAAATTTAAAATCAAAACTTAATACGTTTTGATTTGTCCCCCGTTTACCCTCAACTTCTGGGGGCTTCGGAGGACTTTTGTTGGGGCAAAGGCGGTTTTCCCCAACTTCACAAACACCAGGGTTTGGGAGACTTATACAAGATTACTCTGGATAACCACTTACTGCACCAGGGTCGTTATCTCGTTTTGAGCCTAATAATTCCAGGCGATCAACTTTGATTGTGGGACGAGAGCGTTGATTACCCGTATTTTTATCTTCCCAAGTTTCAATCTTCAAAGAGCCTTGAATTCCGATTAATTTGCCTTTTTGAACATAGTTTCCCGCAATTTCCGCAGTTTTACCCCATAGTTCTAAATTAAACCAGTCTGGTTGATCGCTGTTACGACTGCGGCGATCTACTGCCAAGGGCAATTTGCACAAAACGGTTCCCGATTGGAAATGAATTATTTCTGGTGCAGCACCAGCACGACCTACTAAATTAACAACATTAAGACCCATGAGTTATTTAACAGCACTATAGTACTAAAGAACTTACTTGTAACTAGTAGTGTAGCAAATTGTAGCGGACTGACATTTGATATTTAAAGTATGTTAAGAATTTATGTTAAGAGTTTGGCAAATATTCCTACCCCCCAATCCCTAAAGATTGATAGTATAGTGTATCGGAATGAGATTGGTAGATCTTTGTGTCCAAAGCATTATCTGGTTGGCAACAACTGTTCAAATTATTTCTTTTCCTGGTTAAAAACAAGAATGTTCACAAAATGAGCAGGTGGGCATTTTGTTCGTTTGTCTTGGTTTTAATGTGGTGGTGGAACTGGAAGTTACTTTTGGCTACATCAGCGGGCATAGGCTTAATGTTGTTGAGCTACTCGTTGCAGAATCGCAATTGGCAACATTATTGGCAAAAGTGGCAGGGTTTCTTAATCGGTTCTAATCGCCAATTAGTTATAGCCGTCGGTAGTGGGGGTGTAGGGGTATTTAGCACTTATCTAGCTGCTTCTATTTGGGCTGATGCAGAAAACCCTTGGCTAGCTACGGGAGCTATATTGCAAGGTTTTGGTAGTTTAACAACCTTGGTTTTATTGGTTTGGTCCTTATGGAAAAAGAAAGAAAGCTCTGCGGAAGTTAAATTAGACCAATTACTCGCAGATTTAACCAATGTTGATACCCTCAAGCGTCTCATTGCGATACGACAGCTGACTCGTTTAGTCAAAAATGGTCGCTTATCTCAAGAGTATTATTGGCAGTTAATTGAATACTATCGTTTGATGCTGTCTGAGGCTCAAGTTCCTGCTGTCAGAAACGCTTTGTTAGAAAGTTTAGATACTTTAGGCATCCAAAAACTCTCACCATCAAAACGCCAACCAGTTAAGATACCAATTCAACTGGAACATTTTCGCCAACCCTTAGTAGACAAAATGTTTCAAAAATAATTCCAAAAGCGATCGTGCGTTAATCGTTTAAAGCATAATTATTGTTTTGAAGTTGAACTACTCGATAAAATTCTTTTTATGTGCTTATTGAGAATAAATAGCAAAAGATGTAGAATCGGATGCTGAACTAAAATTGCTGCAAAAGATTTTAATATTTTAAAGAGTAAGTAACAAAATGAAGAATAAATTTTCTCGACGTTTTTTTATCAGCATTAGCACCGCATCATTAGTAGTAGCCTGTAGCCAGACAACTAAACCTACAGCAGAGACCGAAAAAACTACGCCAGCCACGGAAACAAAGGCTGCAAAATCGGGAGAAGTTAATATCTATTCTTCTCGCCACTACAATACAGACGACCAACTATACGCTGGCTTTACCAAAGAGACGGGAATCGAAGTTAACTTAATTGAAGGTAAAGACGACGAACTTATTGAAAGAATTACCAGTGAAGGTGTAAACAGTCCAGCCGATGTTTTACTTACAGTCGATGGAGGACGTTTGTGGCGCGCTGAACAAGCAGGAATATTTGCCCCTGTAGAGTCTAAAATATTAACTGAAAAAATTCCTGCTAACTTACGGCATCCTAATAATCTCTGGTTTGGCTATAGCAAACGGGCGCGGGTAATTATGTACAACAAAGATAAAGTTGATCCTACCCAATTATCCACCTACGAAGATTTAGCCGACCCTACGTGGAAAGGAAAAATTATTATTCGCTCATCTAGCAATGTTTACAATCAATCTCTAGTAGCAGGATTTATTGAAGAACAAGGAGAAGCAGCCACCGAACAATGGATTAAAGGGCTTGTGGCTAACTTGGCTCGCCCGCCTCAAGGTACTGACACAGATCAAATTGAAGGTATAGCTGCGGGTCTTGGTGATATCACCCTGGCGAATACTTATTATTTAGCCAGATACGCTGACGATAAAGCGATTTTCGATAAAGTTGGCGTGTTTTTCCCGAACCAGGAAGACAGGGGAACTCACGTAAATATTAGCGGCGGTGGCTTAATGAAAAATGCACCAAATCAAAAAAATGCGATCGCATTTTTAGAATATCTTGCCAGTCCTAAAGCACAAGAGTTCTTTGCTTTAGGTAATAACGAATATCCCGTAGTAGCAGGAACTCCTGTTGCTCCTGTGATTGCCAGATTTGGCGAGTTTAAAGACGATATTACTAACGTATCTGCTTACGGTAAAAACAATGCTACGGCTGTTAAGATTATGGATCGTTCAGGATGGAAATGATCTTGTAGATTCGTAAACAAATGAAACAATTTCTCGGTCTGGCAGCTTTGACTGATATTCTGCTTATAAGTGGTATCATGGCAACTCCACTATCTGCACAAGCAAAATCGTCTCTTTTCCTAGCTTATCCACCTCCAGAACATCAAACTACCGCCGAGAAAATCTTTTTTATTGGTACTGCACCACCCCAAGACCAAGTTTTAATTAATGGCAAACCTATAACCAGAAGCTCCGCAGGACATTTTGCCCCTAGTTTACCTTTAAAAATTGGCGAAAATATTTTTATCATTCGCCACCAAAATCAAGAAATAAAAGTAAAAGTCACTCGCAATAGTACTAAACCAGAAATTCCAAATCGGTTAGCTTTCGCTCCCAATTACCTGAATCCTGCGGTAGATATCGCCAGATTACCCAACGAGTTAATTTGTTTTGGTGCAGTTGCGCCACCAGATACGGAAGTTTCGGTGCATATTGGCGAGAGTAAGCTTTTGTTGTTACCTCAATTAGATTCAATCGAATTACCCTCTAATTCTGCTGTTTTAACTGGGGAGAATCAACCTACTTCTAAATCTACTGCGGGTAACTATAAAGGATGCACGGCATTAAGTATTGCTAAAAATTATGGCAAGCCAGTTTTTGAACTTGAGCGAAAAGGAAAAACAATTAAGCAAGAAGGTCTGGGAGAAATTCAAATTCTTGCCCCTCAAGATATCAAAGTAGTAGAAGTGATTGCCGATGTTGGTGTAGTTAGGACAGGGGCGAGTACAGATCATTCTCGTCTTACTCCTTTACCCAAGGGAACAAGAGCGAGAGTAACGGGAGAAGAAGGGGAATGGTTGCGCCTCGATTATGGTGGGTGGATTAACGCTGAAGAAACTCAGACCGTACCAGGTAACATACCGCCTCAATCAATAATTCGTGGCATTATTGCCAGACAAGTACAAGATGCAACAGAAATTGTATTTCCTTTACAAGTTCCAGTACCAGTGAAAGTCAAACAAGGAGAGCGAGATATCACTCTGACTCTATATAACACTACTGCTGAAACAGATACGATTCGTCTCGATCGCGACCCAGTAGTGAAACGTCTCGATTGGCAGCAGGTATCACCGACGCAAATTGACTATACTTTTCAGCTTCACCACAAACAACAGTGGGGTTACGATCTGCGTTATGAAGGAACGAGTTTGATTTTTTCTCTATGCCATCCACCGAAACCTTTACCGAAATATGGCTCTTTATCCTATGGAGAGAATTTGATTGAGGGTAAAAGTGTCCCCGCTGATCCAGAGCATCCTTTATCTAATATTAAAATTCTGCTTGATCCAGGACACGGCGGCAAAGAAGCTGGTTCAAAAGGGCCAACTGGTTATCCCGAAAAAGATATCAATCTGTTGATGTCTCAGTTAGTAGCAACAGAATTAAAAAGATTAGGTGCAACGGTTATTTTAACTAGAGAAAAAGATATTGATGTATCTCTAGAAGAGCGAGTTCAAATAATTGATCAAGTCAAACCCGATTTAGCTATTTCAATTCACTACAATGCTTTGCCCGATGATGGTGATGCAATAAATACGAAGGGCATAAGTACATTTTGGTACAATACCCAAGCCCATGCTCCTGCTATGTTTTTACATAATTATTTAGTAACAAAATTAAACCGCCCTGACTATGGAACTTTCTGGAATAATTTAGCTCTAACTCGTCCCCATTCTGCTCCATCGATACTATTAGAATTGGGCTTTATGATTAATCCCGAAGAGTTTGAATGGATTACTAATGAGCAAGAACAACAAAAATTAGCGAGTGCGATCTCTCAAGGCATTAAAGAATGGTTTACATCAGTCCAAACATTTCACACCTTAGAAGGTATAACCTGGGAAGACATCGAAGATACATTTTAAAAACTCATGTTGCTTAACTACAGTAGAGTTGAAAACAAACGCTTCTTTGAAAAAGAGTGCAGGTCGCAGTACAAAATTGCACTTTTGTCAAGTAAATTGTATGTATTTACAGCGGTTTTCAATTGAACGGACTAGGCTTATAATTAGCTGGTTTTCAGCTCTCAGCTCTTAGCCGAATTATCAGGTTCAATCTGTACGGTCTACCCAATCGAAAACTGCTGTAATTATTGCTCTCAGGCGATCTCTTGTTAAGTTAAATTACGGCTTAAATAGCTATTTTTGATTGAAATCCATACAGGAATAGGATTCATGCTACCAACTCACGATAAGCGGTAATCCAGGTCGGAAATCTACTCGTTGACCTTGCATTTCTCTATCAAAACCCAGCTCTACACAATACTCTATTCCTACCTGTAGCTTGACTTGATTGGTATCAATCACTGCTTGAAACTCTGGTGAGGGATTATTATCAGCAGGAATGACCAACTCTACACGAGTAATTTCGCGCAATCCAACAATATGCTCTAGAGGCTGTGCCTTCTCGGTCGGGTACTGATCTGGACGTTTACCAAATGGAGTCTGAAAAAGCATCGGCTCGATTAACACATCACTATTTGTACCTACCGCGATACTCATCGTTTCAGGCAAATAGGGTGGACGATATGCCCAACTAGAAAATGCAACTGTGTCACCATAACCTTTAGCTGGGCGCAAACAGACTCCAAATGGACAGGCCCTATCGTCCCGATTTGTCCATCGCTCCCAAAGACGAGTAAGACGAATTGGTTCGGATTTGGCTTCTTCTGCATTGTGAACCCACAACAATTCCAACATTGCGTTGTGAAAAAAGAAACGACGATTGGCTGTGCCTTGACCAGGATGCTTATTGGATGTTCCCTCCACTAAACCGAATGATACTAGACAATCAGCCTCGTAAGCACCAATATCAGTACAAATAAAGAGATGGTCAAATTCAAATGTCATAGTTTCAAAGGTATTTGAGGATAAGCTTACTCAGTTTCTCAAGACATCCCAGTTGTGGCCTCGCTCTTGGGTAACTATTATGACTTTATTTGACAACTTTTAAACAAGCAATACTATGATTCGGATTAATTTATAGTCCGACAAGATTTGCTCTTTAGATTGTTCCAGTTTTTCGGTCAGAGAGACCCCGCCCTTCGGGTGAGACAGTTTGCTCAACGGAGGATACCTCCGCACCGCAACTGTCTCACCGTTAAACGACGGGGCTTCCTCTGACTTCGTCAAAGTATCAAACGACCGCTTCTTGGAAAACAAGTGCAGGACGTTTTACAAAATTGCACTTTTGTCAAGCGATCGCAAATATATTTAATCATTGCTCTTGGCGCGATCGCTTGTTAAGTTAGATTACAGGTTAAATAGCTATTTTTGATTTAAATTCATACGACTATAGCATTTGATAGATGTAAAGAAAAGTAACATATAAAAACAGCAAATATATACCCAATTTACATACGCTTATTGACTCCCGATTCTCAATAAACTATCATGCCTTAAAAGCCTTATAAAACAGTTCTTAAAACTTCTTGATATTTTTTGTTTCTTAAGCTTATTTTAATAATTAATCAAAATTTAGATATCTCATCCTTGCGCTTCATCTTTTTCATAAGTCAAAGTGTCCTGCTGCTGATGACGAAACTCAGGTATCCAACCGAACTCAAAGCAAGGGCTTCTCAATTTAATTAAGTTGAAGCGCCTTCTTATTACGAAGATTTTCCAATACCAAGCGCACCATGTATAAAGATGGAAGTCCATCGGGTAATTATTGCGTGTCACAAGTGCCGAGAAGCAATCTAACGTCTCAAATCATCGGTGGTAGGTAATCTTGGATGCAGTACCAGTGACTTTCGATCATCCGCTGCATTTGAATTGTTATGCTTTGACACTCATTAACATACATTACATCATATCGAGAGTAGCCAAATTATGGTGATTTTACCTACCTGCTCTCAACACTTGTTCAGCCGTCAGTTTTAAATCTGGAAAGGATAGAGAGATGATAGTTTGATTGCCCCGAAGCTGCTGAATTTCATACTCCCCATTCACTAGCGTACAGATGGATAGGGTAGGTTGTTTGGGCTTACCAATATGTCGAGTACCACCTAATCCTGCGTAGTCTGCAATCCAATATTCGGGAATACCTAAAACCGCGTAGTCTTCAACCTTACGGGAATAATCATTTTGCCAATTGCTACTAACTACTTCCGCTACAAATTTAATCAAACTGCCCAAAGTTAGGATCGACTGGTCAGACCAAAGCATTTCTTTATTAAGTTCATCTCGATCGATAACAGCAACATCAGGTCTAAATGCCGTCATACCAATGTGGGAAGGGCATAATATTACCCTCTGAAGGACAAACCAAGGTAAGCCTGTTGCATCGATCTGAACACAGATCTTTGTAGTAATTAAAGCTGCAACCTCTTCATGTGAGCCTGTTGGTTCCAAGTCGAACACCTCTCCATCGATCAGTTCATAGCGATTATCTCCACCATAACGAACGAGAAACTCATCAAAACTAAGGGGCTTCTGTTGTATCAGTTGGTTGATTGTAATGGTCATAAGTTAACTTAGCCGAACTAATATCCTAAGTCTATCAGATCTAGTATGTGATGGATGTGTGACGGATCGAACTCCTAATGCTGACTATCAAGCATTGGCTGCTCCCTGTGCTGCTATCAGAAGATCTGACAATGCTTGAACTGCGGCATGATCTGCGTGTGGAGACCATACAACTGCTTCAGTTGATGCTAGTTGATCTAGAAGTGCGTTCTCTAAATCACAATTTTCAGCGGTTTCCAAACTGCATCCTTCCTCCTTCGCAACTGCAAGAAGGAGAAAGTGGATGAGTCGAAGTTTATCTTGATGCGGCAGTTGACTGACAACAGGTAGAAGTTCGTTGAGGGCCATAAGTACCTAGGCAAAATTAATTGTACATTGGCTCTTTGCTAGACAAGCTTTTGAGGTTATTTTGATATATAGATAATTCTGCACACCTACTTATCGTTTGTCTGAGAGTTTGATACACCTATTAGTTTAGCTTATTGCCAGATAGCATTGTCCTGTTCAATTGACAACTGTTTGACTAGTTCGACAACTTGCTCGTCGCTCAAGATTACTGTTGCCATCCTTCTCCTTTAAATCAAATAAAGTTCTGTGTCCTTACTATTGTAGGCGAGATCAGAATCGTGGTTGCTGACACAAGTCGCAGAGCTAAATCCACAGCGTTCTTCCCAAAAACGGCCAAAACAGTCATGCGATGTAATGAGCGGAGTCCTCTCGATCCATGTCCTCGGCGCGATCGCTTTTTAAATAAGCAATACTATAACTCAGATTAATTCATAGTCCGACAAGATTTACTTTTTAGATTGTTCTAGTCAGACTGTCAAAGTATCAAACAACTGCTTCTTTTAAAAAGAGTGCAGGTCGTTATACAAAATTGCACTTTTGTCAAGCAATCGCAAATATATTTAATTATTGCTCTCAGGCGATCGCTTGTTAAGTTAAATTACAGGTTAAATATCTATTTTTGATTTAAATCCAGATAGGAATAGATGTTGAGAGGCGTAAAGAAAAGTAAATTTTAAAAATAGCCAAAATAAACCCAGAATACATATGCTTATTGACTCCCGACTTTCTAGAAGCAAAACTTGATATCCTTGTCTCACTAGGAGGGTCGATAAAGTAGAGCCAGCAGGCCCACCTCCAATAACAACAACGTCGTAATCAGTATGATTCATTAGGGAATTAATGTAGCTGGATAAAGTTAAATTGAACAAATAAATTGAACAAAGTATAACTACAATTTATCTTTCCTTTGACAAAGCATTCTATTTATTTAATTACCCTTTAACGCAAACTACTTGCTTGATCGTCGCAACTACTTCAACTAGATCAGCCTGTTGTGCCATTACTTCCTCAATGGGCTTATATGCACCAGGAATTTCATCAATGATTTTGCTATCTTTGCGGCATTCAACTCCTTGAGTTTGTTCGATTACATCTTCTACGGTAAACTGCTGTTTAGCCTTGGTACGAGACATTAATCTGCCAGCTCCATGACTACAGGAGCAATAGCTATCATGATTGCCCTTGCCTTTAACAATATAAGATTTAGCACCCATTGAACCAGGAATAATACCGTAGTCTTCTTGCCTAGCTCGTACTGCACCTTTACGAGTAACGTAAACATCTTCGCCAAAGTGGACTTCTTTCTCAGCGTAATTATGATGACAATTTACTGAAAGCAATGGCTTCGTTTCTTTTCCTCCCGTAACGTATTCTTCGACTATGTGCTTAAAGCGTGCCATCATGACATCGCGATTAAAGCGTGCATAGTCTTGCGCCCATTGTAAATCTCGCCAGTAAGCTGCAAATTCTGGTGTCCCAGCCACAAAATAAGCTAAATCTGGATCAGGTAATTTAAGATCGGCTAGTTGGGCTAATTTTTTTCCAGTGGAGATATGACACTGGGCTAATTGATTGCCAATATTTCGTGAACCAGAATGAAGCATCAACCAAACATAGTTCTCGGTATCGAGACACAATTCAATAAAGTGATTCCCTCCACCAAGTGAACCCATCTGCTTCAGTGCTTTATTATCTAAGTCTTGTACTCCTGGGTGCAATTCTTTAAAATCTTGCCAGCCTTGCCAGTTAGTGACACTTTTCTCAATATTTTTATTTCCCCATCTACCTACAGGAATTGCTCTTTCAATTTCCCTGCGGATTTTTTTCAATTTTCCTTGCAAGCGATCTCCTGTGAACGGCAGCTTAACCGCCGCCATCCCGCAACCAATATCTACTCCTACAGCCGCAGGGATAACTGCATCTTTAGTAGCAATTACTGAACCTACTAATGCACCCTTCCCTAAATGTACGTCTGGCATTAAGGCAACGTGCTTGAAAACAAACGGCAGAGAGGCGACATTCTGCGCCATGTTCATTTCTCGGCTGTCTAATTGATGATTTGCCCAAGATAAGACGGGCTTGGATGTTGGTAAGTCTAATTGTTCGTGTGGCATGATTGATATTATTAACTACATTAATAATACGGTGTTTTTAAAAGTTTTGCAGGCGATCTTCTAAAAGAGATACCCTAAAGTTTGGTTATCAAACTTTATGAATGAAAAAAAGCAATTGGCGATCGCAATTTGATTTACCTCCTCTATTTTGGTTAATTGCCTTAATTGCTCTAATTAATTCGATTAGCTTTACGATTATTATTCCTTTGCTTTATCCTTATGCCAAACAATTCGGTTTAAGCGATTTTCAAGCTAGTTTGTTAACTACTGCCTTTGCCCTCTCTCAGTTTTTTGGTACACCGATACTCGGAAAATTATCAGATCGTCTTGGTCGTAAATCGATCTTGATTTTTAGTTTGGCAGGGACAGTATTAGCCAATTTAATTGCCAGTGTTGCTGCTGTTGCGTGGTTATTATATGCCCAGAGTTTTAGATGGTTTGACTGGGGGGAATACTTCGGTAGCTAGTGCCGTAATTAGCGATATTACTACCCCTGAACAGCGTCCCAAAGCCTTTGGTATTTTTGGTGCTACCTTTCGTTTAGGCTTTGTGATCGGGCCAGTTTTAAGCTATCTAGCCCAACAGTTACCAACTGTACCAGGAGTGTCTTCTTTAGGTATGAGCTTTTTAGTTAGTGCAATAATTGCAATTTTAGCAACATTTTTAACCATATTATTCCTACCAGAAACGGGATCGCAACAGCAATATTTCCAATTACGCTGGGATGATTTCGCCTTTGGTAAGATTGCCAAGTCTGCAACTATACCCAAGTTAGGTAAACTATTTATCCTGACTTTTTTAAGTGGCAGTACCTTTACGATTTTCACTTTTGCTTTTCAGCCGTTTTTTCTAAATGTTCTCCAGCAAAATACCAAGAGATTGGCGATTATGTTTGCCCTGGTGGGAATGTTAGGATTTATTTCCCAGGTGTTTGCTTTAGAACCTTTAAGTAAAAAATTTAATTTAATCGACATTATTGCCGTGTCTTTGGCTCTTAGAGGTATAACATTCCTTTTAATGCCAACTTTCCCGACTTATGGCGCATTTATCATTATTTTAACGGCTTTTGGTATAGTCAATGCTTTCCCCTCTCCTTTAATCGATACGGTCTTGTCAATCAATACAGATAGGAAGGAGCAAGGAGAAACTTTAGGGATTAATGCTGCTTATTTGAGTATGTCTAATGCAATTGGGCCAGTTATTTCAGGTTTGTTAGTTAGCTTAGATTACAAAACGCCTCTGTGGATTACAGGAATTTTAACTATACTGGTTGCTGGTTTTGCTTTTAAGCTTAAGTCTGAGTTTGAATGCAAAGCTCCAGTGACATCTAAATTTTAAATAAGATGCTCAGTTTCGGTATTCTAGAGAAAGTTTCTTATCCAGAAGTTCCACCACGGGTTGAATACAAACTTACTGATTTTGGACAACGCTTCATTGGTATTTTGGATGCAGTTGCCGAATTGCAGAGTGAAATAGCCTCCGATCGCGATGACATAACAGTGTGAAAAAATTTAAGATTAATTATGATCAGACCTATTGGCGATCGCTCGAAGGATAAGCTTGACGATCGCAATAATAATTAATTACTAACAATTCCTGACCATTGGACTTTCTTTTCTGCGGTGCGGCGATAAGAAAAAAAGAGATCGCTTTGTTGAAATGTACACCAAGGCGCGAGCGCAATTTGTTCAGAGCTAATCCCTAATTGTTCAATTTGAATCTGATTAATTCGCCTAACATCGAGGCGCACTTTTCCTGGGGTATCGTCATTGAGGATCGCAGAATTAGGTAAATCTTTTAAGGCAGCTAGTATTTCGCTAGCTTCTGTCTGAGCAATAATACTTTTGCCCACTTCTATGGCAACTTCTTCGTCTACTTGATAGACCGCTCCTGCGATCGCAGGCCCTAGAGCAATACGCAAGTCGTCTTTAGAACTACCGAAATCGAGAAACCGGGCGATCGCTTTTGGTACAATTTGGATTGATGTACCCCGCCAACCAGCATGAATTGCGCTGACTGTGCCCGTAACCAGATCACCAATTAATACGGGAGTACAGTCGGCACTGGCTACCCAAGCAGATTGACTAGCTTTATCAGTAATTATACCATCACCATCGGCGAAAGAATCGCGATCGTCTAAAGCCAACTCTATTTCTGGGGGAGTCAAAACCAAATTGCCGTGTACTTGTTTAAGCCGATAAGTAGTTGCTTCAGGTTGCAAAACTGGGGTTAAATCTTCTGGAGTGCGAGGCTCAAATTCCTTGGTAAAGAATCCATGCTGCCATGACGATAATAGACTGCAAGTTAAATAAGAAATACCTCCGCAATTTTGCCATTGCCAACCAGGAATAACAGTTTGGGGATTGGATGCAACAGAATTAGAAATCAAGAGTTCAACCTCATGCTGAAAAATAATTATTGTTCGATTTCAATCCCCATCATTACTCAAAAAATCAAAAAAGTAGCTATTTAATTAATGACAATTAAATAGCCAAAATCAAAGCCTTATTTGGAAACGACAGCTACGTACATTTTAGTATCTGGTTCATATTTCCAAGCTACACCTTCAGGGTCTTTACTTTGACTCCACTCCTCAAAATCTGGTTCAGATTTACGTCTACCAACAGTACTCGAATTAAGATCGAGACGCTTGGCTAATTCAGCCTGAATCAAAGAGTGACCAGCATCAATAGAAGCAACTTCTTTAATTTCTGAAACTTGAGTTTCAGGCTCAGTTTTGATCTCAGTTTTTTCTTCTACTTCTTCTTTAGTTAACTGAGCCACAGGAGACGATTCTGTGATTTTTGTTTCCTGAGTCTGGTCTTGATTTTGCTCTTGTTTAGCCAATTGAGCAATTCCTCTAACAGAAAATTTATTAGAATCTTTGCCGGCTAACTGATAGGAGTTGAGTGTTGGCTCGCTATCGTCTAAAATACTTCCCAAGGCACTAGCAGTAGGGAAATAATAAACTACACCTTTATCTTGTAAAGTTTTAGGTGCTACGCCATATTCCTCACTTTTACGGCTGAGAAAATTTTTAGCAGATCTAGGAGTAAGATTAGCTTTCACGGACAAATCTATGGGAGTCAAATATCCTCTATTTTCTTTAATTAGTTGATTAAAGTAGGGATTAATTTGTTGACACCATTTTTGCCATTGATAATTTTGCCAAATTTGAAAACCAATAATCAATGCTGCTAAAAGCAACAATAGTGGCCATAGTTTGTACAAAACTACCACGCCAAAAGCAAAGGGGAGAATGAGAATTAGAATCCTAGCGGAACCATTATCTAGTACTTTTCCAGTCATAGTTGTGGTTGCAATTTTTTAGTTGCAATTTTTAAAATTTACACGTTGCAAGATCATCTTGCATAGTTAATAACATTGCAATATTAAGACAATTTTCCTTGCATAGCACACAAGTAAAGGAAAGATTAACAACGAAAGCCTAAACTGTTGCAACCAGGTTTAATAAATCAAGACGTTGCAACATTGCTTTACGTGCTGAGATGGCTAAAAAATCGTCAAGGGGAGCCAAAGTTATTTCCTGCTGATATTTTAATTCCAAGGCTTTTTTAATTAACCAATCGGTAATAAACGGATTTTTAGGCAATAATGGGCCATGAGCATAAGTTGCGATCGCATTTTGATAAAAAGACCCTGCCGTACCATCTTCACCATTATTGCCATAACCTTTAATTACCTTACCTAATGGCTGTACGCCTTTTAGATAAGTTCGACCGCCATGATTTTCAAAGCCGATCACAATTGGTTTTTCTCCCAGCATGGCCTGTAATTCTTCGGCAAGAGGATTGGCGGTAATTTCCAAGACTAAGTTGCCAATACAACGTTGCGCGTCTACCCCTGGATGTTTACTAACCATATCTAGTAAGCCTAGCCCTTCAATTCTTTTGCCTAAAGCTGGTTCATAGTAGCGTCCCAATAGCTGGGGTGCGCCGCAGGTGAACACCCCAGGAGTTCCATTATTTAACTTAGATATCAAAGCTGCTGCTTTTGCTCCTTGCAAATCTCGCATGACAATTTCTTGTTGACGATCTTGCGCGCCCCCGCCGACAATTATGTCAACGCGATTAAATTCTTCGCTCTCACTTTCTCGTTTTAAAGGAACAATAGATACTTGTATGCCTCGCCACTGACAGCGTCTTTGCAGACAAATAACGTTACCGCGATCACCATAGGTACTCATTAGAGTCGGATATAGCCAGCCAATTGATAATTCCATGAGTAAATAGTAAAAAATAAAGAGTAACAATTAATTAGACAACTGACTGCTGCTTGATATTTAGATTTTGAAGAAATTATTAAAAATGGTTAAACTGATTGTGAATAAATATAAATCGAAACATTAAGTAGATTTGTTCAATTTTAGAGAAGTACCATCATCTAGTTAGTAGGATTTATAGGCATGACTGTTACACCCACTGTAACTAAAGAAAGAGCTGGTCAAACCATTAAACAGCATTACCCTAATTACAAAATTATTGTTCTAAACGATGATTTTAATACTTTTCCCTACGTTATCGAATGCCTTATGAAGTATATTCCTGGTATGAATAGCGATCGCGCTAGGGAATTAACCGATCAAATTCATTTTGAAGGTCAAGCATTGGTTTGGGTTGGTCCTCAAGAGCAAGCAGAGTTATATCATCAGCAGTTGAAACGGGCTGGATTGACTATGGCACCTTTAGAGGAAGCTTGAGAATAAATAAGGGATGTAGAAAATAAGCAAGAATAACTAAATTTATGAGCAAGTCTTCTGACGGTAGATTAGTGTGGAATCATTCTACCCACATCCCTGGTTTGATTCCCATACTGGAAAGATTGATCAAATGCGAAGGAATCGGCACAGTAACCCCAGGAAGAATTAAAACCGCCAGAGGTCGCGCTCCTAAAATGAAACTCACAATTTCCGTACCGATTCGGGGTGGCTACAAGATTATTGCTCGCCAAGGAAAAACTGTCCAAGAAGTTTTCATTTTAAGCCAATTAGAACAGAAAGACTTGGAAATTGCGATCGCACTTTCGATGAGAAATTAAGGCGTTGCTGACTCGCGGTTATGAAACCGAGGTTCTCAGCGCTATGAGCTTCTCAGCTATTAGCTTCTTACAAAAGGTTTTTTGTACCACAAGGCAAGAAGGAAAATTAACACTAAAAACCCATTGACTTAGACGTTTAACACCTAATTCAATGGGTAGATAACTAATGAGTCTTAGGTCGAACCCGAAGGGCGAAATGCCCCAACTCTATTTTCAATTCTCAATTACATCAAGCCAAACTGAGCTAGGACTCCATGTCCAGTATTCATTTCAACGATAACGGCGGTAACAAACCCAATCATCGCTAAACGACCATTCCAAACTTCTGCAAAATTAGTGAAACCAAACTTGTTTTCTTTTGTTTCCATGATGATAAATCCTATAATTGCAAACAGATACTTAAGTCAAGTAGTCTTAACTAAGTGTAACTTTTTTAGCTAAAATATTGCAATATATCTTTATATCTTTTTCTCGATTTTCAATAACCTGTGTTTGTAATATTTATTATTTTTGTTAAATTTCAATTCTCGATGCAACATCATCAAATAAGGAGATTCTCATTATCCATCGAGAAAATTAGTACTAATATGGAAAAATAGCTCAATAATAAAAGTAGATAGTAATAGCAAGATAGACTGAACGTGATTACCACAGAGACTTTAAACTTATTAGAATGGCATCGTTTGTGCCAGCATTTATCGACTTTTGCAGCAACTAAGTTAGGTGTTGTGGCAGCGCGTCATCTAAAATTGCCAACTACTAAAGCAGAGAGTCAACAGTTATTGGCGCAAACCCAAGAAATATATAATCTTGAGCAAGTACTTGATTCAGGGTGGACGTTTAAAGGTATTCAAGATATTGGAGAATCCTTAGAAAGAGTCAAGATTGGCGGAATGCTCTCAGCCAAGGAACTCCTCGATCTGGCAACTACTCTAGCTGGGGTTAGGTATTTGCGTCGGTTAATTGATGCCAAAAGCGATGAGTTAAAGACTTTGGCAGAATTAATTACTGACTTACGTACCTATCCAGAAATTGAAAAAGAAATTCATCATTGTATTGATGATCGCTGTGAAATAACCGATCGCGCCAGTCCTAAATTAGCAGAAATTCGCAGCGAAACTAAAAATCTCCGCACTCGAATCTATCAGGTTCTCCAGGGGATAATGCAGCGCAACCCGACTGCTATACAAGAAGCTGTGATTACTCAAAGAAGCGATCGCTTTGTATTATCAGTGAAACCAGGACAGAAAGAAACTATTCGGGGTATTGTCCACGATGTCTCTAGTACAGGTTCGACTTATTATATTGAGCCAAATTCGATTGTTCAATTAGGTAATCAACTCAGACAAAAAGAACGCCAAGAGCAGAGGGAAGAAGAAGCTATTTTAAAAGCTTTAACGGAAAAAGTAGCCGCCGTTAGAGAAGATTTAGAAAGAATGCTAGCCGTGGCAACAATTTTAGATTTAGCAACTGCCAGGGCGCGTTATGGCTCATGGTTAGAGGCTAATCCCCCTAGATTTATTGAAGTCGAACAACAAGAAACGATTACACTACGCCGTTTGCGTCATCCTTTATTGGTTTGGCAGGAACGTCACGAAGAGGGATCAGCAGTAGTACCTATCGATGTAATAGTTAAGCCAGAAACTAAAGTTGTAGCCATCACAGGGCCGAATACTGGGGGGAAAACCGTTACTCTCAAGACAATGGGATTAGCGGCACTAATGGCAAAAGCAGGTATGTTTGTCCCTGCTAAAGAACCAGTAGAAATACCTTGGTTCAAATCGATTCTAGCTGATATTGGAGATGAGCAATCGCTACAGCAAAGTTTATCGACGTTTTCTGGTCATATACGTCGTATCAGTCGAATTATTGCAGCTTTAAATGAAAATTCACTTAAAAATAAGACCGAAGATTCTAGCTCTTTAATTTTACTAGACGAAGTAGGAGCAGGAACCGATCCAGCCGAAGGGAGTGCTTTGGCGATCGCACTTTTGAAATATCTAGCAGAACATGGCTTATTAACCATTGCTACAACTCACTATGGAGAATTAAAGGCTCTTAAATATCAAGATGAACGGTTTGAAAATGCTTCAGTCGAGTTTGATGATAGTACATTGCAACCTACCTACCGTTTACTTTGGGGAATACCTGGGCGTTCTAATGCCTTGACTATTGCCCAGCGTTTGGGGCTAAGTGCGGAAATTGTGGCAGAAGCACAGGCTTTAGTCGGGGCAGGTTCATCAGATGATGTTAATCAAGTAATTGCTGCCCTAGAAGCACAACGACGTGAGCAAGAAACCAAAGCCCAAGCAGCGGGAAAATTATTAGAGCAAACCGAGCGTTTTTACTCGGAAGTGTCTGAAAAAGCCTCTTCTTTGCAAGAGAGAGAAAAGGCTTTAAAAATATCTCAAGAACAGGCAATCCATCAGGCGATCTCTGAAGCTAAAACCGAGATTGCTAAAGTAATCCGTCGTTTGCAACAGGGAGATCAAACCGTTCAAAAGGCGCAACAGGCAACGGAAGCACTAAATCAAATTACTGCTCAAGAATTAGCTAAAACTCAAGCACTTAAAGTAGCTAAACCTGGCTACAGACCAAAATTAGGCGAAAAGGTCAGAATTCCTCGCCTCAATCAAACAGGGGAAGTGTTGAGTGTAGATGAGTCCGTCGAACAAATAGTAGTTCGTTTTGGCTTGATGAAAATGACCGTTGGCTTGAGTGAAATCGAATCCCTAGATGGACAAAAAGCCGAAGTTAAGCCTAAAACTCCTAAAGCTGCTACTGCTACCAAAACTCAGTCCAAACAAGCCCCCGTTATGGTTCGCACCTCTCAAAACACTTTAGATATTCGGGGTAGCCGAGTCGATAATGCCGAGGTAGATATCGAAAGTGCGATCGCTCGCGCTCTTGAATCAGGAGTCTTATGGATTATTCACGGCAAGGGTACGGGGCGTTTGCGTCAAGGAGTTCACGAGTTTTTACAGCGTCATCCCCAAGTGGAACGTTTTGAACTAGCACCTCAAAAAGAAGGCGGTTCAGGAGTAACGGTAGTTTATCTAAAATAGAAGTCAAACACGAAGTCATTAGACCTCTTGCACGAATAATTTTGTAAATGCCAAAATGCTTTTTAGCATCTGCAATTTAAAGTAGGGGCGATTCGCGAATCGCCCCTACTAGTACTAATCTTTGAAAGCTCTAAATTTCGTATTCATGCAAGAGGTCTATTGAATCTGAATCCTCGTAATTATGACTTCAGGTCGCTACAATTCGCCTTAATATTCACAGCTACACCATAAAAGTTTCGCCAATAACGTCAGAGAAACTAAAAGCGGCAGCAGGATCGCTAGCACTACTAATAAACTCAAAGTTCTTTATAAACATATCTGTACTTCCATTACTTACTGTATAGAAGCCATCGAGATTTACGTTATCTGAAACTGTATAGCTTCCAGTTTCAAAGAGTAGTGTATCAATGTTACCATTGCCACCATCAAAGAATCCGCTCCCAAATCCTTTGAGGATATCTCAACGATGTCAGCCTGGTTAGTAAACGTTAGCGTGGAAATATCAACAATAGCCATTATATAAACTCCTAGTTACTTTTTTGATGCTAGATTCTCTTTGTCAAATTTAACCTTTATTAACCAGTTTTATTAAACTCTTATCAGAAGAAACGCGATCGCACTTACCCCTTCACTCCAAATACTTCTAAAATCTCCCCCCTATATTAGAGAAACAAGATAGCCACTTCACTTACACTCAGACTTCTTGATCGCACCAGTCTAAAATGCGATTCCACGCCCACCAACAATCTTGATCTCCGTGTTGTTGTCGGCAGGTTTCGCTACTAATATAACCAACATGACCACCATGTTCAGTTAGAATCAATTCGAGATTAGAATTTCGCCGACAAGCAGCTTCTAAATCAGGGATAACGCTTTGTTCAAATAGAGGATCGTCCGCCGCATATAAAATTAGAGTTGGTCTATTTATTTCTGGCAAAATATTAAATAGATTACAAGCTTGATAATATTCAGTTACTGAAGCAAACCCCAGCTTAGAAATAACTAATTCGCGATCAAAATCTCTAATCGTATTAGCTCGATTAACCGCCGCTAAATCAATATCGTGGGGATGGTATTCGTGCAGTTTAACAGCCAGTTTTTTCAGCTCACTTGCGATCGCTTTTTCGATATACTTGCCTATAGGATGAGCTTCTAGATATGCTAGGGAGCGATTAGAGTCTAAATTAGGGCAAATTACTGCCCCGCCACCAATCTCCGAGGATTGTAAACTGCTAAAATCTTCAGTCTCAACATCTGGATCTAATAATTGTTCTTGAGCATAGTGAACTCCCCACAATGCTAATTGCCCTCCCAAGGAATAGCCTGTAAACCAAAACGGTGCAGGGCAACCGAGGCTTTTGGCTTGAGCCGCAATAGCCACAAAGTCTTGTCCTTCGTTTAAACCATCGGAAGTAAGAGTAGAAGATAATTGAGCGGTTTTTCCATGAGCGCGCCAATCAAATACAACTACAGCGTAATCTCTGGCATAAGCTTTTCGCCCTAATATCTGCAAAAACCATTGATTGTCTAAATCGCCAGTGATACCATAAGTACCAATAATTGTTCCCTTCGGATTTTCGGGAATTGCAATTTTGCCAAATATGGGAGTTTGCTGCGCTCCTGTAAAAATTTGCTCTTTATAGATTGGTTCTGACTCTTTAAGGGTTTCTGACCAAATTTTACTCATTTTCAGAGCAACATAAACAGTCATCAATACGCCATTATTTAACCACCAAGGCGGAATGTAAGTATTGTGCATTAAAATTGTTTTTAGAGAATCTTAGAGAGTAATATATCTCTTGATTTTATTTATTTTCCGCATTTATTCTTTTAACCAGCCAATAGCTAACTGCTAAACATAAAATTGCCGCACCTAAAGCAATTAAATCTAGGTAAGAATATTTTTCTAGATCAAAAATAATTATTTTTCGTGCAACTGCAATTAAAGAAGTTACGATTACTAGTTCGACTTGCACAACATGTTTTTTAAGATAAGCTGTAATATTTTCTAATAATTCTAAAGCAATTAGAATATTCAGGAATGCACCAAAAAGTTGGACAAGACTCTTATTATAAAATCCTTTGGGGTCATCTGCTACATCTTGGAGAAGATAGTAAATAAGATCGACCAGAGCAATGAAAATAACAACTGTTAATGTCAAAGATAAGACTTTGGCTACTAAGTTTTCAATCCAATGAATAAGTTTAAGTAAACTTACATCTTTAGTCAGTTCTGCGATGGAAC
>Ga0114940_10000208_pt1 | contig 34594 bp, 39 predicted proteins | sample ColdCreekSource_FD_87195 | JGI IMG/M metagenome (GOLD analysis project Ga0114940, IMG submission 87195) | Groundwater microbial communities from Cold Creek, Nevada to study Microbial Dark Matter (Phase II) - Cold Creek Source | ecosystem: Environmental > Aquatic > Deep subsurface > Groundwater ...
GTCCGCTGGCTAAGCGAACACCCGGATGTAACAGTGGGTAGGGTTGTTCTGGTGGCGCCGTCTCTTGGTATTAACTGGGATACAACGAATGGGTTCTTTGACTTCCAAATCGATCCTGAGCTCGCAGAGCGTACCCAGAAACTGGTTATTTTGGTCTCAGATAATGACTATGATGGTATTCACCAAGCTGTGGCAAAGCTTCGGTCGACAATTCCTACTATCATCCACCGAGAATTTCACGGCTATGGACACTTTTGCTATAGCGATCTTAAGACTGATGCATTTCCAGAATTACTAGAGGAGTTAACGGCATGAATAACACATCGCACGACAGTGCTTTGGCCGCCCACGGCCAGCAGGTGATTACAGCCTGTGCTTTTATCCATCATAATTTTGATGGTGTCGAAAAGGTGTTTTTGCCAAAGCGAGCCGATACTAAGAAATTTTTGCCCGGTGTACGTGAGCTGCCCGGAGGACATATCGACTTTGGCGAAGATCCGGTTGATGGACTCAAGCGGGAGATTGTTGAAGAGTTTTCGATGCGCGTCGAAGTCGGCGACCCATTTTTTGTATTCACCTATACTAATGAAGTCAAGGGGTCACACTCGATTGAAGTAATTTATTTTGCACAATTTACTGACCCCATTGAGAACATAAAGCTGAACCGCGAAGACCACTCCGAATATGGCTGGTTTGCTGAGAGTGAGCTGGAATTAGCCTACTCGGACAACAAGGACGCCGATGATATCGAATTCCAAGCCGTACGCAAAGGCTTTGCCTTGATTGCTGGCGCCAAGCTGGCGTTCTAATGGTGCAATGGTGCATATGCCAAGCTCGGACGCCAGAGGAACGGCGCAATACGTTTAAATCTTGGGAGCGCGACGACCGGGCGTTCTTCGCTTCCGGCGCTTGTCATATCTTGGCAGACCTCTTTGTCGGCTTCATCAGGACGAAGGCTTTAAGATGGTATGTATCAAGCCTAACGAGGCTTTTGGCGGACATCATGTCTACGCCTCGGACGGTGATTGGGAGTTTGACCACAATGGTTGGACGAAAGAATCTGAACTACTATGGGTTACTGAAGCGGCTTGCACTCAGAAGTACGCTGGATGGGGTTATGCAAAGCATGTCATTGGGCCGGCGGTTGATTCGCTGGAGACTTTTTGCAAGGCGAACGCACACCGGTTGCCTTGGCAATTCGCACATCTCACCTGGGATCATGCTTATAAATACATCCAACAGTTCAGTCCGATACCTCCCAAAGAGTAGCCGGCGGCTTCGCTATTCAGCCGTATACGAATTTGCTCCGCTTATGCTTCTGGAGGACATTCTAGACTCCTATTTTGATTTGGAGTGTAAGTTTATAGTAGTTCTCCGAATCTAGGAACTTTAAGGTCGTTGCACCGCACAAATCCAGACGATGTAAGATGTATCAAATATAAACATAAGCGGAGCAAATTCGTATATGGCAAAAAAGATGTGGCCTTAACCCACTGAATTTCCTACAAAATCAAAAGAGTAGCGCGTATGACGCAGGGGTTTCGAGCCTGGGCTTGTCCTGCTCAAAAGTTATTTAAACAGTTGTTACGCTATTGCGCAGCTTATCGGGTATAATTGCATACTATAGAGAGAAGAAGAAATTGGGGGATGCATGCAGCCAGATACTAAAGGCCGTGGTGACGCTGTTGCCAACGCGGTAAATCAAAAAGGGAAGCGTGTATCGCTAGTAGTGGCGATATTTGTGGCGATGGCGACGTTCGGCGTTGGCGTACGGGTCGGTGATGGGACAATTTCGTTCAGCCGCGGCGATGACAAAAATAGTAGCACACTACCAGCTAACCTTGATTATTCATCGATTGATGACGTCTATGGCACCTTGCGCCAGGAGTATGACGGCAAGCTCGACCAGGCTAAACTGCTTGATGGTATGAAGAAGGGGCTGGCCGAAGCTGCTGGCGACCCGTATACCGAGTACTTTACCGCCGCTGAATACAAAAAGTTTGATGAGCAACTCAATGGCACTGGCTTTAGTGGTGTTGGCGCTGAGCTAGGCCTCGATGAAGACAAAAACTTGATTGTGGTGTCGCCGATTTCTGGCATGCCTGCCGACAAAGCCGGTCTCAAGGCCAAGGATATTATTGCCGAGATTAATGGCGAGACGACGACTGGATTTTCTATCGAAGAAGCTGTTGGCAAGATCCGCGGCAAAAAGGGTAGTGAAGTGCAGCTTAAGATTATCCGCGATCGCAAAGAAACCCTGGATATCAAGATTATTCGTGATGACATCAAAATACCAAGTGTCGAAGCCAGGCAGCTTGATGACGGCACGGGCTATATGCGGATCAGCACCTTTGGCGGCAGTACTGGTGAGCTAGCTGCCCAAAAGGCCCAGGAGCTAAAAGACAAGGGAATTACCTCGATGGTGCTCGACTTGCGTGGCAACCCTGGCGGCGTGGTTGACTCGGCTATCGAAGTTTCTAGCCTATGGCTCCCTAAGGGTAAGCTCATTATGCAGGAGAAGCGTGGTTCGACCGTCATTAAAACCTATACGGCGAACGGTAACAATATCTTACAGGGCATCAAGACCGTCGTACTTATTGATGGCGGCAGTGCTAGCGCTAGCGAGATTGTTGCCGGCGCCCTACACGATAGCAGGGTCGCCTCACTGATTGGCGAGAAGAGCTATGGCAAAGGGGTCGTGCAGGGGATTGACCCGCTAAAAGATGGCGGACAGCTCAAGGTGACGGTTGCCCGTTGGTACCGCCCAAATGGCCAGAACATCGACAAAAAGGGCATTGAGCCAGACCAAAAATCAGAAATTTCTGACGAAGACGCAGCAACATCTAAGGATACCCAGCTAGAAGCGGCCCAGGCGGCGCTCAAATAAATTGGCATAAACTCGGCAAAATTTTGGCGAACAATAACAGTTCATGATACTATCTGAACAGAAAAGGGATTAAAGTGTCAGAGGCAACGAAGTATATATTCGTAACAGGTGGTGTGCTTTCCGGACTAGGCAAGGGCATCACGGCCGCCTCAATCGGCAATTTGTTAAAAGCCCGTGGCTTCAAAGTCAATCTCCAGAAGTGTGACCCGTATCTTAACACTGACGCTGGCACACTCAATCCTCGTGAACATGGTGAATGCTTTGTTACCAAAGATGGCGCCGAAACCGACCTAGACTTAGGTCATTACGAGCGCTTTATCGACGAAGAATTGACCCAATCCAGTAGCGTTATGAGCGGCCGGATTATGATGCAGCTAATTACCGACGAGCGTAATGGCCAGCACGAAGGCAAGACAGTGCAGATTATCCCACACTTTACCAATGCCATTCAGAAGACCATCTTTGACGCATCTGAGGGATTTGACGTACATATTGTAGAGATCGGCGGCACGGTTGGTGATTACGAAGGCTTGGCCTTTGTTGAGGCAATCCGTGAAATGGGCATGAAGGTTGGCCGTGAAAACTGTGCCTACATCCACGTCGTCTACTTGCCGTATATCGGCACGAGCCAAGAGTTTAAATCCAAGCCAGCCCAGAACTCGGTCCGTGAGTTGCGCGGCTTTGGCATTACGCCAGATATTTTAGCCGCCCGTAGCGAAGCACCGGCACCTGACAGTGTCCGCACTAAACTCAGCTTATTTAGCGGAGTGCCAGAGGATGCCATCGCCTTGCTGCCTAATGCTGCTAGTATTTACCAGGTGCCATTGACACTCGAAGAAGCTGGTATTGGCCAGGTGGTTTGTGAACGCTTAGGCCTACCTGACAAAAAGCCGGACCTCAAGGCCTGGCGGGCGACTGTTGAACGGGCTACTTCCGTCCATACTCATAATGTAATCGTTGGTGTGGTGGCTAAATACCTTGACAACCAGGATACGTACATGTCGGTCTTTGAAGCTCTGCGCTGCGCCGGCTGGCACAATGACAGCAATGTCGAAATCCGCTGGATTGATGCCGAATCATTAGCTGACGATACGGTAGCCGCCGAAGTCTTGTCTCAAGTTGACGGCATAGTTGTGCCTGGAGGCTTTGGCTCGCGTGGTGGTGAGGGCAAAATTAGGGCTGCCCAATATGCTCTGAACAATCGTTTGCCTTATTTAGGATTATGCTTAGGTTTGCATATGGCGGTGATTGCTGCCGCCCGTAATGCTGGCCTTGTCAATGCTAATACTACCGAGTTCGACCCTGAGACATCTGACCCGGTCATCGACACGATGGTCGACCAACGCGGCAAAGAGAACACTGGAGGCACTATGCGGCTTGGTAATTATGACTGTATCTTGCTCAAAGGCAGCGTGGCTGCCGAAGTCTATGGCACAACTACTATTGTTGAGCGTCACCGGCACCGCTACGAATGCAATGAAGCCTATACGGACAAGTACGAAGCTTGGGGCATCCGGGCGGTCGGTACTAACCCTAAAACCGGCCTGGTAGAGGTGATCGAAGCGATAAACCACCCGTTCTTTATGGCTAGCCAATTCCACCCAGAATTCAAATCACGGCCTCAGCGTCCACACCCAATGTTCAGGGGTTTTGTGGAGAGCCTGTTGCGTCAAAAGCAAAAATAGCGTAGCGTAAGCATTATGGAACAAACACAAGATTTTACCGGCAGCTCATCAGCACCATCGTCCAAGCGGATTCTCCTCGTAGAAGACGATGACGCTCTCGCTAGTACGTATATGTCCCGTTTGGAGGCCGAAGGCTTCCAGGTTCGGCGGGCAAACAACGGCGAAGACGCATTGGTGACGGCACTCGACTATCGTCCGGCACTTGTGCTGCTTGATGTGATGATGCCTAAAGTAAGCGGCTTTGAAGTATTGGATATCCTGCGCAATACGCCGGAGACTGCCAACCTTAAGATTATCGTCTTGACTGCCTTGGGCCAAGAGGGCGACAAGCAACGCGCTTCTCAGCTTGGTGCCGATGATTACTTGGTTAAATCGCAAGTGGTGATCAGCGATGTTATTTCTCGCGTCAAGTACCACCTCGGTATGGACGATGCGTCTATAACTAGTTCTGACGAATAAGCACTGCGAGAAAGTGTATGAGTGTCAAAAAAGCTCCCGAGAGGGAGCTTTTTAGTATACCAAGCAGCTAGGTAGGGTTACTTAGCTGCTTTTGCTGTTGGCGGCTGTGCTGGAGCAACAAGTTCGACAGTAACTTCTGTACGTGGCACGGTGCGGCCGCTAAAGGTCTTAACCTTGCGCTGGTTGAAGGCAACGAAGCCGTCGCGGGCAGCGTGGATAGTGAAGTTGCGGCTGATGAACGTGCCGGCGCCAGGGCGCTTGCTCATACCAACCTGGCGGATGATAACTTGGCCTCTTTTGACAGCTTGGCCGCCAAAGAGTTTAACGCCTAGGCGTTGGCCGGGACTGTCGTGAACATTTTTGGCGGTACCGCCAGCTTTTACGTGTGACATAGGGTATCCTGATTATATTACTTGTATTGATACGGTACGCATCGGCTAACTAGTTGACCAGCCTATCGGTGGTGTCAGCGGAATGACGTACTAAGCAAGGTGCGATAGCTCGGAGGCTATTGTCTAACTATAACAAGCAACTCACGTGCAACAATTTGGTCGGCGCGGGCGTAGACCAAATCTTCCTGCTCCACATGCTTGAAACTTACACGATTGTACCCCATTTCCTCGAGATGGTCAAGGGCGGGCAGGTGGATGAATGCGCCTGGTCGTTCTTGCCAGGCGGGGACGGCAACGCATAGGCGGCTGCCGGGTTGGAGTTGAGTGTGGATGTTCTGCAAGAACTTCCTAAAGATAAGGTTGCAGGTGTTGCGGACGTCGGCAATTTTCTCTGGGCCAGGGAAGGTAACAAACGGTTGTCCGAGGTAGCCTTCGCAGGCAACAATACTTGGTGCCGGATTCCACTGGTGTTGAAGGGCATCGCCAACTTCTAGCTTGTGGATTGGATTGAGCAATTCATGGCTGTATTCGAGCCATTGGAGGTTTTGGCCAGAATAGTCGATCATCCGGGGCTCGATATCGCTGCCGTAGATGCCAAAGCCCATGAGTAGGGCTTCTTGTAGAACGACGCCAGTACCACAGAAGGGGTCGAGTAATACGTGGTTGGCTGGGGTGGCGTCAGTCGCTGCCAGATTGATGATTGTCTGGGCTAATTTTGGAGGTAGCATACCGACTCGGGCGTCGCGCTTAGGGCGGCCTTGGTCGCGGGCGGCGTAGGCGTCAATATCTTGAATATTGGTGGTCTGGGCGATGATTGTGCCGCTACCGTCGTGGATAAGTAAAAATTCCCAGCCGGTTGGGGTTGTTAGGCCATTGTGCTGGACCTGGGCGCTATTAAGTTCGAGCTCTTTATTTGGTACGATGCGCACTGAGCGCTCGTTGTTGGAGACGTTACGGATCGTCTTTTTTAACGTTAGGCCGCTGGCGTTAAGCCGGCCGATGGTTACGTCAAGGCCATAGACGCTGAGGCCGAGCTTGAGCTTGCCTTCGGGAACGTATTGTAGGTTGCTGCCGACTATTTGCTTGAGTTGGCGTTCGACTTTTTGCCAATCGGTAGTTTCGATACGGGTCAAGAAGCTGGCTAGCTTGATAACACCGCCCAAGCGTAGAAAAGGGATGTCCTGTGGTGCGATATCGAGCAGGGCGGCAATGCTGTCTCGACCTACCGGCTGGACGTGCTCGGCACCATATAGACTCTCTAGCTCTGCGAGGCCTAAGGCCGGCTGGCGGCCTAAAATTGCAATAGTTTTGCTCATATGTCTTACATTATACCTGATAACAGGTATGGATTAGCATAAAGTCGGGTATAATGCTTAATACATGAGCGAAACACACTGGCTACGTAACCGCTGGAAACTGATTCTGAACATTGTAACCATACTGGCAATGGTCGGCTTATTATTTGCATTACGCAACCAAGTGGCCGATGTCATCAACAACATTGGCAGCGTTACCTGGTGGGTCTTATTGCTACTTATACCGATCCAAGCGTTTAATTACCACGCCCAGACCAAGATGTATCAGAGCTTATTTTCGATTGTTGGCAACAAGCTTAGTTACAAAAAGCTATTCCGGGTGTCGCTAGAACTTAATTTCGTCAACAACGTCTTCCCGAGCGGTGGCGTATCAGGCATTTCGTACTTTGGTCTGCGTTTGCGTGACAACGATGTGACTGGCGCCAAGGCGACGCTTGTCCAGTTAATGAAGCTTGGACTGTTGTTTACCTCATTTGAGGTCTTGGTGTTAGGCGGCTTGTTTATCTTAGCCTGGGCCAACAAGGTTAATGGTCTTGTGTTATTGCTGGCAGGTTCGTTGTCAACGCTGATGGTGCTCGGTACTATGGCGTTTGTATATATTATTGGTAATAAAGCACGGATCAACAGCTTCTTTACATTAGTGACCCGCGGCATCAATAAGATAGTACGCACGGTCATACCAAGCAAGCCTGAGACGATCAATGTCGCCCAGGCCCGCGAAGCCTTCGATGACATGCATGAGAACTATTTACTATTCCGCTCTAAGTTACCGGAGCTAAGGGCGCCGTTCTGGTGGGCGCTGGTCGCCAACGCTACAGAAGTTTTGGCTGTCTATTCGGTATATGTAGCTTTTGGTGAGTGGGTCAACTTGGGTGCGATTATCTTAGCCTATTCAATTGCCAACTTTGCTGGCTTTATCTCGGTACTGCCAGGTGGTGTAGGGGTCTACGAAGCTTTGATGACTGGTGTGCTGGTCATTGCCGGCGTACCGGCAGCCTTGAGTATCCCGGTAGTCGTTATGTACCGCGTTTTGAACATGGCAATTCAGCTGCCACCGGGCTTTTACTTCTACCACAAAGCCCTGCGCGAAAAATAGCTGCACAACACCACTTGTTTAGCAGTCTGTCTCGTGTTTAGATATACCAGAACGAGCCCCCAACCGGGAGAAAAATGATTCACTCACGTGAATCCCGTTCGCACTTTTGAGTCTGCAGAGAGGAAAAGCGTCGTGCTTCGTACCACTGTCAGATTGCTGGTCATCGGACTGGCATTGTCGATCATCGCCCTCGGAGCGCCCAGTCAGGCGAGCGCCAACCCCGTGGCTCCACAATCCACCGTCATGGTGGCCGCCGAGACTGACAACCCACCCGTGGATGACTGCCTCTCAATGGCCACCTTCGTTCTTGGAGGCCTCGCTGTCAGAGCGGGCGCAGCTGCGTACGCCGTTGGTCAAGGTGCCATTTACGCGAACGCAGGTTCGGTGATCGGCAACATCCTTGACGTGGGTTCGTCCTACGACTGTGTCAGCTACCTGGCACCGCGATACATCGACCTGATCTGTGAGCAGTCCCGTCAGGGATTGCGTTACAAGAAGACCTGGGAGGCAAGAGCCCTCATCTCGTTCGCGACGATGGGGAGAGCCAATCGCTGCTGATTGAACGCCGGTACGGCATCGTTACCCACTCGGGGCGTGATGTCGTACCGGCACAGCAACCTATTCTCCTGCGAACTCAAATTCTTCTTTTATTTGTATTTTGCTCTGAAAGACATTGCTATGGATAGCAAGCCAACGAATAGGCCAATGACGGCAATTGTAAGCATGATTTTGCCAAAAGTGGTATCTGGCTTATGGCTGTCATTAGTAAGATATAGTACAGCTGAAACAAGACAAAACAAGCCTGTGGCTCGCATGTAGCTTCTAGGTGAGTTTATCTGCATACGTACCAGTATACTTGCCAAGCTTATGGACGTGCAAGTGGGTAGTTAAATCCTTCGGGGTGTACAGAAAGAGCAACAACGATATTATTAATAATAGGTAGTGAAGGAGCCAATTAATGTTTAGATTAGACACGCTCAAGCAAAGCTATGTTGGAATAGTTCATATTTACGATCTTAAAAGTAAAAAAGTGCTGTTACGTGGCGGTGGCCATTTCGATGTAGAAAACCGGAAGCTGGACGTACTGTTTGACATTGATAAGGTTTACAAGGATGTTGAATGGGTTCCTGTTTTACAAACAGAGCAGGGCTTCTTTTGCCCGGCACAATCGAGCAGAGGACATTTGATCGGCTCAAACACCTTTACCCATGACCACCGTAGCAGGCTCAGCATGTCGTCATTCTTTCACTGGAAAGCCGAAAAAGGCATCGATCACATAACCGAAACATTCGATACGGTAGTAATTGACGTTGCCGGACGGAGCGGCGCAACAGGGGTTATGACATTCCCGAACGGAGAAGATGCACAAATGACCTCCATCGGTAAATACGGTGATATCGAAGATCATAATACTGGAGATTTGGCTGTCCAAGTAAAATCTACCTATCTAGGTGGTAATGGGACTATTCAGCAGCGCGTTCGCTTCATCATTACCGCGACTACTAGCAGGTTTACTAGGACCGATTGGGTATCTTTAGCAAATGCATTCAGGCTTTACTGGTTGTTTCAGCACGACCGAACGAACTGTGAAACCCTTATTTTTAGGTTCGGTGACGATCTTGATTTTGTGACCGACATTATGCAGCTACGTGGCTACGATGACAGTACAGATCTTGTTGAAGCGGAGCTGCACATCGAGAAACCGATGAATGCAAAACTCTTAGCAGATACAACTGACTTCTTTATGAATAAGGTCAATATCAAAGGTCATGGTGGAATAGAATTTGGCTTTTACAGACTATTAGGCTACCGATTAGGAACAGGCACTAAACGTTTAGGCGATGATTTGCTCGATTTGGTCTTTGCGCTTGATGGTTTTTGCGCCGACATGAATAAGAGTGTCCAGCGTAAGCTATCTAAGGCCGAAAAAGCCGATACCCGAGCCTCCATTCAAAAAGTGTTAGAGGTGATAGAACAGATTAAGGATACGCTCGACCCTAGAGTGTATGAGTTCTATAACAAGCCAACAGAAAAGATCTTAGATAGCATTACTCGCAAACCTTACAAGGAAAGCGTGCAGCTCTGTTTTGAAACGCTAGGTATGGACTACTCCGAATACGAAGATGTCATTAGTGAGGTAGACACAATCCGACAACTATTCGTGCACGGTAAAGGCTATAACACCGATGACTTGGCTAAGAAAATATATACTCACGGCGTCACCACTATTAACGAAGCGGTCGACAGTGGTGAAATGCAAATATTATTCGGACAAAAAGCCGGGTTGTCCGAGAAGTACTACAAGCTAGTTCGCCGGTTGTTTATGAGCTACTTTGTAAGACCCGCAAAATTGGCGTAGCCATGAATGATCAGAGGGTAGTGCAGCCGATCTTATGCACAAGCTTCTCATCCGATTAGCCTACTATGCGCTCCTTATCTCTGTGTTTGTTATCATAGATACATGATGGCAGGCGAAGAATTACCGGTATTGGGTGTCAGTGATTTTGTATCGGTGGTCAACCAGGCCTTTGAGCTGGCTTTTCCAGTAGTTGGGATTGTCGGTGAATTGTCTAACTTCAAAGTCAGCAAGAACCGTTGGGTTTATTTTGACCTCAAAGATGATGAGTCGAGTGTCCGATGTTTCGGCACGGTTTACATGCTACCCGGTCCGCTAGAGGATGGCATGTTGGTCGAATTGCGAGGGTCACCCAAGTTGCACCAACAGTTTGGCTTTAGTTTTAATATCCAGAGTATTCGGCCGGCCGGCGAAGGCTCGCTGCGTAAGGCCTCGCAATTATTATTGGCCAAACTGACGGCCGAAGGTTTGTTTGATGATGACCGTAAGCGAGCGTTGCCGTATCCGCCGCAGCGTATTGGCTTGATCACCTCGGGTGAGTCGGCGGCTTATGCTGACTTTGTAAAGATTTTGCAAGCCCGCTGGGGCGGGGTAGAGATCACTTTGGCTGACGTGCAAGTGCAGGGTGAACGAGCTCCAGCTCAGTTAGTGTCGGCCTTGCAGTGGTTTAGCGAGCAAGCCGATCCACCGGAGGTTTTGGTAATGGTGCGCGGTGGCGGCAGTGCTGATGATCTGGCGGCCTTTAGTACCGAACAAGTAGTGCGGGCGGTGGCGGCCAGCCGGGTGTCAACGTTGGTGGCGATAGGTCATGAGGTCGACGTTAGCCTGGCGGAGCTGGCCGCCGACCAGCGGGCCAGTACACCAAGCAATGCCGCCGAGCTATTGGTGCCGGACAAACGCGAGGTGATCACCCGGTTGCGTGAGCAGCGCGAAGGTTGGTCTGACGACTTGTTTGCCAAGATAGACGACGAGCGCATTGTCCTCGATGATATCCGGCAAGATCTAAATTTGCGACTTGATAGCTTAGTGTCTGGACGACGGACAGAATTGGCGCATGTCCGGCGCCTGGCAGAAGCACTCAATCCAGGATTGGCGCTTAAGCGTGGATTTGCAATTGTCCGCAAGGATGGCGCAGCAGTGCGTGGAGGCCTGGTAGTGGGTGATATAGTAGATATCACATTGAGCCAGTCACGAGCCTCAGCACGCATCGAATCGATAACAGCTAGCTAGATAAAGAGAGAAGAATTATGGCGAAAGAATCAAGTGAATCATACCAAGAGCTACGAATCCGGCTTGATGCTGTGATGCTTAAGCTGCAAGACCCAGACTGTGACGTTGATGAAGGCGTGGCGTTGTACGAAGAGGCATTAGGCTTAGCTAACAAACTAGAGCAGCATCTTGAATCGGCCGAAAATCGGATTAGCAAGATTAAAGCCGACTTCGGCATTAGCACTACAGTAACTGAGAGCTAGCCATGATTTGGATGGCGATTTTTATATTAGTGTTCTGTTTCTCGTTCGTGGTGTTTATCGGCCCGCCGTATTTACCAACGCTTACGCCGCAAGTTAAGGCGGCACTCGATTTGCTCGACCTCAAGCCGGGACAAACAGTATTAGAGCTGGGCTGTGGCGACGGCAAGGTGCTGGTGGCCGCTGCCCAACGTGGCTGGAAGGTGGTTGGCATTGAGATCAATCCCATCTTAGTGCTGGTTTGCCGAGTGCGCACCTGGCGCTACCGCAAGCTCGTGACGGTCAAGATGGGCAACTACTGGAACACTAAACTATGGGGTAAGGCCAGTGAATCTGACGCTATGTTTGGATTTGTCTTGCCAAAGTATATGGCTAAATTAGACAAGTTAATCGGTGAATGGCGGTCTGGATTATCTCAGGAGTCGGTCCCGCACACGTCCGATAAGCTGTTCAAGCTGGCGAGCTTTGCCTTTAAAATCCCTGGCAAAAAAATTGATAGGCAAGACCAAGGCGTTTTCTTGTACGTCTACCGCTGATTACAGTTGCTAGAAAGGTCTCAATACGGTACCATGAGCAGTATGAAGTCCTCGCGACAAACAGGTGCAATGAACCTGCTTATTATCCCCCTAGTAGTATCGATTATTGCGGTAATTGGTGTCGGTATCTTTGCGACGATGTCCTACAGCCAAGCTCAGGATTACAAAACGAATGTTGCCCAGAAGGTGGCAGCCGCAGTCGAAGTATCTAACGCTAAAGTCAGTGAGCAAAAAGAAAAAGACTTTGCCGAAAAAGAAAAATATCCCTACAACACCTACGTTGGGCCAGAGGCTTCGGGTAGTTTGACGGTCAAATATCCAAAAACTTGGAGCGCCTACATCAAAGAGCCGCGTACTAGCTCGAGCACACCGGTTGACGGCTACTTTAGTACTGGCTTTGTGCCGGACACTAGTGACACAAACAACGCTTACGCATTGCGCGTACAAGTAGTTACCCAGCGGTATGACACTTTGCTCAAAGCATATGCTGCGGCCCAGAAAACTGGCAAAGTGACGATCGCCACCTATCAATCGCCAAACGTACCAAGCTTGGTCGGCTCTCGTATTGAGGGCGAAATCGTACCTAAGAAGCAAGGTGTCAAAATTTTGTTACCGTTCCGCGACAAGACCTTACTACTGTGGACCGAATCTATAGATTACAGGTCTGACTTTGATGATATTATCCTCAAAAACTTTACGCTTACACCGTAATATCCGACGCGTTCCTGGATAGTATCTCTGTAAAATAAGCAGCGAAAGCTTCTCTTGGTTGAGCACATGATTTATACTCTAGTACAACAGACAGAGGGGACATTAGTAGGGATGCCGATAGCAATATCGATAGGGATAGGTGGATGAGCGCAGCAGCGTACGACGCTACCAATAACCGCTTTGAGCATTTGTTTTTGGCAATGGCAGAAGAGCTTAAGCTGCCGTTGCAACATATCGCCCGGCAGGCCGAACTGCAGCAATTACTACAGGCTGGTGTCAGCGAGACTGCTGCCGTCGATGCCTTGCAAGGGCTTCACGACATCCAATCGAGCGCCGATATGAGTCTGCAGCTCTTAGATAGTTATTTGTTGAGCTTACGGCTGAGCTTGCAACCGGAGACTAGCTTGCAGCTGGAGCCAGTCTCGGTGTCAGCTGTCTTGCACGATACGATGGGCGAATTGCGGCATATCGCTGCTAATTATGGGGTGACGCTCAAGTTGCACGTCCAAGGCCGCTACGAGCCAGTCTTGGCCCACCGTGGGGCATTGCAGTCTGCGCTGGTGGCGTTGGGTTATGCGGTAATCGAAGCCTTGCCAGCCGCTGGCGTCCGCCAGCAGCACTTGCAACTGGCCACCCACCGCACCAAGCAGGGAATTGTGGCTGGTGTTTACGGTGAGCTCGATATGCTCACACCCCAGCTGTACCGTCGGGCCCAGGAGCTACAGGGCGCCGCCCGTCAACCGTTAGTGGGAACATTGCCGGGCAGTGGTGCCGGGGTGTTTGTGGCTGACGCCATCTTGGCGGCCATGTCATCGCGCTTGCGGGTCGGCCGTTATATGAAGCTGCCTGGCTTTGCGGTGACCCTCCCAGCCTCCGAACAACTGCAATTGATCTAGCCTAGATTTAGATGCTGTATTCATAATTGACGTGCAGTAAGCATGTTATACTCAGGTCACCGAAATTGGAGGATCACCATGACTGTTTGTATAGCGGCTATTTATAGTAGCGCATCGATTTTTGGCATATCAGACCGAATGATTACGAGTGGCAGTGGCGATATTGAATTTGAGCCGTCTACTCGTAAGATATTCTTGCTTACTAAGTGTATAGCAGTTATGACGTCGGGCGACTCAAGTATTCAGGCTCAACTCGTGACAGGTATTACTGATTATGTGAATAAAAGAATTGAGGAAATGCCCACTGAATGGATTAAAGTTAGCGAAGTCGCAGACAAGTACAGGTCGCTATATATTAACTTGAGAAAGAAGCGTGCTGAAGCTGAAATCTTAGCTCCGCATGATCTCACATACAAGACCTTCATTGAAAAGCAAAAAATGATGTCTGATGATTTCGTGAATAATCTAAGCTCCAAGTTGGAAAACTATAGACTTGAAGATTTGGAGGTGGTTTCAACGATAATAACCGGTATAGACCGAGACGGGCCGCATATATTCGTGGTTCAAAATGACTATTTAGCATGTAATGATCATGTTGGATTTGCGGCTGTTGGTATTGGAGCGCCACATGCCCAATCTCAATTGATGAATGTCGGCTATTCGCGAGACTCTGGCGAAGCGAATTCATTACTCATGATTCATCGCGCTAAGAAAAAATCTGAAATCTCTCCTGGTGTCGGTAACGCATCCGACATATTTGGTATTTTTAGTCAGCAAGAAGGAGCTCCAGGTTCCTTTAGTTGGCTTGAAAATTTCAAAGAGGGAATGACGGAAGATTTAGATGGTTTCTATAATATGTATCTTGCTAGAAACCAAAAAGCAGACTTGAGCGATGAAGCAGAGGTACATGCATATTTGGAACAAATGATCACTCAGATTTCATCGAATCAACAGGAAGTGATACCGGAAAAAGAAGCAAATCCTACTTATAAATCAAACAACTCTAGTAAAGCAAAAGGTGATGGTGAGAAAAAAAGACCTTCACGAAGATCAAGCTGAAAGACTAGCCAAGCATGACTGTCAGCGATTAGCGGCAAAACGCTTCGGTGAAGTGCATCGGTAAGTTCGCTTAACTGCGTATTTTATAGTTGACTCTAAGACCTTAAATAATTTTCTAGGCTACCTTTTGCTATATCTGGACATATAATGCAAAGAATAGCCAAAAGTTCGCTACACTGTAGATATGGCAAAGGTGTTGGTCGTTGAACCTGATCATAAGTTGGCGCGCGTTTACGCCAACGCCCTTAAGCTGCGCAACCACCAGGTGGCTCTGGCACACACTGCTCAGGATGCAATTGTCGAAGCTGACGAAGTTAAGCCGACGGTGGTTATTTTGGAACTGCAGTTGACAGCCCATAGTGGCATAGAGTTCTTATATGAGTTCCGGTCGTATAGCGATTGGGTAAAGATACCAGTTATTATTCTGAGCAATGTACCGCCAGCCGAATTTGATGCCAGCCAAAAGCTGCTCAACGAACGCCTGGGCGTCGTAGTGTATCTATACAAACCACAAACCAGCTTGCAAACTCTACTCCATGCTGTCGACAACGCGGTGATGGCGATGTAGTCCATGAAGCAATTAGTCACCGAAGCTATTATTCTGAGCCGTACTGATTACGGCGAAGCTGACCGTATTATCTCGTTGCTGACACCCCAGCAGGGTAAGGTGCGGCTGATCGCCAAGGGCGTACGCCGCAGCAAATCAAAATTGGCAGGCGGCATAGAGTTGTTTAGCGTCAGTCATATTACCTATATCCAAGGGCGCGGTAACCTTAGCACTTTAATTTCGTCGCGGTTGTTGCACCACTATGGCGATATTGTCAAAGATATCCAGCGCACAATGCTGGGCTATGAGCTGATTAAGCGCCTGGATAAGTCTACCGAGGACGAGCCCGAAGAAGATTATTATGAGTTGCTGAAGGCGACCTTTGCGGCTTTAGAAGATCCGACGATTGACCTGCAACTCGTCCGGTTATGGTTTATGATGCAGCTGCTGCGTATCAGCGGGCATACGCCCAATCTACAGACCGATATTGCTGGAGTGACCTTACTGCCGGCGGCCCATTATACGTTTAGCTTTGATGATGTGGCTTTTGCAGCTACCGGCAACGGCCCATTCACCGCCAACCATATTAAGTTTATGCGCCTCGGCTTTGCTGGCTACCCGCCAAAAGCGCTAGGCAATGTGCAGGGTGGCATGCAGCTGGCAGGTGAGCTAATGCCGTTGGTGCAGACTATGCTACAGACGTACATCCGTAGCTAAAAGTGCACGTAGAGAAAGATCCGCTAAATAATTGTTATTACGTTGTTATTTTGATATTTTATTTACATCGTAGGCTCCTACGACTCCAGGTCAGTACCTCCAGAGAGGCTGGCGTCTTGTCAGCAATAGTTCGCTCGGGTACACTTCAACTATGAAACAATTATCTGCTACGCTATCTGGCTTGACGCCGATAGTCACATATATCTTTATATACTACGCCCTTAACGATCTCTCTGATACTGACGTCGACGGCGCTGGAAGTCTGATATTATTTTATGCACTTCTGTTTGCAGTTGCTGCTGCACTTACACGTGATACAGCCAAAATTTTACGCCAAGTAGGGTCAAGGAATGGACAGTACGCTCACTGCTCAGTAGCAGTATCCGTAGGATTACTAGCCTCAGCATTTTTTATTGAAGGGTTTACGTTTATGTTATTCGGATTGGCGCTACTTCTCGCCTCTCAAGCAGTCTGGTTCTGGACAGTATTCAAAAAAACTTCATAATTTCTTAGCATGAAAAAAGAACTCTAATAATGTACGGGCCGGTGGGGCTTGTCGTAGCGAAAGCTACGGTACACGTTCGAGTTCTCTTTCCAGAGCAGATGAGCGCCAGCTCGGGCTGTGGGGCTCGGGCTAGCGCTCGGTCAGGGACGCTCGGTCAGCTCTTCGGATTCTCCGCGATTGTGTCCTGGAACAGCTTGACCGGGTCGATACTGCCGAGGCTGTACATCGCGAAGGTGGCGGTGACCGACTTAATGTTGGTCAGGCTATCGCCGGAGCGGCGTTGGACAATCTTGAGCGCACGCGCCAGATTTTTGACCATCGAGGCTTCGTCGGTGTGACCGTAGATCACCTTACGCGCTTGGAGTGGTGCGATCACGACATTGCTGACTGCCGGGGCGTTCGGAAGATTGGTGTCGAACTTGTAGAGCGCGGCCTCGATCAGCTCCTCGAGCCTGAGGGTATGGTCACCGTCGACGACGAATGCCACTTGGCGGTTGATGATGGGGTCGTGGACGAGGTGGACGGCACCGTTGACTCTTTCTGACGGCATGGGGATACCCTCGAGGATATTGGAGCCGACGAACGACTCGTGGAGCTGGTGCATGGTCAGATCGAGCGCCACTGGTTCGAAGCCGATGGGCACGAGGAAGGCGTTGGCCTTCAACGCGAACGGGTTTCCGATGACGGCGGGCACGATGGTGAAGGGCGTGATGGGCGACATGATGTCTCCTGACGGCAAGGTTCTCTGGGGTTACCAGATGCTAATCCACTCTGGAAAGCACATATATTATAGCACAAATATTAATAATATGCAATAAATCTCTCGAGTAGCCAACTGGCGAAAACCAATAAAACAGGTATAATCCACGCATAAATGAGAAGTGAAGAAAATAATCCAAACCTAGCAGGTGAGCGCCTACTGGCGGCTTTTGATCAGATTGGGCTGCAAGACATAGCATCCAACCCAGATAATTACCTAGGCCACTTAGAAGGTATGCCTTTTGAAGAGTGGGACGGCTACTGTGCCATGATCAACGGTGAGTATCGAGGCATACCGGTGTCTGAACGGGGCGCTAATGCTGTAGGTAGAATTGTGGTAATGACAAATAGTGATGGCTATTCTAGTGAAGATGTTATCTATCTGGCGCCAAGTCCTATAGATGGCAACCGGCTGTTAACCGAAGCCTACGATACTGCAAACCAGATTCCAAGCATGGATGCCCGGTCATTATTGATGCGCCTAGCGGTCTACTATACGCATCGTTACGTCGATGGCAATACTCGTGGTGCGGCTATACATTACGCCTTAGGTGTCTATGGTTATGACGCTTCGCAAGGGGCTCGCAACATGTATGCTAATTTAGCAGTCGGCAGAAAGGGTGTGCAGGATGAAAATTTAGCAATTGACTCATTGGTACTCCCCAAACGCTATGCTAAGAACGCTACGGCTACGTCGACTGCGGAATATGGCTACGATGGGCCAATACCGGCAGCAGTCGAAAATGTTGATATTGACTCTCTCTGTAATATGCGGGTTGATTTGCCATTAAAAGTGGGCTTGCATACCATGCTGGCCGCGTCATCTTTGCATATCGGCGTAGCCGCGACGGTCCGCTATCTATTGGAACAGGGCAAGGACTTACGTGATTTTGTTCGTGAACAAGACGATGGCGCATACCGGTTGCGACTTCCTAAATTGTTAGGTGCGCTGTCTCTTGATGACTGCCAGGAGATGCTCGATACTCATGATGGTATGGTGTCTGAGTTTATTTCTGGAATTACCGATTGCTTTAATGGCGATACCCGGATCTTTGGTGACTGGCGGGAAATACCCGACCTTATCCATCCAGCCCAGATGGCGAAAAAGTCATAAAACAGGTATAATCCACTCTATTATGAGTGACGTGACATTAGAAGACATTGCCAGCCTGTGCAAACGGCGTGGTTTTATATATCAAGGTAGCGAGATCTATGGTGGTCTGAGTGGAACCTGGGACTACGGCCCATTGGGAATCCAGCTTAAGCGCAATATCACCAACCTATGGTGGAAGACCTTTGTCGAAGACAGGGAAGACACCTACGGCATCGACGCGGCTATCCTGATGAACCCTAAGGTTTGGGAGGCCAGCGGCCATGTCAGCGGCTTCAACGACCCGCTTGTCGAAGACCTCAAGACTAAGAAGCGCTACCGTGCCGACCACTTGCTCGAAGAAGCTGGTGTTGAGGGCGTCACCAAGATGACTCCTGATCAGATGGATGCTGCTATCAAAGAACATGATGTTAAAAGCCCTGACGGCAATGCTGTCAGTGATGTCCGCCAGTTTAACATGATGTTCAAATCATCGATTGGCGCCAATTCTGATTCTGACGATGAATCAAGCGTCGTCTACTTACGGCCAGAAACGGCTGCCGGTATGTTCATGAACTACAAAAACGTCGTCGATAGCTTTAGCCCGGATATGCCGTTTGCGCTTGCCCAGATTGGCAAAGCCTTCCGTAACGAGATCAGCCCGCGCGACTTTATCTTCCGTGTACGCGAGCTTGAGCAGATGGAAATCGAACTTTTTGTTAATCCAGAAACCTGGAAAGAGAACTTCGACAAGTGGCTGCAATTGCAGATGGACTTCTTCTTGGCGCTTGGTTTGCCAGCCGAAAAGCTGCACCAGATTGAGGTTCCGGCAGAGGACCGTGCCCACTACAGCAAGCACTCCATCGATACTGAATTCGACTTCCCATTTGGTCAAAAAGAACTAGCTGGCTGCGCCTACCGCGCCGACCACGACCTTACCGCCCACGGCAATGCCAGCAGCAAGAAGCTTGTCTACACCCCTAAAGAAGGCGGCAAGCCATATGTACCTCACGTTGTTGAGCCAACCTTTGGTGTCGACCGTGTGCTATTGGCGGTTATCTCTAACGCCTATACTGTCGATGAAGTTAACGGTGAGCAACGTATCTTCCTTAAGCTGCCAGCTAACTTGGCGCCGGTCAAAGTCGCCGTATCGCCATTGCTAAAGAATAAGCCCGAGCTAGTCGCTAAGGCTCGCGAAGTCTACGCTATGCTCAAAAAAGAACTCGGTAACGTCATGTGGGATGACAATGGCAACATCGGCAAGCGCTACCGCCGCCAAGACGAAATCGGCACGCCATACTGCGTGGTCATCGACTTCGAAACTCTCGAAGGCAAAGAAGGTCCTGTCGACACCGTCACCGTCCGCAACCGTGACACCACCGAGCAAACCCGCGTCCCAGTCTCCGACTTACTGAGCTTATTTAACGCCTAACTGTTCAAAATTTCACGTTAGGAAGATATATGTTAGATCCCACGATGGCGCCTAATTTTAAGAAGCTTGCACTTAGTTCTTCAAGTTTTCTTGCTACGGTTACGGGGCTAGGATATACAGGTGCTTATATGTTTGAAGTCGGTTACCTTAACTTCTATGGGATTAACTATCAAGCTGCTCATGTTACCACTGAAGTGTTTATTGTGGCTGGATTTTTAGCTGTAGGCAGTTTAGTGCTCATTCCTACGCAAAAGGGCATATGGATGGAGCTTTGGAACCCGAACACTATTCCGAATGATCCGCTGTGGAACTTAATTTTTGTGAAACTGCGACATATACTGATAACTACATTGTTCGCATTACCTCTCACTATCTATTACGGTAAATGGATCTGGCTATTATATTTCATTATTTTTGGGCTTATTGCCGCCGTGACTGATTTAATGATCGACGGGAAGGGGAAGCGGTCAATTAGAGAAAAGGCTAAATCTGCAACTGCCGCGTCAAATGCCTTAAGTGAATCAAGCGACGTAGGTGCTTTAAAAATAGCAGGAGTAGCGGGAATTATAATTATATTTGCAAGTGTTGCTCTCTTGGCAGGTAAGACCTTCGCTTATACTAGAACTGCATACCAAGTGCTGGACAATGATCACATTGTTGTTCGAAATTATAACGGTGCATTTATAACGGCGCAGTATAATCCGCAAACCGAAAAATTATCCGGAAAGTACGCATATATGTATGATCTAGATATGGTTGATTTTAAAATGGTGAGCATAGATAGAATAAGGAAGTGATTTTTTAAGGCGTTTGCTATGATTAGTGTATGAAACATGTATTGATTACAGGCGGGACTGACGGATTGGGCAAAGCGCTGGCGCAGAAGCTTGTGACGGCCGGTTATACGGTGACGATCTTAGGCCAGAATGAGGCTAAGGCGACATTGGTGGCTGCGGAGTTGGGTTGTAAGTTCGTGGTGGCTGACGTTAGCAAAGCTGACCAAGCTGCGGCGGCGGTCAAATTGGCGTTCGAACAGCAGGGTGTGGTTGATGTCTTGGTCAACAACGCTGGCGTTTGGATTCAAGATACGCTGGAAACTAACGACGATGAGGCTATCCGCCGGGTAATGGACGTTAATGCCCTCGGTCCAATCTACATGACCAAAGCAGTGTTGCCAATTATGAAGCGGCAGGGCGGGGGACGGATTATTAACGTTATCTCTCAAGCCGGCCTTAACGCCAAGGCTGAGCGGGCGGTCTACAACTCCAGCAAGTGGGCGCTAACTGGCTTTACTGAGTCTATGCAGCTCGAGCTGCGGCCACAGCGCATAGCCGTGACCGGGTTCTATCCCGGTGCGCTCAATACTGGGCTGTTTGAAAAGGCAGGCAACAGCCGCGACATGAGCCGGGCGCTCGACCCAGCGGTCGCCGCCGACTCGCTGATGTACGTCATTGGCTTGCCAGACTCCATAGAAGTGCCAGAGATTGGCATCGGCAGCCTCAAGTACTAACGGAAACTCCCGATGTACATATCGGATATATCTAATATGGTATAAGGCTTTGATAGGATGCGGTGATTTTACATAAAGCTCCAGGTTGTATGTATATTTGCTCCGCTTATGCTTAGTTTTTCGGGGTTTTCTATCTGTGTTTTATAGATCGCCTGAGCATATGTGGAAGCGCAGGGCGACTCTAGGCTCAGACATATAATTCGCATTTCAAAATATAGGTTGCAGGGGTCTGATTAAATCATAAGCATAGCAAATACGTATACAAAAATAATCTAACGCGACAAGCTGACCTGGGTTTATCATTTATGATATAGATTCAACGAGTACTAGTGCAAACTAGTACTAGAAAAATCTGGCAAGTTAACCTACGATAAAAAACTTGTATGGCTGATCCAGAGACAGACGGACTTGAACGGGTTGACGAAGCTTTAGTAAATATAGAAGAGCGACTAAGGTTTATTGGTGATACCGTTGCAGCGACACTCCAGGTCGCTCAAAACGAGGATACCGCGCTAGCCGAGGTTGTTCTTCATGTTGAGACGACATCCGACCGATTGCAGACAATCATTGAACTGGGCGGTAGCCTTGTTGCCAGAACTGCCGAAATCAGCCAAGAGTTACGCCAATACGTGCCGGAAGCGCCAGAAGTGCCCGTTTTTGACGAAGATATAGCATTTAATGTAGTGCTCGACTTTACCCGATCGAATATTGGCGTGCCAATGACGATTGATGACGTCCGGGCGCATCTTGATGAAGCTGGCGTAGTCTATCCGGCTAGCAAGCCAGAATTTACCAAATTATTCAAAGCCTGGCAGGATGATGTCCGGCTGGAACTGGTGGATGAGCGACGAGATTTGATGTGGATTACAATGCCGACTGTCCGCAAAGGCGCGCCCCGGCAGTACGCTCTGGCCGAAATCGTTAAGCCCAAGTCACTAAAGCTAAAGCCAGTTCGACGGCCCGAAGCAGAGGCTGTCACTGTCTCTGCAGATACTGCTGTAGCTGAACAAGTTACGTCGCCTGATGTAAATGGCGTAGATGTCGCGCCGCAGAATCCCAGCGAGCAGTTAAGCCTAAGCCCGGAAGCCAGAGTCGCCTTCAATATATACACGCTTGATCCAGATCTCCATGCCAGTGGGCTGTATAAGAAGCTGGCCCAGCTGGGCGGGGTTGATGAAGACGCTGCGATTGCCGCCTTAAAGCTCGTCTGTCGGTCCCTGCAGGGCCAAGGTTTAGTAAAAATGATACAGGCCAAAGAGGGCAAAAGCCGACCACGTGCCAAGCGCAGTACCGTCCTAAAAGTTGCCATCTCGTCGATCCAGATGGCCAGTGGCTACAAGGGTGATCCACAAGCCTTTAGGGTGCTTATCGACAGTGGTGAGTCGTATGAGCCTGAAGCCTGATGTATGATAGAATTCGGATATAACGATTACGTGACTGACAAGGGATAACGCAATGGACAACGACCAAGTAGAACAAACGATCCGACAGTACCTGACCCAAGTAATTCATATGTCGCTGGCGACGAGCGCCGACAATAAGCCGTGGGTGAGCGAAGTCCACTTTGCTTATGATGGCAACCTCAACTTGTATTGGATTTCTGATACTAACCGTCGTCACAGTATAGAGATCGAAAACAATCCGAATGTCTCAGGTAATATTGTCACCCAACATCACCTAAACCAGAAGGTGAGGGGAGTTTACTTTGAGGGTGTTGCCCATAAGCTGGAGGGTGTGCCGCCAGAGCATCCTGCCTACCAAGCATATGCCTCACGATTTGCCAATGCGCCGCACTTGGCTAAAATTGGCGAAGAAGGTGGCCCACGCATCTACCAGGTGATGGTTGCCGACTGGTATCTGTTTGATACCTACAGTGATGGCCCTAGCAAAAAATACCGTCTTGGCGACCCAAGCAACGTAGCATCAACAACGGAAAAATAATAATGGGGCCGGGCTGCCTAAGAACTGCCGCCCGTAAGGTACAATAGGCTGATGCAGACAAAGATTTATTATACCGACGGCAGTGCCAGCCCAAACCCGGGGCCAGGCGGCTACGCGGTCATCCAAGACAAAGAACCAGTTGCCCTAGGCCATGCCCCGGTAACTACGAACATCCGGATGGAAGGCCTGGCGTTGATTGCTGCCCTCAAGCAATCCGGCGGGGAACACTGTACGATCTATACCGACAGTGAATTCTGGATCAACGTCATTACTAAGTGGTCACTGGCGTGGCAGAAAAATAACTGGGTCAAAAAAGGTGGCGAGATCAAAAACCTTGATATCGTCAAAGAAGTCTGTCCACTATATCAGCAGAGCAACGCCAAGTTGGTGTGGGTACGGGCCCACAATAACGACGAAGGTAACGAAATGGCTGACCACTGGGCTAATGAAGCCCGCAAGCAAAAGCTCAGCCGGCCGTAGGTCTAGTCGGACGACCCCTCGTCACTGCCGTCAGCCGACTCTGTATCTGCCTGGAGTACCCGGATAGTCTTAGCGATATTGCTGCCGATGATATCGTAAGCCGTAAAGTTGTTGTCGCTAAGGTTTTCGCCACTGGGCCGCGAAACGGCAGGCATAGAGATCATGACGTAATTATCGCCAGCTGCAAAAATCCAGCGGCCTAATGCCAGGCCACCACCTGGACGGTATGTGAAATCAAAAACTTTCACACCAGTTTGGCTTTTGACTGATTTAATTGTGTACGAGTCGCCAACCGATGTGCCTTGAGTGGTGTTGCCGACTGAGACAACTTTCCAGGTAATGTCATCGCCGGTGACGGTTGGCGCGACCGATACGTCACTGCTATTTACTACTATCTTAAAGTCTTCCTTAGCGTAGACGTAGGTTGCCAGACGGCCGTTCATAAAGGCAGTGCCGTCGCCGACGGGCTTTTGGGCGGCTAAGGCAGATTGAGCGCGGAAGAGACCACCTTCGCTACCGCCAGTACTAACATTTTCTTGGGCAATTAGCTCACCAAAGCCATCCGGATAAGCGAACGAAAAGTTGTATCTAGAGTTTTTGTATATCTTTGAGTTTTCTGGCAAGCGGATGTAGGGCGATTCGTTGCTGACCGTGGTAGTACCGTCAGAATTGGCAGTTTTATTGGTGTCGTCCGTGCCCGGTTTTTTACCACTGTTGCTAGTAGTCAAGAGTAGGAGGATGAGCATGACTATGCCGAGACCGATAAGTGCCGCAACAAGTACAATGGTGCTAGCGCCACGCTGACGATGAGAAGTAGACCACATATATAATAAATATCCTTAAGCGTATTGTACTATACTGGCGGCGTTTACACCCCATGTGCGCCTTACATAGGTATAGAATGTTTTTTACTGAACACATTTTTAGCTGTATAATTGCTAAATGATGGAGAGAATATGGCTGAGCGGGGCTTTATAAATTACGATGCAGTTGCCAGTTATCCCGGTCCGCGAATGCAACAAAGAGCTGAGGCTACGTTTGCTAATGCGATAGTCGAGGATTTTCCTGAAAATCTTGGGCTCATAACTGTTTTGGCGGCTAGTAACCTAGAGCAATCTAGAATAACCGTCAATGTTGAGGAGGGGCCGGATTTAAAAAGAATCAATAATGTCAAAGATGGTCTGAGCTGGCTCGCATTTGGCCCGAATGTGCCGGGCAATTTGCTCGATAGTGTGCGCATACTCGGTAGTCGTTTTACTACGCATTTTGATCAAGCTGATGCGATTAATAGCTTTGCGACAGAAGTAAACGGACTTGCCAACTGGCAGTACGATGCTGGAGGCCTACCGGCTGCCAGCTATATACATAGCTACGGCAAGACCTGGCACGACAAAGGTGCCCGACGCGATGTCTACATGTGTCTTATCGATACTGTAATGCCGGATTTCGTTGAGCGGCAGACTGATGGTCGAAGATGGCGCCAACATCCTATAGTAGTGGGCACCGATGCTGTTGCCGAGCAGGTACCCGACTTAGTAGTCTCGAGAGCGGCCTGGATGATTCCGGCAGGGACGGCAGATGTAGTGGCGACGATAGCTCTACGGACGATCCTTGAAGTCCCCCATAACCACCCTACGTCACGCATATCCCGATTTGGTCACGATGAGTGGGTAGAATCTTCCGATCTGGCTAATGTTAGCTACAGTTTTGACCAGGCGACACAAGCTGCGTTGACTATTCTTGAATCGATCAGTACGTTTGGGCCAGTAAAGATGTACGACGGCACGGTAGAGGAGGGGATAGCGCTGAACGAGCGTTCCCATTGGAAGTTTTAAGAGCGTTTTTGTAGCGGTCGAGAATTTTACACCATTTTTTTGAGCGTTTTGGCCAGTCTCTTGCTAGAATTAGCATCATGGCTGATAAAACAAATCCTACAGAAGAACCCACCGAGGTTAAAGATCTAGACGCTGCTCCAGCGGCTGACGAAACAAGCGCAGAAGTGCCGACTGAAGCAGCTAACGAAACTGACGACGTAGAAATTATTACTGAAGTTGTCGCCGAGGCGACACCGGTTGTTGCTGGCGCAACCAAGCACGGTGTGCCTGAAGTAACCAACAAGTCCGACTATGTCGAGCCGGGTACCTGGCAGGCCGAAGCCAAAGAAAAAGGCGTTGGGCGTACCAAGGCTACCCCAGCGAATATCATACCGAGTGATATCGAGTTGTCGATCGAGGAACAAAAGCTGCGCGCCGACTACAAAGAGACCGACATCTTTGCCTGGGCTAATAATATCGTCCAATACAAAGACGAGCTCAAGGTTGACCTCTTTTTATTCAACAAAAACTTCGTCGTCTACCGCACGGCCCGGGCACCAGAACTCGATAAGCAAATGGAGCCGATGTTCCTGGATGGACTTCTAGAGTACGTACTAGAAGGCGTAGAGCAGGGGCTGATCGTCCGTGGCTTTGAGAAGGCCGAGGCCGAAAGTAACGTCTTGCAGCGTACCCAAGTCTACAAAGTCGACAAGTTGCGGGAAGTGCTAGGCTGGCTTAAAACCCAAGAACACGAGATTGAGTTGTTCGTCGAAGAAGAGCATGACTTTAAGCGCATTAAGGGCGTAATTGCCCGCTTGAGCCACAAAGATATGGAAACACCGGTGTACATCATCAAGGCTTTGCCTCAGTCGCAGGTGATGAAGGGCAATACCGGCTGGATGCTACGCAACAACAAGATGGTGCCGTTCGATGCTGACGCCGCATTGCGTATACCTACCGACAACCAACTGATGGTCATCGACCAGGACCTATACGTCTTTAACCAGGCTAAGCTCAAAGCGCTATTTGGCTACGACGCTAAAGAATCGCTGATTGCTGAGCAAAAAGTCCGCGAGATCGAAGAGAACTTCCGCTTGAGTTTCGCTGATGGCGCCACTATGCAAGACCTCGTAAAAGGCAAGAAGCCATTGATCAAGAAGCTGCAAAAGCTTGAACCGGCCAAGATGAAGCAAGACGATATCATGGACCACTCCGACGAAATGGGAGTCGGCCTGATGACCGATGAGCGCGGTGCAATCATCATCATGGACGACAAAGACCTATCTCGCTTCGTCAACCTACTCAATGATGACTATATGGAATCACCGATGACGGGTATCCGTTACGAAATCCAAAAGAAGCGTGAGCTCAAACCGGCCGACGAAGAGGAGCTGCTTAAGCAAATTTTACCAGACGTACCCAAGCCAGCTGACGACTAAGTAAGGCTAGCTAATCCAGGGCTAGCAAGAGCTTAGGCTAACTTTTCTTGAGATGGTATGATGGGGATATGAATAAGAGCGACCAGCAAGCGCAGGAGCGGTCTGAGCGAGTAGAAACGCGCCCAGAACGCGTTTATGCCTTTATCGATAGCCAAAACCTAAATGTTAGTGTCCAGAAATTTGGTTGGAAAATTGACTGGCAAAAATTCCGTAAATGGCTTGGCGACAAACACGGCGTTACTAAGGCTTATATGTTTATTGGTTATATTCCGGAGAACGAAAGCCTATACGAGCAAATGCACGAGGCCGGTTACGCGGTAGTACTCAAGCCTACCTTTGATATGACCCGCTTGCGTCCAGAGCAAATCGCCGAGGAAGTCAACGAAAAAGGCGAGAAGGTTGAGGACAAAGACAAGAAACCAGTCAAAGGCAATATCGATGCCGAGCTAGTATTGTGGGCCATGAAAGAGATGAGCAATTACGATAAGGCAATTATAGTTAGCGGTGATGGTGACTTCTATTGTCTGGTTGAATACTTAGTAGAGAAGAAGCGCTTGCTTAAACTGCTAACGCCAACCGGCCATTATTCTAGTTTGTATAATCGTTACGACGAATATGTTGAACGGCTTGATAATTCTAAGCGTGATTTGCGATATCACGACTTCCGCCGTAAAAAATAATAATTCTTAGTGGGTGTTGCGTAAGGTGGCTGGTCGGAATTTTGGTCGAGGCTAGGGCGCTTATGGCGTCTACTTAAGCTACTCAATATTAAGACCGAACCAGCCACCTTACATGTCCAGCACTTTCCGGTTCCGGCGCCGGTCAGGGCAACATCCGAAGGCTGTAGCTACCTCGTGAGTAGCAGATGGGCGCTGGCCACGGCGGTCTCGTGCAGCTCAGTCAGTTCGAACTTCGGGTTCTCGAAGCGCAAGTCGTCGAACTCTGACTGTAGACGCTGCAGTATCCAGTGTCGACCGTAGATGAGATCTCCACTGATTACCACAAGCGGCGCCGGCAAGACGGTCAGAAGCTGCTGGAATCCGAAGACCAGATCTTCGACCACGACATCCCACTGCTCCCGGGTGAGGTCTTCGTAGGACTCCACCTGGAAACGCTGTCGCAGTCGGTCACCGCCGCAAAGCGCCTCCAGATGTCCGGGCGTATCGCAGCCGACGCAGGTAAGCTGGCTGTTGCGGTCGATCATGAGGTGTCCAAATTCAGACGGCCGGTAGGTGGTTTTGGAACCATGGCCGTTGCTGAGCTCCTTGCGGTCGACCAGTACGGCCGATACGCCGTAATCCCAGTTGACCAGTAGGAATGAGGTCCGGGCATAGAAGCTGTACGAGGCACTGCCGAACTTTTCTTCGGCGATAGCAAGGACTTCGACGTCGTTGCCGAGCACGATTGTGCAGCTGAACCGAGCCTCCATCCAGTCGACGATGTCGTAGCCGACCCAGTGGGGCAGGATGCCTGACATCACCAGCCTGGTGCGGTCACGGCTGACCTTGCCGGCTACGCCGATGCCGATACCCAGGATGTCGAGACCTTGGTTGGCCTCCATTTCGCGGATAGCATCGGCGATACGGTTGAGGTCTTCCTCCAGGTCGTTGAACGAAACGACCGGCGGTCTGGTGACGGCAAAGACATGCTCGGCGCTCGGTTCGTCACTGGTAAGCGACTTCCAGGCGCGGATGCAGACTTGCGAGCCGCCGACGTCAACGCTGATGTACATACCGACATCTTCTTTCCCCGTTGGTATCACTGTCGCTGTTGGCCTTTCTGAGATGGCGGAAATGCGGAAAGTGCGGTCCAAACGCTATGCTGCGTAAGGCTACGCTGTACTATACATCAAATTAGTACGGTGTAAGTAACCGCTGCGTAAGGTATAATCGTAACGATGAGACAGAGACAAGCATTGAGGGTAATGCTCGAAGGGGCGTCGGTGTTCTTGACTGGGCCACCTGGAGCCGGCAAGACCTACGTTCTAAACGAGTTTATCAAACGGGCGCAGCGCCAGGGCAAAGTAGTGGCAGTCACGGCTTCGACCGGCATCGCCTCAACACATATCGGCGGCACAACTATCCACTCGTGGTCGGGCTTAGGTATCAAAGACGTACTAAGTGATTGGGACCGTGACCGCTTGGAGCAAACCGACCGTATGGTCAAACGTTATAATGGCGCCGATGTATTGGTAATCGACGAAATCTCAATGCTCCATGGCAAGCGGCTTGATATGGTCAACGAAGTCTGTAAACTATTGCGCCGCAGTCCTAAACCGTTTGGTGGCCTGCAAGTTGTGCTAGTTGGTGACTTATTCCAATTGCCGCCAATCAACCGCGGTGGTGAGTTGGTAGACTTTGCCCATACTTCTGCCGCCTGGCAGGAGCTAGCGCCGCATATTTGCTACCTTACTGAGCAGCACCGTCAACAAGACGACGGTTTATTAGATTTGTTGAATGCCATGCGCAAGGGTACTGTCGACGATTTCCATGAAGAACTGCTGCGCGAGCGCATGGAAGTCAAACCCGAAGAAGGCGAAGCCATAACACGGCTGTATACACATAACGTTGATGTTGAATCGATCAACCAACAGCATCTGCTGGCCTTAGACAGTGAAGTTAAGGTCTTTAAGATGGATACGAGTGGTGCGGCGCCAAAAATCGAACAGCTTATCAAGAGCGTGCTAGCACCCCAAGTGCTGGAACTCAAAAAGGGTGCCGAAGTTATGTTTGTGGCCAATAATTACGCTGCCGGTTTTGTTAATGGTAGTCGTGGCCGTGTAGCCGGGTTTAAAGACGGTGCGCCGATGGTTGAGCTACTAAGCAACGGCAGGATTGTTAAGGTCGAGGCCAACAGCTGGGCGCTAGAAGAAGATGGCAAAAAGCGTGCCGAAGTCTCGCAACTGCCGCTGCGCCTTGCGTGGGCGATAACTATCCATAAAAGCCAAGGCATGAGCCTAGATGCAGCTGAGATCGACCTGAGCCGGTCATTTACACCGGGCATGGGTTATGTGGCCTTGAGTCGGGTCCGTAGCTTAGAAGGTGTCTACCTTAAAGGTATTAACAACCTGGCGCTAGCAATGCATCCACAGATTTTTTCTTTTGATGTCCAGTTGCGAGAGGCTTCTGAACATCTGGCCTCGACGACCGATGACCTGGCAGAGGATGAGCCGGCGGCCGCTTCGACGGCAGTCGAGCAGGGTGATGGCAACGCAACCTTGGCGGTAGCTGACTATGATGAGGAACTCTTTAGTAAACTACGTACTTGGCGCATCGAGCAGTCACGTGCTCAGAGTGTTGCGCCCTTTATGATAGTCCACGACGCCACGATCCAGGAGCTCGCCCGCATCAAGCCCGTATCAACCCAGCGATTGTTAGGAGTCAAAGGCTTTGGGCCAAAAAAGGTCGAACAATATGGCGCCGGTATCATTGCGGTAATAGCCGCCCATACGGGCGTTGAGGTTGTCGACCCTAGCGTGTGGACTGACGATCACAGCACTAAACTCATAGAGTTATTCCAGAACGGTACATCGCTTGATATGACTGCCGAAGCGCTTGGCCGGTCGTCGCAAGATGTGTGGGCCCACTTACAAAAAATTTTGCTGCAACAAGCAGGGAAGGGGGAGTAGGCATGGATAAGAGAACGGCAATTGTAACGGGCGCAAACTCTGGTATTGGCGAAGCAATCATCAAAGCAATGCAGGCTGGCGGCTGGAACGTTATCGGCCTGACACGAGGTGATTGCGACTTGTCCGACTTGGCAGCTGTTGAGGCGCTTGCTCAAAAGATACAGGACGAGGTGCCGGTCATTAACGCCTTGATCCATGTGGCCGGTATTTACCATAGCGAGGATGAAGCTTTTGGACGACACGACCTCGAAGATTATGAAACAAAATGGATTACGGCAACCATGAATGTGGGCGTGACCAGCTTTATGGTCCTAACCTCTAAGCTGCTGCCTAATATTGCCCGTGATGGCGTTGTTATTGGCATTACGGGTACGTTCGAGAATACCGGCGCTTCTGGCTGGCTGCCATATTACACGAGCAAACGGGCCCTAGAAGACTTCTTGGTCGGACTGTCGCAAGATTATAAGAGTGGGCCACGGGTCTACGGTATTTCGCCATCCGACACTAATACGCCGGCGTATGTTAAGTTCTTTCCGGATGATGCCAAGGATGCCCAGCCGTCAACGAGCATCAGCCTATTGGTAGAGCACCTTCTAGAAGGTGACTCGCCATACCATAACGGTGATATTATTGTTGTTAAAAATAAAAAAGCAGCCAAAGGGTTTCATCTATGAGCGATATAGGTTACCTCAAAGAAACTATCCAAGAAGCGGGTGATTTTTTAGTTGGTGATGGCGCTGACCGCGAGTCGCAGACTAAACTAAACGCCAAAGACCTGGTAACCGTTTCTGACATCAAAGCTCAAGATTTGATCCGCCGGCGGTTACTAGAGAAATATCCTGATGCCATAGTATTGTCCGAGGAAGATACTGCCGAGCAGCAACGGCCGATGTTTGAGTCGGACTTTACGGGCTACATCTTGGACCCAATTGACGGCACCTATAACTTTAAGCGTGATATGCGTGAGTCGGCTATATCGATTGGCTACATTGAGAATGGTCAGCTGAGCGCCGGCGTCGTCTATGATCCGTATAAGAATGAGTTATTTGAGGCTCAGGTGGGCCAGGGTGCCTTCTGTAATGGCCAAGCTATACACGTTAGTGACCAACAAACTATAGATGGCGCTAGTATTGGTACGAGCAACAGTTATGATGGCGCAGCCATGGAGCGTAATCTTCGCCGCCAGCTAGCTATCTATGAACAGACTGGCATTATGCCGTGGACACATGTGCACGGCAGTGGTGTGTTGATTATGACTAACATCGCTAGCGGCCGGTTTGATGCCTACCACCATAACGGCCTCAAGCCTTGGGATAATGCTGCAGCCTTCTTAATTATTCGTGAGGCCGGCGGTGTTGTTCATACACTCACCGGAGAAGAAGCGCCGTATACCAGTGCCACAGTGCTGTGTGGTACGCTTGCCGTAGTCGCCGAGTTAGAATGGGTATTTGCTGACATCGACCAGTCGCTCCTTGCCTAAAAAGTTAACTAATTTCCAGCGGTTCAGCGATATTCCACATAGCGTCAAATTGTTGGCGCATCATCGACGCTAACGCTTGATGATGGATCTCGGTAGCGTGCGGCTCTTTTGGTTTGTAATCAATTAAGGTTACCGTGTCATCGTAGACATACATTTCGAAGCCGATCTTTAGAATCTCTGGGTCAATGTGTCGGTAATGAACGCGCGATGGTTCGAATGGTTCGATGTCTTTGCCAACGACCGAGGTGGCATTGGTTAGGTCGTAGCTGGTTAACCTACGGTTGACGAATTGCTCGCTACAGCGTCGTGCGAATGCTTTATCAAAGTGCTCATTAAGATGGGCTGTTTCGTATACCCTAAATTCCTTAGTAGCTCTAGTAAGGTTCCAATTAACCTGCTTGAGCCCGCCTTTGCCGTAATAGTGGGCGGTTGTGGATTTGGGGCCGTTACTGCCTACGAGTAGTTCTAGGCTCTGAGTCATGGCGCCGAGATCTTGTTTAAGGTCGGCCGTTTCGGCTTCGCGGCTAGCAATCAGACTTTCAATATTCTGCAAGGGCAGGGAACGGAAGAGTGTGCCGTAGCTTAACTGTTCGGCGCTTACCAGGCCATATGCTTGTAGCTGCTCGATGTGGCGGTAGGTCTGGGTGCGGCTAACAGACGTTGCTTTTGACAGCTGCAAAGCAGAGGACGGACCAAGAATTAACAATTGAATGTAGATGAGGGTGGCTTCGGGGTCGATACCTAATACTTGTAAATATTTTTGGACAACTTTTTGGGTGTCTGTGGTATTCATGTGTATAAGTTTAACAGAGTTGTCCGTTTTATTGGACACATTTTTTACATCCAATCTTTTTACCTGTACAATCAACCGAGTAGAATCACAGACCTATATACATACGTTACATAAGGAAACAAATAACTATGCCAGCCTACATATTCGGCATGCTCGCCGGGATTATCGCCCTCGGTATCTACGTGCCGTATGCAATAGATATTCTAAAGGGCAGGGTGTTGCCGGCCCGCTCAACCCGTATTATGTTGACCTTGGTGTTGATCATCATCGTGCTGCAACAGCATGAGCTTGACTCCGGCTGGGCACTCGGAGTGACGATCGGTGAGTTAGTCGGATCATTAGCTATTCTTGGATTGTCGTTGCCTCGTGGCATCGGCGGGTCATTCAAGTCAGACCTAGTGTGCTACGCATTACTGGTGGCGGCGGTCTGCGCCTGGCTGCTGGTCGACAACCCATTGCTGGCGCTGCATTTGAGCATTGTGGCGGATTTTATAGCCTTTACACCGACATTAATAAAGAGCTGGTACATGCCTAAGTCTGAAACGGCTTTATTCTATGTTGGCGGTGTTGTCTCGGCTATGTTAGGCGCTATGGCAGCCAGCAGCTTTGTATATAGCGTTGTGGTCTTTCCGTTGTATTTAGCTGCCGTCAACGGATTACAACTGGTAATTATGTATCGCGTACGTTTTATCAAGAAATTCATAATAACAAGGCGTAGCGAGCCCGATATTTCGTAATGGTACACTGGTAGCATGAATATCCTAAAGAAGACGAGCTTTGGAAATCCAATCTTACGGCAGGTGGCGCATCGGCTAACGCCGGAAGAAATTGCCTCCGATGAAATCAAACAGCTTATCGAAGATATGTATCATACCCTTGATAAGAAAAAGTTTGGTGTCGGCTTGGCGGCACCGCAAGTCGGTGTGTCTGTGGCGATTAGCACCATACATATCCAGGCGATGCCGTGGCGCCCCGATGTTGACGAGTTTAAGCTGACGGTCATCAACCCAGAAATTACCGCCGTGTATGGCCGGCGCCAGAGTATGTGGGAGGGTTGCATCAGCTTTTGTGGCGACCAGCGCGACTTTCCCTATGCCAAGGCCTTACGCTACAAGCGAGTCCGGGTCCGTTACCTTGATGAGCAGGGGCAGCAACAGGAGGCTGACTTTGATGGCTTGGTCGGCCATGTATTGCAGCACGAGACCGACCATCTCAATGGAATCTTATTCGTTGATCGTGTACGCGATAACAGCACTTTTATTACTACCAGCGAATACACCAAACGGTATCGCAAATAGAATAATATTGCCTAACAATACATTTTAGAGTATAAAACCATAAAATGAATGTATATAAAGGTAAAAATGGTGAAGCGCTGCCAATATTAGCAGCCGTAGAGTTAGACTGTTCCAGAGAGAGTGTCATCGATAGTGGTGGATTATTGGTCCGCGGTGAATACTTAGCTGCACGTTCGTTTCAGCGGTCCAAGAGAACATCAAGCGGCGCGCTGCGCTATGAATCTGGTCCATACGACCGCGTATGGCAGATGACGGCCACACTTGGTGAGCATGGCTCAATGCAATCAGCTCGCACTGCA
>Ga0114940_10000210_pt1 | contig 33836 bp, 38 predicted proteins | sample ColdCreekSource_FD_87195 | JGI IMG/M metagenome (GOLD analysis project Ga0114940, IMG submission 87195) | Groundwater microbial communities from Cold Creek, Nevada to study Microbial Dark Matter (Phase II) - Cold Creek Source | ecosystem: Environmental > Aquatic > Deep subsurface > Groundwater ...
ATAAGATATGACGCGCGATAAAACTTTGACCGCTAAACCTAGTCACGGCTCTCATCCCGACGCTCGTGCTATCGCACAGAGCGCGGGGCTTCCCGCCGTGGAGCTAAAATCTTTGCATCTTGCTCCACAACCGCGTCGATCAACTTAAGCAGATTGCGTTTAACCAAATGTGCGATCGGAGAATGTGCCTTCATATACATCAACACAAATACACGAGACTGGCGATCGGCTTCTGGAAGATAGAAGTGACATTCCTTGAGGCTCAATAGCTTATCTTCGCCATGCAACAATCCCATGAACGGGAAAAAGTTTTCTAGATGTGCCTCTAGCACCTTTGGCATCGCAAGCTGAGCAGGATTTCTTAAAATGTCGCGAAATGTAGGTTGTTTGCGGGGTTGTGACAAATACGCATGAGAATGTAACCCCTCATCGATGAACTGCTTCATTTGCACTTCTTCAATCTCAAATAATTCCCGATGAGTGCCGTTTTGGTGATTGTAGTCGTGCATATTGAGTAGCAAGCTCAGAAGGTCGGTCGGAATGCTGCGTTCTCCCGTCACGCCAATGAACTCGTATTCCGTTGCAATCTCATTCATAATTGCAGGAATTGGGATTTTCGGCTCATAGCTGCCATATGACCAAATAAAATCCCCCTGGATAATTAATTCCAGAGGCTGCAAGAGCGATTTGGTCTGTTTATTCGATCCTGGTAGAACAGTGCAGCCCAAATTGTCAAATTCCAAGGCATGAAAGGGACAAGCGATCGCACTACTGCCATCAAATTGAGTCACACACCAACCCTCAGATAGCATTGCACCCATATGAGGACAAGCATTTGGCAAGGCATTAATGTTGCCACGGCTGTCTTGCCAAAGAACGTAATCATTACCCAATAGTGAAATTTTCATCGGCTGATTTGGCTTCAGCATGGAACGATGCGCCAAAAGCCACGGCGCGCCTTGCAATTGATTCATGACCGCTTAAAGTTACTTACTAATTAATTAGTAAGTCTATCAAATCCCTATCTTTCCGTCAATCCAGAGATTTAATGTCTTCAGTTTAGCTGCCTCTTTGCTACGATGGAAAGGCAAAAAATTAATTAAAATGCCGTGGTTCGACCCAGTAAACGAGGCGCAAAATCCGTCCAGGCTGTTCGTGATGCCCAGATAACACAGCAGCGAATTTTGGATGCCGCAGAGCAAGAATTTTCACGGCATGGCTTAAATGGCGCACGGCTGAGTGCGATTGCGGATCTCGCTCAAGTCACAACTGCATCACTTCACTACTACTTTGAGAATAAGGAAAACTTGTACAAGGCAGTTCTACAACGCCCAATCGATGAAGTCCAATCCATGCTTGGACAGTTGAATTTTGACGGTTTATCTCCTGAAGAAGCCCTGAAGCAAATCATTCGGATCGCGATCGCAAACGAGGCTAAAAATCCGCAACGGCAAATGCTGTGGTTTCAAGAAGCAAGCCAAAATCAAGGAATTTACTTCAAAGAGTGTAACGTTTTGAGCCTGCATGAGTATTTACTCAAGATTCTAGAGCAAGGTATGGCAGAAGGATATTTTCGCCCTCTCAAACCGTTTTTGGCTCTAACTCATATCTTGAGTGTTTGCCTGTTCTACTTTATTGTGCATGAAAATTGGAAACATCTAATACCAGATGTTGACCGCCTGAGTCCAGAAATGATTGAAGAACACATAGAAGAGGCAACCTCATTTATTTTGGCAGGTGTAAGGCAAGGCACTCCTAATTAATGCCTCAAACGAACCCTGAACATCAACAGATAAGCTTCAGATTGCTGCCCCAGCCCAGAAATGAAGCCACATAACTATTTATTCTACGGAATATTTCCATATAATTAACCTAGATGGGGTATTTCAATAGAATTTTTCCATATAATATCCCAAATCTGAATAATTATATAGATAATTTCCGTATAACTACCTTATTTTAGTTAATTAAATGGAAAATATAGATATTTCTAAAGCTTTTCACGGCAATTCCTTTGGAAAGCTTCGCGCTTCGCATCTTGCTCACGATCGAGAAGAGTTTTCAACTTTGCGATCGCAAGTTCCGAGTAACTCAGTCATAAATATAAAAAGTTAACTTATATTGACTAGACAATGCAATTGCATTACTATCGATATAGAGTCTAGTTGAATAAAATTAGAAACAATCATGGCTGCAATAACTTTTGAAGCAGAATCTACTCTTACTGATCGATATCAGACTACAATTCCCGATCCCGTTAGAAAGGCATTACGCTTGAATAAGCGAGATAAAATTCACTATACTATTGAGCCAAACGGTCAAGTAATTATCTCTCGTGCTGACGAACCAGAAAACGATCCCGTACTTGGAAAGTTTTTGAGTTTTCTTGCTGAAGATATTAGTAAAAATCCTCAGCATATTCGAGCAATTAGTTCCGATATCGTCGATCGCATTCGGTCTTTAGTTGCAGATGTTGAATTAGACCTCGATGCACCTCTATCTGACGAGGATGAGTAAATTTGTCCACAAGTCAGCCTTTGGTAATTAATGGGTGGACTATTTTTGCCCATTCTCTTTTTCTCGACCAATTAGAAGAACTTTTGACAAAAGTTGAAATCCTGCGTCAAAAAGATCCTCAAAACTATCAGAAAAAAAATGCTGCCAAACGTTTAGCTGCCATAGCGAAACTCGCATTTGAAGTTATTCCTCAAGATCCAACACGCAATGATTATCGCCAAGGCACTACCCTAGGAGACGATTATAAGCATTGGTTTAGAGCCAAATTTTTCCAGCAGTACCGATTATTCTTTCGTTATCATCAAGAAAGTAAAATTATTGTATTCGCTTGGGTTAATGATGAAGACTCCAAACGAGCTTATGGAAGTAAGACAGATGCTTACCGAGTCTTCAAAAAAATGCTAGAAAATGATCGCCCTTCAGATGATTGGGATGTTCTTCTTCAAGAAGCACAATCTGAGTTCGATCGCTTAGAAAAAGTAATCAATACAGAAATTTAACTTTTCAACGGAATCACCAACTTTTTGCTATATGGTTTGCGAAATTGCGATTATTGATGGCTAATCTTCCACTGAGATAACAGGCGAAATGCCCAGATACTCAATGCAGCACCAATGAAAAGTGCTAACCACGATCCCCAAAGAGGAACAGTAACCGCACCAACTTGAAATGACCAGTGAGTAAACAGTCTAACAAAATGCAAGAGTGCAACTAAAGCAAAAATAGTTGCCGAAATTAGAATATATTTTTTTTCACTCATTTTAAAATCCTCCTGGTTGTATCGATCAAGGACTACAGATATCTGTTTAGATCTCCTGCTATGATCTTGGCACTAAACCAAAGAAAATTTCCTGCATTTTTTTATTTCTGTAACAAATAGTTATCTAATTAACGATAGAAGGAATATTATCTATGGTATTGAAAAATATGAATTATTTAGTCATCGGCTATGGAAATACCTTAAGAAGCGATGATGGTGCTGGTCAAATAGTAGCAAACCAAATAGCAACCTGGAGTTTGCCTAACGTGCGATCGCTTGCCGTCCATCAATTAACACCAGAATTAGCCGAAAATATTGCTAATTCTGACACCGTTATCTTTGTTGATGCTGTTATTTCATCTAAACAAAATTCAGAAAAAATAGAGATCAAAACTCTTAAATGCGATTATAAATATTCAAATTTAGGACATCTAGAAAATCCGCGATCGCTACTGTATTTATCTAAAATAATTTATCACAAATCACCTTTAGCTTATTGGATTTTAATACCAGCAATTAACCTGGGATTTGGCGAACAAATATCATCTATTACTCAACAAAGAATTACTCAAGCATTAAAGGCAATCGAAAAAATTATCGATTGCTCGAACAACGAACAATTTACTCAGCACTGACAATGCATGAAGTTAGCATCATGGAACAAACCATAGAAATTGCCTTGAACAATGCTCATAATCAAGGTGCAAATAAAATTCATCAATTAAAAATGCGTATCGGTACTATGTCTGGAGTTGTTCCCGAAGCATTAAATTTTGCGTTTGATGTAGTTACTGAAGGAACAATTGCCCAAGGAGCTACACTAGAGATAAATATAGTTCCAGTTGTTTGTTACTGTCCCCATTGCCAGATTGAATTTCAGCCCTCCGATTTATTTTACGAATGTCCTCAATGCGATCGCCTTAGCAACCAAATAATTGCTGGACGCGAAATCGAACTGACATCATTGGAGGTATCTTAAATTATGTGTGAAAACTGCGGTTGTAACGTTGTCAGTGACATAGAGATTCATTCTCCTACTCATGATCATCACGTCGAACATATAAGATCGCTAGCGATCGCTAAATCGATTCTCAGTAAAAACGATCGCCTTGCCGAACGCAATCGCGGTTATTTTTTAGACAAAGGATTACTAGTACTAAATATTTTATCCAGCCCTGGGTCTGGAAAAACTGCTCTGATCGAAAAAACTATTACAGATTTAAAACATAAATTAACAGCAGGAGTAATTGTTGGAGATTTAGAAACTGATAACGATGCAAAACGTTTACGAAATAGTGGCGCACCTGTGATCCAAATTACCACGGGAAATGTTTGTCACCTTGAAGCAGATATGGTGCTACAAGCAAGTCAGCATATTAACCTCAACTCACTCGATCTATTAATTATAGAAAATGTCGGTAATCTAGTTTGTCCTGCTGCATATGATTTGGGAGAAAACTTGCGCGTCGTACTTTTATCCGTCACCGAAGGCGAAGATAAACCGCTCAAATATCCTACTATGTTTAAATCTGCTGATGTAGTTATTATCAATAAAATAGATCTAGCTGAAGCGGTAGAATTTGAGCGAGAAAAAGCATTGACTAATATTCAAAGAATTGCACCTAATGCAACGATTTTTGAAGTTTCTGCGCGGACAAGTACAGGAATGAAAACTTGGTATGATTACATTTTATCTTCTGCCACTTTGGTTAAAAATTCGTTACTGGTGTCAAGACGAAACGCAGATTAGTTTACCACCAGACGATAGTTTTCCTATTTGTTTATTGATTTTAAATCCACCCAATTGAAAACCGCTATCAACCCGTTACTACATCTACGTCGAGGGTTAATAAAACTGTCATACCAACTCGAAACCAAACGGTAAAAACAAAAAACTCAACGCCCGACCACGCTAAAAAAACTCAACGTCCAGGGTAAGTCTTTCGCTATTTTCGATAAATGTTATAAGATAACAAACACATCTAAAGCTCCAACGATGCAATTATTGAGCAAACATAGAGAGGGAAAATTCTTAGGTGCTGGAGCAACAAATCTCTATTACCAAAGCTGGCATCCTGATGGTGAGATACGGGCAATTATCCTTATCGTTCACGGATTAGGAGCTCATAGCGGCATATTTGATAATCTGGTCGAGTTTTTAATTGCTCACCATTATGCGGTTTACGGACTCGATCTACGTGGCCATGGACGCTCACCTGGTCAGAGAGGATACATCAACAATTGGAGTGAGTTTAGAGAAGACTTGAGAGCCTTTCGACAATTAGTTGCAGCGCAAGAGTCCGAACTGCCGCTATTTCTCTTGGGTCAAAGCTTAGGAGGAACGATCGCTCTAGACTATATCCTACACTATCCTGGTGAATTCCAGGGCTTAATCGCGATCGCGCCAGCCTTGGAAGTAAATATTTCTCCAGTAAAATTAATCATAGGGCGTATTCTTGACAAATTTCTACCACGCTTTGCTTTAAATACAGGTATAGACATGGCTGCTGGTTCTCGAGATCCTCAAGTGGTAGCCGCTTACGCTCAAGATCCGCTGCGCCACAGTCAAGGAACTGCTCGATTAGCAACAGAGTTTTTGCGAACTGTTGCCTGGATTAAACGTCAGGCTGCGATGCTACAAATTCCTCTATTAATTCTCCACGGTGGTGCCGACCGAGTTACGCTGCTTGAAAGTAGTCGTCTTTTGTTTGAAACCATAACTTTTGCTGATAAACAAAAACGAGAGTATCCTGAAAGCTATCACGAACTTCACAATGACCTTAATTACCAAGAGGTTTTGACTGACATCGAAGATTGGTTAGAAAAACACTTAAACCTCGTCTTGTAGGGGCGAACCAACCTTCGCCCCTACGAGAGAATGTTGATGCGGAGACTAGGAACTAGAGATTTGGTATAACAAGATAAGTAGCTTTACTGCTAGTTGCTAGTTGCTGTCATGTTTCAATTATTTGCTGTTTAATTAGGTTGGTCTACTTAACTGAACTTGCCTTTAACTGAAAATCATACATGAATCGCGCCCAACCTAAGTTACGTTTCATTCCGCCAGCTTTCAATTTCTTAGTTCTGAAGCTTTTACATTATTCTCTACCTATCTTACAAAAATTTCGGCTGCAACCTTGGCTACCCGCAGGTATTAGTGAAATTAGAACAGTTAATGGGGAAACTTTAGTCGATCTCTTTCACCAATTCCAGCTTGGTAAAATTCGCTTAATACTGGCATTTCGACACTGTGAAGTGGACGATCCTCTTTGTGGTCTGTATTTATTTTCTCGCACCATTCCCCAGATTGCTCGCCAACGCGGTGTTTCTCTGCAATATCCAATTCACAGTTATTTTATGTATGATCGAGGTATGCCTTTATGGGCTGGTAGTTGGCTGGCTTGGCTATTCGCTCGCATCGGCGGTGTACCTGTTCATCGAGGTAAAAATATTGACTTGTTAGCGATTAAGAAAGTACGAGAATTGTTGATCAATGGCAAATTCCCCTTAACTGTCGCTCCTGAAGGTGCAACTAATGGTCATAGTGAAATAGTTAGTCCTCTAGAACCAGGGGTAGCTCAATTAGGCTTTTGGTGTGTGAAAGATTTAGTCAAAGCCAATCGTACAGAACAGGTGATTGTACTTCCTATTGGTATTCAGTATCATTACATCAATCCTCAATGGTCAAAAATAGATTGGCTGCTGACTAAATTGGAAGCTGATTGTGGTTTATCAAAACCAGAAGTCGCCGCAACTAACAAAGAGCCAGAAACCTTGTACTATCAACGCCTATTGAAAATTGGAGAAGTTCTTCTCTGGGAAATGGAAAAGTTTTATCATCGGTTTTATCATTGCCAACTGCCAAAATTGATTGATGATACGGCTAGTCCAGAGGAATTATTAACTAGACGGTTAAAAGTATTGCTAAATATAGCGTTACAGGTAGGAGAGGAATATTTTAATTTAAAGCCTAAAGGAAATATTATTGAACGTTGCCGTCGTTTAGAAGAGGCTGGATGGAATTATATTTACCGACAAGATATCTCTCAAGTCAATAACCTATCGCCTTTACGGCAAGGATTGGCAGATTGGACTGCCACAGAAGCTACGTTGCAAATGCATCATATGCGCTTAGTCGAAAGTTTAGTAGCAGTTACAGGAACTTATGTTCAAGAAAAGCCATCCTTTGAAAGATTTGCCGAAACAGCATTAATCTTTTTCGATTTACTCGCCCGTATTAAGGGTCAAAAAATACCTCGTCGTCCCCGGTTGGGGTGGCGCAAGGCACAATTAACTATCGGCGAACCAATCTCGGTTAGAGATCGCTGGCTAACCAATCAGCAAAATAACCAAGCTGCCAAACAAGCTGTTGTTGATCTAACTCGCGATTTACAAACGTCTTTAGAGAAGATGATTAACTAAGTACCCAGGCGAAATCTGTTGATTCGCCCTGGAATACTCAGAATATTTACTCGTAATTTTCGAGAAATGAGACAAATCCTGAGTTTTTTTACGGAGGTTGGGCAAATTGAGATGTGCCAAACTCGAAAAAAGAGTTTTAAAAAATCTATCAGATGGTTGATATAACGCCTGAATCCCAACACCAGAAAAATTCTATTCAGTTAGATAGTTTGCAACAGGAAGTCATTGGCTTGTTAGATGAAATTGGTATTTTGATCGACAACACTCAAGAAGACTTGAATAATCATGCTTCAGAATCGGAAGTTAAATATGATCAATTTCAACAACAAATCACTGCGGCTGGGCAAAATGTAGCCGATCTGCAATTGAGAATGGCAATAGTTGCGCCCATGAAGGCTGGTAAATCAACTATCATTAATGCGATCGTTTGAATCGTCTTAATCATACAGTTCGTTTATATAGTGTAATCGAGCCTTTTAAAGACCCCCTTGCCCAGTTAAAAGATGTTCCTCGTATCCAGACTCCCTTTCTCGGTATGGGAAACAGTAAACAGGCTAAAACCTTGGGAAACCTGACGATTATCGATACTCCTGGGCCCAATGAAGCAGGAGAAAATCTTAAATTAACTGCGGTCGTTGAAGAACAACTGCGTCGTAGTTCAATGGTCTTGGTTGTCCTAGACTTTACTCAACTTAATAATGAAGCCGCTGAAGCTATCAAAAGACAGATTAAGCCCATAGTAGAATCAATCGGTACTACTAACCTGTATATCTTAGGAATCATGTAAAAATAAGTTGTACAAATTTTACTTGAAATGGATTATAAATATAGCTTTCATCTAAAAAACTGTTCAGGTTATTCTTACACAAATCCTTAGTCAATAAAGTCGATCAACGCCGTCAAGGAGATATGACTTCTGAACAGGTTAAAGATTTTGTGGTCGCAGATTTAGGATTAAGTCAAGACAATGATCGCTATCGCATTTTTGAAGTGGCGGCTATCCGTGCTTTTGCGGCTACTAAGTTTCTCTTGGAGTTACAACAGCGTCCAGGAGTCAAACTGTTAGAAATTAACTCTTTAGCATCTTTAGCCCCAGAAGTCTTAGGTATCGACTGGGATGAAGAACTAGATGATATCACTGTCGAAATTTTGGCAAAAAAAGCCCAAAAACTCTGGCATAAATCTGGTTTTGCTCCTTTTATCGATAGTGCGATGCGCTCCGCGCGGGCTTTGCCCATCGCAGCTTTAATGGCAAATGCGGCACCAAAATGCTTGGCGGCGGCTTTGAATCTTAGCCGCAATCATCTTTTAGAACTTCGAGATGATCTCAATCTTCGCAGTCATGCTATTTCTCAAGATACTGCTAAACTTCAAGCAGAAGTCAAGGCTTTAGAAACAGATTTAAATCATTTAGAATCTTGTCGAGATCGTCTTAGTGGTATCGCAGAAATTAAAGTTAAATTACAGCAGAATTTACAGACACTCTTAGAACAGCTTAAAACCGAAGCAGCTATTGATGTTGAAAATTTCTTTGCTGGAGAAGAGTATCAGCAAGGCGACTTATTGAAAAAAGCTGATATTCAAGCGAGAAACTTATTACTAAGTAATCTCGGAGATTTTGAACTGTTTCCTAAATGGGTATCAGAAAATTTAAAAGCTGGCTTAGAGTACAAAACTGCGGGAATTGTCTCTTTTAAAACTGAACTAGAAGCAGAATACTTTACTCAAGAAACAATTACCAGAGCCAAGGAAAGATTAGAAATTTTACTCTTAAAAGTACGTCAGGATATCGAAGCAGAAATAAAACAAGCCAGTCTTAATTTAGAAACTTTTCTTATTCAAGAAACTCAAGGAATTATTGATCGTGCTAAGAATCGTCTGCAAACTGCTTTTGAAATCAACCTTTGTTTACCATCTCCTACAATACAAACTGAATAGGAAATAGAAATAGAAAAGCAATTGGTTAAAACTAAAACTCGCTTAGTTGATGATGGTTATGAAGAACGGTTAGTTAAAAAAAGAGCTTGGTATTATTGGCTGGGTGTTGTTCCTTTCTATAGCCAAGAAAAACATCAAAAGCCCTATAAAAAAGAAGATTACTATACAGTTTCAGTTCATGAAGTTGTCAATCAAATTAACGTTTCTGGTGAAGCTTTTGTTAACACAATTCAACAAAATATTTCAATTTATTTAGAACAAGAATTGCATCAACAAGTAGACAAGTTTTTTGTTGGACTTGATAACTATTTAGGAAGCTATTTGAAAAATCTACAACAGGCTCAACTAGACCATAAACTTTCTCTCGAGCAAAGAGAAAAACTATCCAATAATTTAGTAAGATTAGTTCCCCAGGCAACTCACTATATCAATAAAGCTGATAACTATCTTAAGCAAACTGAACAAATTTTAGTGAGCCAAAATTGAAAGCTGTTAGCTGTTAGCTGTTAGCTGTTAGCTATTAGCCATTAGCTTCGTTGCGCAATTAATATCAAGTCTGTTTAATTAATTAAACAAAAACTAGTTGTTCAAATTCATGTAATTAATTCTGCCTATGCACTTACAATGTTTTTCTAGTCCCTTACTGTTCGTCAATGAAAAAAATCTTTGTTATCGATACCAATGTAATACTTCACGATCCTACTGCTATTTTGCGGTTTGAAGATAATGAAATTATACTACCGATCGCGGTTATCGAAGAGCTAGACCGTTTTAAAAAGCAACCTGAAATGATTGGTAGAAATGCTAGAGAGGTATCCCGAACCCTCGATGAATTACGCCAGGATGGTCATCTCACCACAGGAGTTAACTTGAAAAACGGTGGAACTCTCAGGGTTGCACTGGGGGATCGGGAAACTTTAACAGGATTGCCCCCTGAATTAAGCGGCGATTTAGCTGATAATGCGATCTTAGCCGTAGGGTTGCAGTGCAAAAAACAGTGTCAATGTCCAGTAGTAGTAATCAGTAAAGATACTAACCTGCGGATTAAAGCCGATGCCCTGGGACTTAATGCCGAAGACTATGAAACCGATAAAGTAGATGTCAAAGAGCTTTATAGTGGAACTAGTGAGGTTCTGGTAGATGCAGCTAAGATTGGGGAGTTTTTCCAAGCAGGTTCAATTACTCTCGACGAAAAGTTTTTACCTAACCAAGATATTACCCTGGTAGATAACATTAATCCCTCTCATACAGCTTTAGCAATGGTTGAGGGCAATACCAATAGACTTATTCCTCTCACCACATTGCCTAAATTAGGTGTTTCGCGAATTCAACCCCGCAACCGAGAACAAAGATTTGCCCTCAATTTATTGTTGCAAGATTCGATTAAGCTAGTTACCTTGGTTGGTAAAGCAGGAACAGGTAAAACTTTACTGGCGATCGCTGCTGGCTTGCAAAAGGTAGCTGAAGAGAAACTCTACACCAGACTGTTAATTTCTCGCCCAGTAGTCCCGATGGGCAAAGACATCGGCTATCTCCCAGGAGACATTAGCGATAAACTAACCCCTTGGATGCAGCCGTTATACGATAACTTTGACCTGATTTTTGGCACTCAAGATTTCAGGGAAAAACCTGGTCATTGGCGACGAGGACACGAAGAATTAATTGAGCTAGGACTATTGCAAATTGAACCCTTGACCTATATTCGAGGACGCACTATTCCTCAACAATTTTTAATTATTGACGAAGCCCAAAACTTGACTCCCCATGAAGTTAAAACGATCATTACCCGTGCAGGAGAAGGAACCAAAATTGTTCTAACTGGCGATCCTGAGCAAATCGACAATCCCTATGTCGATGCAGCCAGTAACGGGCTAATTTACGTAGTCGAAAGATTTAAATACGAGCCTCTAGCTGGGCATATTACTCTATCGAAAGGAGAGCGATCTAGTTTAGCAGAGAGGGCGGCAGCATTACTTTAATTTTGGACTGGGGATTAAATAAGTAAGTAATAATCCCTAATCCTTAATTCCTAATCTTCAGTATGCCAATCGGGGATTTCCTTTTGGCGCGATCGCGCAATCACCAAAGCATTATCCTCAACGTCTTTCGTGACAACCGTTCCAGCCGCTACCGTCACATTTTCTCCCAGGGTAACGGGAGCAACTAAAACGCTATTGGAGCCAGTTTTAGTATCTTTGCCAATTTTAGTTAGATGTTTTTTCTTGCCGTCGTAGTTAGCGGTAATTGTTCCTGCTCCTACATTAACGCGATCGCCCAAAATAGCATCTCCAAGATAGGACAAATGAGCTACATTGGCATTTGAGCCAACTGTAGTTTTTTTAATTTCGACAAAGTTGCCTACTCGACAGCTTTCTCCTAACTTAACCCCATCCCTGAGATGGGAATAAGGCCCAATTCTATTATTAGCAGCAACTTCTGAGTCACTAACTACCGAATACAAGACAGTAACATTCGCTCCAATCTGGCTATTTTCAATTAAGCTTCCAGGGCCAATACGACTACCAGTAGCAACAGTAGTTTTGCCCCTCAGGTGTGTCTGGGGTTCGAGAATTACGTCTGGCTCTAACTGAACGCTCTCGTCGATAGTAATGCTATCAGAGTCGATCATAGTCACGCCTGCTTTCATCCAATCGTCTTTGATTCGCGCTTGTAAAACATCGTAAGCCGCAGATAGCTGTCTGCGATCATTAATCCCATTAATTTCCGAATAATCTTCGGCATCAAATGCCATTACGGGAGAAAGATAATCGACTACCTCGGTTAGATAATATTCTTGCTGATCATTGTTAGTGGAAAGCTGGGGTAGAGCTGCTGCTAGTTTTTGCCAATTAAAGCAGTATATACCAGCATTTACGCGACGATTTTGCTTTTGAGCCATTGTGCAATCGCGGTCTTCGATAATGTGACTGACAAGATTATCACCATTGCAAAAAACTCTTCCATAGCCTTGGGGATTAGGTAAGTTAGCGGTAAGAATGGTAGCGGCGTTTTGATGAATTTGATGAGTCTCTACTAGCTGCTGTAGAGTTTCTGGACGCAGTAAAGGGGCATCTCCATTAAGAACCAATAAATCCCCTTCATATCCCTGTAAAAGTGGCATTACCTGCTGTACGGCGTGACCTGTACCAAGTTGTTCGGTTTGTTCGACAAATTCAACACGATTACGATGATTTAAGGCTTGTTTGATTTGTTCTCCCCGATAGCCAATAATCACAATTTGTCTTTCGAGATCGAGCAGACTACAACTATTGAGTACTCGTTCAACTAAAGATCGCCCTCCCAAAGAGTGTAATACTTTGGGTAAATCGGACTTCATGCGAGTACCCCGCCCTGCTGCTAAGATTGCTACCGCTACCATGCTGTTAAAATTAGTTTTTCTAAATCCGATTGGAGTATAGCTTTTATAGGAGCAGAAGTGCAAAAAATTAGGGATTTCAACAGGAAGAAGGATGAATTAAGCAAAAATTTATCCTTCTTCTTAATCAGTATGAGTAATCAATAAGATTTTTATTAAATAATTACTATTCAGTGGCGCGAATAAAGGCGGTAAAAGCCTGAACAACTTCAGGATTGCGCCAGCCTTTATTAGTTTCTTCCATAATAATTTTTAAAGCTTCGGTAGGAGTATAAGCTTGTTTATGCGGGCGATCGCTTTTTAAAGCCTCATAAATATCGATAATTTGGAATATTTGGGCTAAATAAGGTATTTGAGTGCCAGATAAGCCATCTGGATAGCCTGTTCCATCCCAACGTTCGTGATGATGGCGAATAATCGGTAAAACTCGGCGACGATTGCGTAATGGCTGACAAATTTTTTCACCAATCAAAACGTGTTGTCTAATCAACTCTCTTTCTTCACCAGTGAGTTCTCCCTCTTTCAGCATTATCGCATCGGGAATAACGATTGTCCCAATATCATGGAGATGAGCCGCAAATGAGAGATTATCAATATCTTCTGGAGTCAGTTTCAGATATTTGCCAAAACTTTTGGCTAAGGAAGCTACTCTAACGCTACCACCGCTACTAACAGAGCGACTATCTACGGCTTTGGCAATTGTAAATAAAACCTGTTCGGTTTGATCTAGTCCTTCGTTGAGGCGTTTTTGATTGATTAAGGATTTGACTCTGGTTGAAAGTTCAATACGGTTTAAAGGTTTAACTAAAACGTCATCCCCCCCAGCTTCCATTACTTTGATCCGGTATTCGCGACTATCACTCACCGTTGTCAGAACAATAGGTATGTCGGCTGTTCTACGATCTTCTTTGAGTTGACGACAAAATGCAAAACTGTCTACTGTTCGCATCATAATGTCGAGCAAGATTAAATCTGGCTGTTGTTCGATGATATTAGTAAAAATTAAAGATTCATTATCGGCTTCTAATACTTCGTAGCCATCTAATGACAGTAGGTCAAATGCTGTCATGCGGCTGAGAGGATTCTCATCAACAATTAAAATTTTAGCTGGGATAAGATTGGAATTATTGATCACTGGAGAATTAAAATTATTGATCACTGGAGAATTAATTTTAGTCGCCAAAGGAAACCAACTTACTTGTTTCATTATTTTCCTGATTATTAAATACTTTTAGCTTTTTAGTCGAGGGACTATTTTGCTTGATCTTTTAGCGAAAGCTTAAAGATCAGTAGTTATCAAATATATTCGCCGATACTCCAAGCCTAACTCGAATTTCTCAACTAAACGACAAAATCTATATAAGTTTTTGAAATTATCATCTACCATTGGTGAGAAGTTAAAGAAGAAAGCAATTCGTCAAGAGTTAATTTACAAAATATAATAAATAAATAGCTACAAGACTGATGAATGACAGGATTTAAGGCTAACCTCGACTTCCCCTCAACCAATGAGTTGCAGAAAAACCAATCGAGACCACGCTAAGAAAAAACATCACTTCTCACCAATGGTCATCTACATATTATGATTGTTAATCTTTTGTTTGAGATCGGGCATTATACGGACAATTCACTGGTTTCTACACACAAAATTGACCAAAAAAAACTATGCCTAAACAAATTTACTGTTGATAGTTAGCTACATATTTGACAAGAGCCAGCGTTTTCTCCACTGAGAAGTTGATTCAAAGCTACTATTTTTTTGCTCTTGTTGTCGTCTGTAATTTATTTCCTCGAAGGAATCTTGAAGATGAGGGTCTCGATAGGGTACGGCGGCGCGAGTTTGCAGATGTTCCTGCTCCTTTAATGAGAGCGCAGGTATGTTTTTATACAGAAACCCCGCTATTGTCCCAGGAGATTTGCGACCAACCCCCCTGATCGAAGCAAACTGTAAACCTGATAAAGATAAAGCAGTTCGCACAGCCGCCGCGCAGGAATAAGTCGCTAATCTTCCCGTCGGGGTTAAACATTGAGCCACTGAATTAATGAATTCTACAGTCCATAACTGGGGGCATTTTGGTGGTGAGAAAGGGTCAAGAAAAATTGCATCAGCTTGCCATGCTTCTGAGTTTATTTGTTGAATTGTTTGTCTGGCATCACCTAATAATAATCTTGCCTGTAAACGATCGCTTTTTACTAAAGATTTATTCCCCAACTCTGTTAGTAATTGAGAAATTGGCGATCGCCAGTGAGACAAAAGGTTGTGAGCGATCGCCTGAAGGGGTACATCAGCCGCTATTTCTAAGGCAATCAACTCAACCTGGCACTGGGGATTAACCTGCCAAATAGCGTCTAAGGCTGCGGCACTGTTGTAACCTAAACCGTAACAAACATCTAGCAGGCGGATAGTAGATTGTGTCGCTGCTAAATGTTTGATTAAACATGGTTCGACATATCTAACTTCCGCTTCCTGTTTTGCACCAAAAGCGGAGTGAAAAGCCTCTTGAAACTCTTCTGAGAAAAAAGTATACGAACCATCTTGAGTTGCTTGGGGAATTAGAAGGTGATCGCTCATCATCGTAAATGTAGAGTTATCCTAAACCGCTATCAGCTATTCTTTTGTGCAGCCATTGCACTTTTCCTATCGCTTTATGCCAGTTATTAGATTTTAGCTCTCGACGGGAAACAATTCTTTGTAATTTAGCTAGCTTTTGTTCTAATGAGCGATAGCTTTTAGCACCGATAAATATTTCTCCTGTTGATAAAGTTGCTAAACTTTTTACCCCCAAATCTACACCAACCACATCAACTATTTTAAGAGTTGGTTTAATTTCAGTTTCAACTTTAAAGGAAATAAACCAACTATCAGCTTGTCTACTTTAAATAAAAAACTAAATTATTTCTGCATAATTAAAAAAACACGGTTCATTTTTTATTGAACCGTGTTTTTTTTGAGATTAATATCTTTGCTAAATTTAAATTAAACTATTAACTATATTGTTCTTCTGTATCCAAGTTAAACAACATCTGCAAGGATTGAAGACAGTGACGACGTGCTTCAATATCTTGTTGCGCCTTTAACTGCACCATAGGCTCATGAAGAATTTTGTTGACAATTCCCCTAGTTAATGCCTCAATTACTTCTTGATGTTTTTCCGCAAACTCTGAACCCAGACGAGATAAAGCTTTCTCCATTTCTTGTTCACGAATAGTTTCTACTTTGCTACGTAGACAACTAATCGTGGGTACGGTTTCAAGCGATCGCCACCATAAGATATAATTAGTTACTTCTTGTTCGATGATTCCTTCGGCTTCTTGTGCCATCTGACGACGATTTTCTTGGTTAGCAGCTACTACGGCTTTGAGATCGTCCACATTATAAGCGTTGACACAGCCAATTTCCTTGACATTTGCCGCAATGTTACGAGGTACAGAGATGTCGATCAACATCAAGGATTGATCAAGTGTTAAGTTGGCTTCGAGTTTAGCTCGATCTAAAATTGGTTCTGTCGCACCAGTGCTAGTAAAAACTAGGTCAGATATGGCGATCGCATCCATCATTTCGGCGATCGGATATATGTTTAAATTAGCATGAGCAAACTTATTACTTAATTCTTGCGCTCGTCGGTGAGAACGATTCACAATCGAGATGTCGGTCACTCCCTTGCCTAACAGATGCTTAACCAACAAACAAGCCATTTTTCCTGCACCCACAATCGTAATGCGATAAGAGGCTAAGTTTTCGGCTTTAATATGAGCTAATTCTACAGCAGCAGAGCTAATTGAAACCGCTCCCGTACCAATACTAGTTTCACTGCGTACTCTTTTTCCAGCCGATATAGCTTGCTTAAACAAACGGTCTAATAATCTGCCTAGCCCTTGGTGTTTTTGCCCTAGTTTGTGGGTATTCTTGACCTGAGCTAAGATTTGCCCTTCGCCCAAAACCAAACTCTCTAATCCTGCTGATACTCGCATTAAATGACGCAGCGCATCTTCTCTTAGCAGGGTAAACAGATTGGTTCGCAATTCGCGCAGAGGAACTTGAGCTTTTTCGGCTAAAAACTGACTAATTTCTTTAACACCTTGCTCTAAGTCTATAGCCACCGCATAAATTTCTAAGCGATTACAGGTACTAATAATTGCTATTTCTTCGATGTGGGGATAACTACGCAATCGAGCGATCGCATCTTCTATCTGAGCTTCTGGAATACTTAGTTTTTCTCGTACTTCTACGGAAGCAGTTTTATGGCTCAGACCGACAACTACAATATTCATTATGATGTTTTATTACAAAGTTTTTTTTGCTTTAACTGAATAGCTTAAATATGAACAAAAGCAAAAGATTATTTTATAGTTACGTATTAACGGCTTATTCTAGCCAAAATTAAGCTTGAAAAAGACAAAAGTAAAAGATATACATAATTCTTTTACCTTCTACTGGTAGATGTTAGTTACCGCTACACCGACACTTTCTGCTGGTGTAACAGTAGCTATTGAAGTTCGGTTACTACAGCTTTAGCCCAATTTTATAGAGATTGAAGCTGATACAAGTCAACTCTCAAGCTCACTTAAAAATTTATTTTAGCTGTAAATGCTTAGGCTGATTAAACATATGCACGGTGTCTACAAAACGGGCAGTTTTCGATTGAGAAGAAATAACCAAACTTTGAGTTCTGGCTCCATCTTTGAAGAAGCGGACTCCGTTCATTAGAGTACCTGGAGTAATTCCACAAGCAGCAAACAAGACAGTTTTGCCACTAGCTAATTCATCGGCATTGTATACCTTATCTGGGTCATTAATGCCCATATCTTTTAATCTAGCCAAGTTGCTTTCTTTACTTTCACCAATTAAGCCAGTTTTGACTACTGCGGGATCGTAAATTAGTTGTCCTTGGAAGTGTCCGCCTAAACAGCGCATTGCAGCAGCCGAAATTACTCCTTCAGGTGCAGCACCAATACCCATTAGGGCATGAATGTTTGTCCCAGAAAAAGCACAAGAAATAGCGGCAGATACGTCACCATCGCTGATTAATCTAACTCTAGCTCCAGCATCGCGAATTTCTTTGATTAAACCCTCATGACGAGAGCGATCCATAACTACGACTACCAAATCTTCGATCGCGCGGTTCATGCAGTCTGAAATGATTTTTAGGTTCTCAGTAGCAGATTTATTAATATCTACATGACCTTGAGCCGCAGCAGGTGCAGCCAATTTTTTCATGTAGAAATCTGGCGCGGCAAACAAACCGCCTTTTTCAGCGATCGCCAAGACTGCCATTGAGCCGTTTTGTCCGTAGGCAACTAAGTTAGTTCCCTCGCATGGGTCAACAGCAATGTCAATTTCAATGAGTTCGTCTGGGTTACAGAAATCTTTGGCATCTTCACGGGTACAAATACCCACTTCTTCACCAATATAAAGCATCGGAGCATCATCCCGTTCTCCTTCCCCAATCACAATGCGACCCCGCATATTGATTCTGTTCATGCGCTCACGCATGGCTTCGACTGCGACTTCATCGGCAATGTCTTTTTCGCCTTTACCCATCCATTTGGCTGATGCGATCGCTGCTTGTTCTACTACCTCAATAATTTCTAAACCCAGGGTGTTTTCCAGCAAAATTTTTCTCCCTAATTGCGCCTATTGCGTATCTTTAAATTTTTTTTCAAAAGCGATGCCCACTCAAGTCAAAAGTCTACCAGAGAGAGGTGTCTCTCCGATCTTTATTAAGTTTTAATAAGCTCTGCAATATTTAATTATAAGTTTAAGTGCAGTGGTTATTTCAATTTTTTATTAGCCTTTAATTAAAAATTAAAAACGACCTTTAAAAAAAAATGAGCTTTTCGCCATTAAATAGCTATTTTATTATATTGTGGCGAAAAAATAGGCTAAATATAAGGTATTGCCCACTTATCTACTTTGCGTTTGATTGACCCACTGAAACGAGGTCAATTTTGTTAATAAATTATTTAGTTAGCCTAGAGAAGAAGGGATTTAACGCTACTCTAAATATATCCACATCAAGTATTACGTAAGACAAATTGCATGACTTCCAACGAATTATTAACCCTAGCCGCTTTACTTACTCCTGGAATGCTTTTATCTGTCTTAATTATGTTGACTTTTTCTAAAGGCGGATAAGCAATAATACTTGCTCCCGCTGTTTCAGTCATTGGCTGAGCAGCCTGACTTGAAATTTTCGGAAAAATCAGAAAAATAAACAGATAAATAACAAGCATACAACATAACTATCAATAAATCCTATAAATTTGAGATGGAAGAGATGGTCAACTTCCACTCATATTTCTTTTGGTAGTGATTAACATTATTCTGACTCTGGCGGCTCTTCTTTAAGAGAATGATGATTAACTGAACTAGATTCAGATAAGCTTTCTTCTAAATCCATTCTTTTCTCCATCTGGCAAAGAAAATAGCCAGTCATCATTGCTGAAGCCAACAAATGAGCTAGGTTTTCTCGATCTGTGGTAACTTTAACCTGAAAGTCTCCAGAAGGTAGCATACCAACTAAACCCTGAACGTTTTGAGAAACGATTTGTTTTACTTCTGGACTAGCGGATTGAGCAATTTGCGCTAACACATCAGGATGTTGTTGACGCAGGTATCGCATTAGAGTGTTGCAATGTTGATCTTGGTGTTCTGAATTCAAGAAATCAAAGTTAAATATCATTCGCTACTCAAACTTGGATGTACGTTGCCTCTACTTTGACATAGTTTTGGTGGTAACCGCTAGTTAAAAGACAGCTTTTAATTAACTAGGAGATTGCTAGATTATTAATCTCAAAGTATTGATGAAATTTATTAGTCACCTCTAACCAATAAGAGCGACCATCGGCTTGTTCTCGTTTGCGAATAAACCCTAATTGTACTAATTCAGCTACTTGTTGATAGGCACTACTGCCACGCAAATCAATCAATTCAGTTTGTAAAATTGGGTTTCTCAGAGCTACTGCCGCCAGAGTTCGTAGCGCGCCTTTACCTAATTCAGCAGGGACTAATTCTTGAAGTAAGTTTTGATACTCTGTTTTCAACTGTAAACTATAACCTGCTTCTGTTTCAACAATTTCTAAGGCACTATCACGATGAGCATAATCATTCATTAATTCGATTAAAGCATCTTCAATCTGATCGCGATCGCTTTGAGAAATTTTAGCTGATTCAGATGCTTGGTTTAAATAATCAACTATTTCTTCTAAAGACAGTGGTCTGCCTTTAATATAGAAAATCGCTTCAATTTTAGTAGCTAATTTCAATTGTCTAAATCCTCGAAAAATAGTTGTTATAGTTCTGAGTTTAATTAAGCAAAAAAGACGAGATTAGCATAAATACAGTGTAGGGCAAAAGTCCATAAATCTGCTTGAACTCTTGCCCCTCGGTCACTATCAAAACCAGTAATAGTCAGAGCTATTTTGGTCATAAGTTTACACTGCTAATCTAATTTTTAGGAAAACGTCGTCGTTGCAGAAAATCGGGAATTTCGATTCTGCTGCGATCGCTAGGATCAGGTTTCTTATTTCTGTCTGGTTGAGATGGAGGCGCGATCGACGGAAAAACACTTTTGTGTTCGGTTTGAGTTTCTTCTAGTTCAAAATCTCCCATAGCTTCACCATCAAAACCTGTCGCAATGACAGTGATCCGCACTTCTCCCTCCATACTTTCGTCAATAACTGCGCCAAAAATGATATTGGCATCTTCATCAACCACTTCATAGATGCTATCGGCGGCCGCATTAACTTCATGGAGAGTTAGATCATAACCGCCAGTAATGTTAATTACGACCCCTTTAGCACCGTGGACAGAAGCTTCCAACAGGGGCGAAGACACAGCAGCCACAGCCGCTTCTCTAGCCCTAGATTTACCTGAACCGACTCCAATTCCCATCAGTGCCGAACCAGCATCAGCCATAATCGCTCTGACATCGGCGAAGTCAACGTTAATCAAGCCTGGGATGGTGATAATATCAGAAATCCCTTGTACACCTTGACGCAAAATATCATCAGCTACGCCGAAAGCCTCTTGAACTGGAGTTTCAGGAGAAATTACTGTTAGCAATTGATTGTTAGGAATAACGATTAGAGTATCAACTCGACTTCTAAAAGCTTCGATTCCTTTTTCGGCTTGAGCCGTACGTCTTCTGCCTTCAAAGGTAAAGGGACGAGTTACTACACCGACGGTTAAGCAGCCCATTTCTTTAGCAACCTCGGCAGCAATTGGTGCTGCTCCAGTTCCTGTCCCCCCACCCATTCCAGCAGTGATAAACACCAAATCTGTATTTTCTAGAGCATGAGCCAGTTCATCTCGTGATTCTTCTGCCGCTTTTTGTCCAATGGCTGGATTTCCACCTGCACCCAATCCTCTAGTGATTTTTTGTCCAATTTGCAGTTTTTGAGGGGCTTGAGCATTACTTAGAGCTTGAGCATCTGTATTAATTGCCCAAAATTCAATGCCTGATACTTGGCTTTGGATCATTCGGTTGACGGCATTACATCCGCCACCGCCTACTCCCATTACTTTGATCTTGGCGACATTACTAGGCACGATTTTGTTGTTCCTCCCTTCTTCTTTGGGAATTTGAGAATTATGATTACCTCTAAAAGGTATTCCCATTCCGTTACTTAAGGAATTATTTCCCAACGCTAAGGGTAACTCAGAATTGTAGTTAATTTCATTACTGGGAATATGAACGAGTTTTTTATTTACAGTCATGGGGATATTTATCAAAGTTTCCAGTTAGGTTTTCTTATATACAGTTTAATTTTGAGTTTTTGCTCAATTTATTATCATCTAAGTAATTTCATATCTATATAATATTAAAGTTTTTGTAATTATTAAACAGATAAATTTGATTGCCCTCCAAGTAATTACTTGTTTAGTAACAAAAGCCAAAAGATGAGTCAGGGAAAATACGCATTTTTTACGTATTTTCAATCTCCAGACTAGTACTTTTGAATTAACTTCAAATCTGGATTACTTAAGTCTATATAAGCAATTTCACTACGCTCAAAATGAGCGGGCAAGTTTTTCAGTCGAGCCATAACATCAAACTGTTTTTTTAAGTGAGATAAATCTGAACCTAAATAAACTGTTCCAATCCCTGTTTTGAGAAACAAATTGCCAGATTGGTCCCATCGAACTTCATTAATCTTGAGTCCTGGACAAAGTGAGATCAGTTGATATATCTTGCTCCAGGAGTCACGGTACTGGGGTTGAAAATTTACGACTTTAAGTTTGGGCAAAGGAAAATTAGAACTTAGATTTTTATAAAATTGCTGCCCAATCCATTCACCTTGATCATCTAAAAACCCAACTTTTCCGTAAGATAAAGCTAAGGCAACAGGGACTCTTTCCTGAAGAGAAATTATCAACCTAGGAGGAATAATTTGTTTAGTAACTTTAGCCGCTGCAATTGCAGGTATAGACTCTATTTTTTCCGTTAAATTTGATCCCTGAATTGTCCAAATAAACTGAGGATAAGAAAGCTTGAGAAAATTGTGAATAGTATCTTTGGCTACTAACTTTTCACCTCTAATTTGAACTTGATATTTATGTTTAATTTGCCAGTAGGGTAAAATCGCGCTCAAAAATAGAGTGATAGCACAGCTAATCACGATGCAGGAACGCCATATAGCTAAACGTGACAGACGCTGATCTTGTTTGTCAACTGAAGCTAGCTTGTATTTGAGTTGGGGAGGCGGGAATACGCTCATAACTTATAGTTATCACCTTATATCCTCGCAATTATAGTAACTATCTTGGTGAAAAACTTTTTACATCACTGGCTTAAAAATTAGCTATGGTAGATTAGACTTTAACTAGCTGGTTGACGTAGTTTATCTTACTGATCTTCTTACTGAATCTTACTGACAATATTTATTTTTGAACTTATGGTAATTACAAAACAAGTACTTGTTCTAGGGACAACTGCTGTGGCTCTATCCACTGTAGCAGTTACTGGAGCAGGGATTCATTTAACTCAAAGTCAAGCTTTGTTTCAAGACAGTCCTAAAGAGGTAATAGACGAAGTTTGGCAAATTATTAATTATCAATATGTTGATACAAATTTCAACAACAAGGATTGGGTGAAAGTCCGTCAAGAATATCTGGATAAGTCTTATACCGATAAGGAAGATGCTTATAAAGCAATTCGGAAAATGCTGGGGCAATTAGGAGACCCTTATACGCGGTTTATGGATCCAGAAGAGTTTCAGAATATGCAAATTGATACTTCAGGAGAATTAACTGGAGTAGGAATTCAAATTGCTAAAGATGAAAAAACAGATCGACTTCTAGTTATTGCTCCTATTGAAGATACTCCTGCTTTTAAAGCCGGGATTTTAGCTCAGGATTTAATTATTAAGATTGACGGTGTTGATACGAAAGGGATGGATGTCAATGATGCGGTTAATTTAATCAGAGGAAAATCTGGAACTAAAGTTACTTTGACCGTAAATAGAGACGGTAAAGAAAGTGATTATGAGCTAGCTAGAGAGAGGATTGAAATTCATCCTGTGCGCGCTCATCTAGAAAATACTTCTGTTGGTAAAGTGGGTTATATTCGCTTGACTCAATTTAGTCAGCAATCTGCTCAGGAGATGCGTGAAGCAATCGAAGATTTAGAGAGCAAACAAGTAACCTCATATGTTTTAGATTTGCGCTCTAATCCAGGAGGGTTATTGTACTCTAGTATTGATATTGCTCGAATGTGGATCGATGAAGGCACGATTGTCTCAACAGTAGACCGTAAAGGTGAAAGCGATCGCAAATCGGCAAACAACAGTGCTTTAACTGACAAGCCTTTGGTAGTTTTGGTTGATGGTGGTTCGGCAAGTGCGAGCGAAATACTTTCTGGTGCATTACAAGATAACAAGCGGGCAACTTTGTTGGGAACAAAAACTTTTGGTAAGGGTTTGGTGCAGTCAGTTCGTTCTTTAGGAGATGGTTCGGGATTAGCGGTGACCATCGCTAAGTACTTAACTCCTAGCGGTCGAGACATTAATAAACATGGAATCGAACCCGATGTGGTTTTGAAATTAAATGTAGAACAACTGAAAGCCTTACAAAGCGATCGCAAAGCCGTTGGTACGTTAAAAGACCCGCAATTTATTAAAGCAGTAGATGTTTTGTCAGAAAATCTGAAAGCCCAAGGAGAATCGAATCCTCAAGCTGTTAAGTAGGTCATTTGAACTGAATTTAAATATAAATTTGAGTAATAGTTTGAAAAATAGCTTTGAAAAAAGTGGAGCGATATTTCACCCCACTTTCATGTTTAACAATTGAATCAATCGAATTATTTGGTGATTATTCCAAGTCTTTGCGACCAGGATTGCGCGAAGGATCACTAGAAAGAAATCCGAAAATAAAGAGCCCAATAAAGAAAAACACGGTAATATAAACAGCAATTTTGAGAGTAGCCATTTTAATTTTCTCCTGATAAATCTAAAAAAAATGTTGACAAATAAAGTGGCAAGTTATTAATTAGCGTTTCTCTGCACAGCGATTGACCTTACCAAGGTAGCCAACAATGTAGCAATGCGATCGCCGAAAACAAATATTACACAATTATTAAATCATACCCGAATACATTATCATAATTCGATTTCTTTCCGTCCTCACCAGTTTAAACGCGAAAAATAAACAAATATATGGCTAGCTCACAATCAACCAATTCTTCTTTATTACGAACACCTTTATTCGATCTTGCCCGCGAGCAAAAAGCCAGATTTACCGCTTTTTCAGGCTGGGAAATGCCAGTACAGTATTCGGGATTAAAGCTAGAACATCAGGCGGTACGTTCTCGGGTAGGAATGTTTGATATTTCTCACATGGGTAAGTTTACTTTCGTGGGCAATGATTTAATTACTACTCTACAAACCCTAGTTCCTTCGGATTTAAGTAGATTACAAACTGGTCAGGCACAGTATACAGTTTTGCTCAACCCTGAAGGGGGAATCATCGACGATATTATTTTTTACTACCAGGGGGAGACTGAAACAAGACAACAGCGAGGTCTTGCCATTGTTAATGCGGGGACGACTGCTAAAGACAAAGCCTGGATTTTAGATCACCTTGAAGCTAGTTCGGTAGTGATGACAGATATCTCTAATCAGCAAGCTTTAATTGCCCTCCAAGGGCGGCAAGCTGCTGAGATCTTACAATCTCTAGTAACGGCAGATTTAACCGCGATGAGCGCTTTTACTCACCAAGAAGTTACAATCGAAGGACAGGCTGCTTTTATTGCTCGCACTGGCTATACAGGGGAAGATGGCTTTGAAATCATGTTAGAGCCAGAAGCGGCTAAGAAATTGTGGCAATCTTTTCAAGAGGCTGGCGTTGTTCCTTGCGGTTTAGGTGCTAGAGATACATTGCGTTTAGAAGCAGCTATGAGCCTATATGGACAAGAGATTGATGAAACTATCTCTCCTTGGGAAGCTGGTTTAGGTTGGATAGTTCATCTCCAGACTAAAGGCGACTTTATCGGACGTTCGGTATTAGAACAGCAGAAGGCGGAAGGGATCAAACGTCGCTTAGTGGGATTAGAGATGGAAGGAAGATATATAGCGCGTCATGGGTATCGGGTGATCTTTGAAGGAAAAACGGTGGGAGAAATAACCAGTGGTACTTTAGCACCAACTCTGGAAAAAGCGATCGCTTTAGCTTATGTTCCTAAATCTCTAAGTCAGCTAGGACAACAGCTAGAAGTAGAAATTCGCGGTAAGGCTTATCCTGCCAAAGTGGTTAAGAAACCCTTTTATCGTTCTTCTACTCAAGAAAAATGTCGTAGCTAACGACCAGCTAACTTTTGGTGAAGCGATCGCTAGTTGATGATTCGAGATAACCACCTAGACGGAGCTAAATAGAGAAAATCCGTTAATTTGGAAGCTATTAATTGTCTTTAGGATAAAAGTAAAGCACAAGCGGGCGATCGCCGAAGTTGTCTTTTAAACTAACTATATTACCATTTTGGTCTTTAGCTATAAAATTTGGTGCGGGTTGTTCGATTTGAGGAATATCAATCATCTATTAATGTATACGTTGATGTCTTCAAAGTTCGCTCCAGCCTATTAAATCTCTTGAATAATGCAAATAAATTTACTAAAAAAGGCATAATAATTTTGACAGTTAGTAGTTGTCGTGATGGCGATCGCGATTTTGTATCTTTTCGTGTTACCGATACGGGGTATTAGACCTCGTATAAGTCTCTAAAACCCTGGTTGAGTCAAGTCCCCAGAAGCGGAGGACTTGTCCTCAGCGACTGAGGATAAATCAAATTTATTAGGGTAGAGTTGTCAGGGTAGTTATAGTTTCCTTCGGAAATTGCCCTGAAAAAATTGTCATTTATTTTGCTATTTATTTTGCTATTTAGTAGCAACAGCTACACAATTAACCAGCCACTTTTAAATAAGAGCGTTATACTGTTTCTGGCAAGATTAACTGGAGCCAAAAAACCTTAGAGATATTAGTTTTTAGTAAAGGTAATACCTTTACCTAATTAAAGATTAATAGTATCTCAAAAGTAGCAAAAAAATCTCAAACTGCTATCTGTATAACAACAGATGTCACGGTTATTCGCAAAGCAATAGTATGGAAAATACAAATTTGTTTCTTCTGCAATTATTTATAGTTATCTATACAAAATCTTGACTATATCTTCAGAGAAACTTCACACAAAATAGGTGATCTTGCTCATGCAATTAAGTCGAGAGATAGTTCAGGATGATAGCTAAGTCAATAGTTTAAAAAATTTTCTAAATTGACAGCCCTAAATAAATGTTTTACATCGCATTCGGTAAACTTAGAACTTTTTTTCTCATGTTCTTTGTTAATATCAGCAGCATTAATTGGGATTGATCAACGTAATCAAGTAAATATTTGGTGTTGGTGAGACTAACCATGCCAAATCATTAAAATTAAAGTGAGTGAGTGAATTATGAACGTTATGCAACATACAGTTAAGAATTTAGTTTTGAGTAGTTGGATTAGCAATAGTCAACCAAAAGAATCTCCAGAATCTCAGGCAACATTTGCTCAACCCAAACGCCCAAAAATTGATCTTTTCTCTCCTTTACGCAATTGGTTAGATAATATTGAAGTTAAAAATCCTACTTTTGCTCACCGTCTCTGTAAATCAATTCCAAATCAATGTCCTTTTGAGCGTCAAATCGAATTGTTTGGACACACTATTTTGAGTATTCCTCCGATGTGTAAGCTCAATCCCCTCTACAATGAGGTTATTGGTTTGCGTTTTCGGGCGATTTGCTATTTAGCTGATGTTTGTGGCGAAGATGTGAGTTCTTACTGCTAAGATATTTACACTCACACAAACTTTTTCTTACTTCCAGACAATCGTGGCAATTATCGCGCTAAAAGCTTGGTATCTAAAGCAGTACGAACCAATTAGGAAAGTAATTCAACAACCCTGCAATTTGCGCTTAAGCCGAAATAGTTTACTGAAAACAGGCTTGAGAGTGGACTTCTTGGATGATCGCAATGATGTTGAAGCCTCTGAATGGTTTGAGCTTTATCTAGAAGGAAAGACTGTCGAATTTTATATCCAAGGCAGCGGTAGCTATGTTGTGTCTAATATTGATCTGGTTTCCCAAGAAATCTACTTTACCAAACACGCCAGCATATCAGGACTAGATCCTGTAATTTACTATAGTCCTCAAAGCCAATATCAGGATGCTAAAGAGGCGCAAATATCAGCTTTAGAAACAGTTATCGAAAACTTGACCAAGAGATCCCGAATACCCCTATCTTTGGAAGTCACACCTCGCCCCAAAGACTCTCCCCAACGTCTGAGCAACAGTCAATTTAGAAAAATCAGCAAAAGCCTGCTGTTTATCGCCGATGTAACTCCTATAACTAGCTTGTCTGGGATCAACAAGAAAGCCAGTTTACTGATTGATCCCAATGTGTGCGTGGAAATCGGTTACGCTATTCAAAGTAAGGATAATGGACAGATATTGTTGTTGAACATGGAACGTCCTGATTTAACAGGAGAAATTCCTTTTGACATGGCTGGGTATAGGCAACTTAGCTTTACTAATGCTGCTCAACTTGATAAAACACTGCCCCAGCTTATAGAAACATTATTACAGAGATATAGTTTATTTTAACGAATAGTGCGATGGGCCTCTTCTGGCTTTCCGCGCATCGCGAAGCCTACCTGAAGGGTAATCGCATTTCTTTGAAAGTTTATTTAATCTGATCTCAAGTCACACTATTGCTCTATATTTCAATGATATATTAGTTAAAGTTGTTGAGAACAATTCTTAAAAAAGAGCAATAAAGTATAAAATTTAGTTTAGTAAATTCGCTGATTTTAAATTAAGAATATTTCCAGCTTAGAATTAGCCTAGCAAAATGAATATGAATCAGCCAGTAATTCTTCAGCTCAAAAATGTAACTAAAAAGTTTTCTGATCGCGATACCATAGTGGTAAATAACGTTAGTCTTAACCTACAGCAGGGAGAGTTACTAGGTTTACTGGGCCCTTCTGGTTGCGGGAAAACTACGCTATTGAGAATAATTGCTGGTTTTGAAAACATATCCCAGGGGACAGTGGAAATAGCAGGAAAAATAGTTTCCACTAGCCGTGACTCCTTGCCTACTGAAAAGCGCAACACGGGAATGGTATTTCAAGACTATGCTTTGTTTCCTCACCTGACAGTCGAAGAAAATATTGCTTTTGGCTTAAAAAATCAAAAAGCTTCAAATACCAGCCGCCTATTTGGTAAAAATAATTCTATCAATCGCCAAATTAAATCAAGAGTTACCGAAGTTTTAGAATTAGTTGGACTTACAGGCTTAGAAAAACGTTATCCTCATCAATTGTCTGGGGGACAACAACAGCGAATATCTTTGGCTAGAGCTTTAGCCCCCGAGCCTGCTTTGATATTATTAGATGAACCTTTAAGCAATTTAGATGTTCAAGTACGTCATAGATTAAGAGCAGAAATTCGTTCAATTCTTAAAGCCGCAGGCACATCAGCGATTTTCGTAACCCATGATCGAGAAGAAGCTTTAGCTGTCTCTGATAAAATTGCCGTAATGCGCGACGGTAAATTAGAGCAAATAGGAACACCCGAGGAAATATATATTCAACCAGCCTCTCGCTTTGTAGCTGAGTTTGTGACTCAGGCAAACTTTTTACCTGCGACCAGGAAAGGTCAAGTTTGGACAACAGAAATTGGTGAAGTGACCATTCCTAATTCTATGGTAACTAATAATTGCGATCGCGGTGACTTAATGTTACGCCAAGAAGAAATCCGGTTAATTCCTGATGAAGCTTCTCCAGTAGTCGTTAGAGAAAGGCAGTTTTTGGGTAGGGAGTATCAATACTGTTTAGAGACGGCTTCAGGCAAAAGACTCCATGCACGTACTGATCTCAGTAATTCTGTTACAGTTGGCACAAGAGTTAATTTATCATTGCTCGCGGCATCACCAAGTATTTTTGTCATGCCTTCAATAACTGAAAAACCGCAATTAAGTGAAATCGCCGCAAAAATATTAAGATAATCTGGGAACACATCAACAGCAATCGACTAATCAAGATGGACTATCAACCAGCATGGCAAAATTTTTATCAGGAAATCGAAAAGCCAGGTGAAAAAATCGATTTAGCTAAAGCTTCTTTTAGCTATGCTCAAGCAGAATATCCTAATTTAGATATCCGGAAATATCTGAGTACTTTAGACTCAATCGCTTCAGAAATACAACCGCAACTACCAGCAGAACTTTATCCTCTGAAAGTGATTAAGGTAATTAATAGTTATCTTTTTGACAAGCTTGATTTTCAGGGAAATAGCCATGATTACTATCATGCCGATAATAGTTTTTTAAACAAGGTAATTGATCGCAAAATAGGAATTCCGATTACGTTATCGGTAGTTTATTTAGAAGTTGCCAAACGACTTGATTTCCCAATGGTGGGTATTGGTATGCCTGGACATTTTTTAATCCGCCCCGAATTTGAAGATGCGGGTATTTTTGTTGATGCTTTTAATCGTGGGGAAATACTTTTTGAACAAGATTGTCAGGAGAAACTCAATCAAATTTATCAGAAACCAGTTAAGTTAGAAAGTGATTTACTCGCTCCCATAAGTAACAAGCAAATATTAGGTAGAATGCTTAACAATTTGAAGTTTATTTATCTGCATCGCAAAGACTTTAATAAAGCTCTAGCTACGATGAATGGCATCTTAAAATTATTTCCGAGAAACGTCGAAGAATTACGCGATCGCGGTTTACTATATTATCAAATAAATCGCTGGCAAGAAGCCGCTTTAGACTTGCGGTTTTATCTCAAAATTGCTCCCAATAGTGAAGATGCTCCGATGATCAAAATCTTGTTAGAAAAAATTAGTTAGGATTTGATTTGATTCTTCAATCAAAAATGATTCTCGCTTATCTGTGGAATTAATCTGTAACTTAATCTATAAATGCATATCAGTATTGTTATTCCTACTTACAATCGCTTACCAATACTTAAACAGTGTCTTCTTTCTTTAGAAAAGCAACAGTTGAGCGATGATAAAATTACTGAATATGAAGTAATTTTAGTTGATGACGGTTCGACAGATAAAACATTAGCTTGGATAGCAAAAAATAGGAACATATTACCTCATGTTAAAACTTTTCAACAAGAACACCAAGGTGCTGCTGCTGCCAGAAACTTAGGGGTAATAAATGCTTTAGGAGACACAATTATTTTCATCGATAGCGATTTGGTTGTAACTGAAAACTTTCTTCAGGCTCATGCAGATGCTTTAGTCGCAGGAGAACAGCAACAACAAAGCGATCGCCTGTTTACTTATGGCTGGGTAATTAATACTAATAATTTCGATAATCCCACTTCTGAACCTTATAAAGTCACCGATTTTTCGGCGGCTTACTTTGCCACAGGCAATGTTGCGATCGCCCGAAAATGGTTAGAAACAGCTGGCTTATTTGATACTGGTTTTCAACTCTATGGTTGGGAAGATTTAGAGTTAGGAGTACGTCTTAAAAAACTTAATTTGAAACTAATTAAATGTCCGAAAGCAGTGGGATATCATTGGCACCCACCGTTTAATTTAGAGCAAATTCCCAAGTTAATTGAGCAAGAAATACAAAGAGGAAAAATGGGGGTAGTTTTTTATCAAAAACATCCAACTTTTGCTGTAAAAATGATGATCCAAATGACAGTATTGCACCGTATTCTTTGGGGACTTTTATCATTAGGAGGAAAACTCAATGAAAAAACCATGCAACCTTTATTACAATGGCTAATCAATCAGGAGCATCCCCAGCTCGCAGAACAACTAGCTCGCATTTTTCTAAACTGGTATAACGTACAGGGTGTTTATGCTGCTTACAACGAACCAGGAAGCAAGGAAAGAAAATAATGTACAATAACCTAATTTATTAATAATAAATTAATTTAAAAGTTTGCATGAATATCATTACTGATTTACTCTTTCCTAAATCCAAATCTGGATCAGACTCGACAAAATCTACTGGACTTCCTGCTTTAAATAGAAATACTCGCGGGATTCAGCTTAAATCCCCACCAGAAATCGAAAAAATGCGTCATTCTGCCAAGATAGTCGCCACCGTACTTAAAGAGATTGAGTCGATGGTACAGCCAGGAATGACTACCGCTGATTTAGATGCCTATGCAGAAAAACGGATCACAGAGATGGGTGCAACTCCAAGCTTCAAAGGATATTATGGCTTTCCCGCCTCTATTTGCGCCAGTATTAATCATGAAGTTGTACACGGTATTCCCAGCCCTAAAAAAGTTATTCGTCGGGGGGATGTTTTAAAAGTAGATACGGGTGCTTATTGCGACGGTTTTCATGGTGATTCCTGTATTACGATCGCCGTCGGCAAAGTATCTCCGAATGCTGCTAAACTAATTAAAGTAGCCGAGGAATGTCTATATAAAGGCATCGAACAAGTAAAAGCAGGTAATTATCTCCTCGATATCGCTGGTGCGATCGAAGATCATATAAAAGCCAATGGTTATAGCGTGGTAGAAGACTATACAGGTCATGGTGTCGGCAAAAATCTCCATGAAGCACCATGCGTGTTTAACTTTCGTACCAACCGAATGCCCAATGTAAAACTTAAAGCTGGCATGACTCTGGCGATAGAACCTATACTCAACGAGGGTTCAAAGCATACAAGAGTTCTACGCGATCGCTGGACAGTAGTGACAGTAGATAACAATTTATCTGCCCAGTTTGAGCATACAGTATTAGTTACCAATCATGGCTACGAAATTTTAAGCGATCGCAACTAGCTATAATCAATAAGCAACTAAATACGAGAATAGCTTTCCATTGGATAGATATTTATGAGCCAAAAATTCAATAATCTAGTCAAGCTATATAAAAATACGCTTCTAGATAACGTACTTCCATTTTGGGAAAAATATTCAGTTGATTGGGAACAAGGTGGCTATTTTACTTGTTTAGACCGCGAAGGAAATATTTATGACACCGATAAATTTGTCTGGCTACAAAACCGTCAGGTGTGGACATTCTCGATGTTTTACAATCGGCTAGAAAAGAAAGCTCAATGGCTCAAGATTGCTAAACATGGGGCTGATTTTCTCGCTCAACACGGTAGAGATGCTGATGGTAACTGGTACTTTGCTTTAAATCGTGAAGGGAAGCCTTTAGTCCAACCTTACAATATCTTTTCCGACTGTTTTGCAGCGATGGCTTTTAGTCAATACGCTTTAGCCTCCAGAAACACTGAAGCTCAAGAAATTGCTTTGCAAGCATATAATAACGTGTTGCGTCGCCGAGACAATCCCAAAGGTAAGTATAACAAAGCATATCCAGGTACTCGCCCGCTGAAAACCCTCGCAGTACCGATGATTTTGGCTAATCTATCTTTAGAGATGGATTGGCTATTAGAGAATGATCAGCTTGAAGACATTTTAGATCAAACCCTACAGGAAGTCATGGGAGACTTTCTGGACGCTGAAACAGGATTGATGTATGAAAACATTACTCCTGACGGTAAACATTTAGACTGTTTTGAGGGGAGATTAATTAATCCTGGTCACGGTATTGAAGCGATGTGGTTCATTATGGATATAGCTAGTCGTCGTAATAATCCAGATTTAGTCAACCAAGCTATTGATGTGATGCTGAATATCCTTGAATTTGGCTGGGATCAAGAATATCAAGGTATTTATTACTTTATGGATGCACAAGGACATCCCCTCCATCAATTAGAGTGGAATCAAAAACTATGGTGGGTACATTTAGAAACTTTAGTAGCTTTAGCTATGGGCTATCGTTTAACTGGACGAAAAGAGTGCTGGGAATGGTATCAAAAAGTTCATGACTACACTTGGGCGCATTTTGTCGATTCTGGAAATGGCGAATGGTTCGGTTATTGCGACCGCCGTGGAAAGGTATTATTAAATCTTAAAGGCGGTAAATGGAAAGGCTGTTTTCATGTCCCCCGTGCTTTATACTTATGTTGGCAACAGTTTTCAGCATTGAGTTCGGCCGTAGGAGAAGTCAAGTCTCACGAATAATCAAATTCAGCCTTAGTCGTTACTTTTTTGCACAAGTACTCATTACATTAATGAGCTAAAAAAGTTCAGTTATCTTAAATTATATGTAGTTTAATTATTCTTAGTTTTCATTAATTTTTATTAAACTTGAAATCGCTCTTTATAGAAACTTTGAACTAAATTTAGCTCGCACTCTCAGTCCTCGCCGATAGGCAGGACTGAGGCGCGAGCGTCTTATCAATTCCTTGATTTTCGATATATCTTATTAATACATCAATGGCTGCACCACCCG
>Ga0114940_10000211_pt1 | contig 33768 bp, 26 predicted proteins | sample ColdCreekSource_FD_87195 | JGI IMG/M metagenome (GOLD analysis project Ga0114940, IMG submission 87195) | Groundwater microbial communities from Cold Creek, Nevada to study Microbial Dark Matter (Phase II) - Cold Creek Source | ecosystem: Environmental > Aquatic > Deep subsurface > Groundwater ...
AACACGGTTGTTAGTGCTGGTAATCCACTGACAGAAGTTTTCCCAGGCGCCGCGAGTTTCGCGTTGCTGTAAAGTAGTTGTCATGTGTTTTATAATTGCTGGTTATTTAATTGTCTAGGTTCGATTGAACTGACACTTACTAAGTTAAGATATTTTTCAAGATTTGTAAAGGATATTGACTAAATATTATCTTATATAAACTATAAGCTGCATTTATATCATACTGATGAACCCTGTAATCACCTACAGTCCTGCCTATACGATAGTGCCTACCTATGAATGTTTTAATAGGTGTAGTTACTGCAATTTCAGAGTTGATCTTGGCGAGGGATCTTGGTTAGTTCTGGATGAAGCCCGTAATCAACTAGAAAAGCTAGATATAAATCAAGTTGCTGAAATTTTAGTTTTAAGTGGCGAAGTTCATCCACTTTCTTCTTTGAGGCAAGAATGGTTTACAAAAATACATAATATATGTGAATTAGCATTGTCGTTAAATTTTCTACCTCATACCAATGTAGGGCCTTTAAGCTGGTCAGAAATGGAACAGTTAAAGCACGTCAATGTCTCTATGGGATTGATGCTAGAGCAGTTAAATCCCAAATTTTTATCCACAGTACACAAGCAAGCACCTAGTAAACAGCCAGAATTACGTTTGCAACAATTGGAATGGGCAGGAAAATTAAAAATTCCCTTCACGACTGGATTGTTATTAGGAATTGGCGAAACTGAAGCGGATATCAGAGATTCCCTTAAAGCGATCTCCGAAATACAAGGGAAATGGGGCAACATTCAAGAAGTAATTTTGCAACCTCACAGTTTAGGAACTCAGCAACAATTGATGGCTCCAAGTTTTGATGTCTACCGTTTGCCGCAAATCATCGCTCAAGCCCGCGAGATATTACCAGATAGCATTGCGATTCAGATTCCTCCCAACTTAGTGCCAGAAGCTGATTTTTTGCTTGACTGTTTAAATGCTGGTGCAACTGACTTAGGAGGAATTAGTCCCAAAGATGAAGTCAACCCTGACTATCCTCATCCTACTTATGAGTCTTTAGTCGCAATTTTGCAACCCGCAGGTTGGGAGCTAGTTCCTCGTTTGCCCGTATATCCTCAATATTATTCTTGGTTGTCTCCACTTCTTCAACAGGCAATTGAAGCTAAAGTAAAAGCCTTACACTCTCTTTGACTGACTGCATTGCTCATAGTAGAGGCAAACAGCCCGTTCGTCTCCACTATGAGCAATATTAAATTAACTTTGAGAAAGACGCTTTACTGCTGCACCTCCTAGCAAACGATCTGTTTCAGTCAATAAGCTTGGTATTTTTTCAGCGTAGGGACTCTTAGTTAAACAAGATTTTAAATTAAGTTTGGCGATCTTGTTGGCTTTGGCACCAGGAAACCAGTGACCGCCATTAGTTAGTAAGTTATACCTTGCTTGAGCATATTCGATCATGTCGAAAGCAAGAGCTAAATTTCGCAGCCATAGAATAACTTGCATATTGACATTACCAGGAGTTTGTTCATAGCTGGGTAAGCCTACTTGCCAATTGCTCATCCATTCTTTGCCTAATACTGCGATCGCGTGTTGTTCTAAACGTTCTATTATAGGAGGTAAGATTTCCGCCGCTTTGTCTAATAAAGGTATGACTTTTAGATGTTCCTCAAAATCTTCTGGTTTGGCTGCCCCCAAACTGAGAGTATGTACTTCGGGGTGGGACAAGCAAAATAAGTCATTAAATACCATTGGACTTAGTGGTTGACAAAGTTCGACTAATTTTGGCGGTGGGTTGTAAAGATGTCCGCCTTTATCCGAAGGTGAAATAATAAACACGCCCAGATCATGACGTTGCGAGGCTTCAATTGCTGGCCAATTCCACTGATTGATGTAATACCAGTGGAGATTAACATAGTCAAATTGACCAGTTTCAATAGTTTTAGTGATTATCTCCGCTGAACCATGAGTCGAAAAACCAATATGTCTCACTTTTCCTTCGGCTTTTAGCTTTCTGGCTTCTGCTAAACAGCCACCAGGACGCATACTCTGGTGAAAAGTCTCCTCGTTATTGATGCCATGAATTCCTAGCAAATCAACATACTCTAACTGGGAAAAGTTTAACGATTGCTCAAATTGACGACGAAATTCTTGGGGATCGGGTTTGGGAGATACTTTAGTTTGAAAGATTAGCTTTTCTCTGGGGAGCTGGGGTAATATTTGTCCCAATTGCATCTCTGAACTACCATAACCTCGTGCGGTTTCAATATGATTGATTCCAAGGTCAAACGCTCTGCGAATCGTGTTTTCCAGGTTGCGCTGATTGGCTTCTGGTATTTGTGATTGGGATAAATCTTGCCATTGGTATTGATATCTCATTCCTCCGCAGGAGAAAACGGGCATCTGTAATTCTGTGCGACCAAACCGCCTGTACTGCATAACTAAATGAATATTATTTTTCTTTAACAATTCACAATCTATAGTTGAAAAAGCTCTTGGCTATAAGCTATTAGCTTAAAGTTATTTGATTTTAAAAGAGCTTATTGATAACTTAACGCATGGGCTGGAGATAAGTACTTAGCTAAAGTTAAAGATAGTGCTAAACAACTAATGACTCGTTATATAGAAGACGAAGACGCTCTATCATAGAGTCTTGTGACGGATAGTTCAGACAATCCATCAGAGGTTTCTAGATAGTATCTTATAGTAAGATGAAAATTCTGTTAGTTGACGATGAAACTGAATTGAGCGATCCTTTAAGTCGTATTTTGTTGCGAGAAGGATATCAAGTAGACATAGCCGACGATGGCGCAGTTGGAATGGAGCTAGCACTGACCAATAATTATGATCTGTTGATTTTAGATTGGATGCTACCATACAAATCTGGTTTAGAAATTTGCCAAGAATTGCGTGCGCGAAGTGTGCGCGGAGCGCAATCGCACTTTGGGCAAACTCCTGTTTTATTTTTGACGGCGAAAGACACTGTGGATGCTCGTGTTGACGGTTTGGATGCGGGAGCAGACGATTACCTGGTTAAACCTTTTGAACTACGAGAATTATTAGCGAGAGTTCGTGCCTTACTGCGTCGGTCTAATAATTTGGAAACCCCTACCACTGAAAGATTAAAAGTAGCAGATTTGGAATTAGATAGTGAAAATCAAATTGCTTATCGCAGTGGAAAAGCGATCGATCTATCGGAAAATGAAATCAAGCTTCTAGCATATTTTATGCAGCATCCTGAACAGCTCTTGACCCACGAAGAAATATATTCTTATCTGTGGCAAGATACTGAACGACCTAGTAGTAATGTTTTAGCCGCCTTGATCCGCTTATTGCGGCGTAAAATTGAATTGAAGGGAGAAACTCCTTTGATTCATACTGTTTACGGCAAAGGATATCGCTTTGGAACCGCTTAAACTAAATTAATTCGTCTAAATCCGATTTTGCTGCTTTTAAATCATCTTGGTAATTTAAAGGTAATAGCTTGCTGGCTTCTTCTGCTGCTAGAGGACGACTAAACCAAAAACCCTGCATTTGTTCGCAATTCAAACTACGTAGCAATTCGATTTGCTCTTGAGTTTCTACTCCTTCTGCAACTACTCTCAGATTAAATCCTTTTCCTAATTCTACTAAGGCGGCAATAATGGCTAAATCTTTTGGGTTATCAGTCAATCCTTGCACCAGAGAGCGATCAATTTTCAAGGTATTAAAGGGGAGTTGTTTTAAATATTCTATGGCTGAAAATCCACTAGGGAAATCATCAACTGAGATATGTATTCCTAACTCTTGTAGTTGCGTCAGAATATGACGACTATATTCTACATTTTCGATTAAAGTGCTTGCTGCAATTTCTAATTCTAATAAATGTCCTTCTAATTCAGTTTCATTTAAGATCTGCTCTATTTTTAGCGGTAAATTAGGCTGTTGAAATTGTACTGGAGAAAGATTTACTGATATTCTTAATGGCGGTAATCCCTGGGATTGCCAAGTTTTATTTTGGAAACAAGCTGTACGAATTGCCCATTCCCCAATCGGTATAATTAATCTGTTTTGCTCTGCTAATTTAATGAAACTGGCTGGGGAGACTAAACCTAATTCTGGATGTTCCCACCGCAATAAAGCCCCAATTCCCTGAATTTGACCATTATTTACGTCTATTTGAGGTTGATAATATAATTTAAATTCTTCTTTTTCTAAAGCCTGATGTAGCAGAGTTTCTAACTCTAATGCTACCAATGCTTGAGAGTTCATTGTCCCATCATAAAATTGGGAATTGCGATCATTTTGACAAGCGCGATCTAGTGCTGTATTAGCATGATCTAATAAGATGCTTTGTTCAGTGCCATCTTGTGGATAAATAGCGATACCAGTATTACTCTTAACTGTAAATTGATTATTCCCAATTTTAAAAGACTGCTCGATTGAATTTTGAATTCTTTGACTAATTTTAGCTACTTCTTCAATACCGCTAATCTGCGGCATTAGCAAGACAAATTTGTCTTCTTGCCAATGAATAACTGTATCTCCAGAACGCAAACAGGTACTCAATCTTTCACCTAAGTTAGCTAATAATTGATTAGTTTTTTGAATACCAATAGTGTCTCGAATATCGGGTAAAAAATTAAGCCGACAAAACATAACTGCTAGGAGTTTTTGATTTCTCTTGGCGTTGGCGATCGCGGTTAATAATTGTTTTTCAAAGATATCTCGTTTGACTAAATCGATACCTAAAATGTTTTCTGACAGACATTTTTGTTCGTCTTGATGCTCTAAAACTAAACAAAGTTTGTCTGTTGATTGGGAACTAATAAGATCAATTTTCAGATTGGCATTAACAGTCGCTCCATTTTGATGACGTAATAAAAAATTTCCGAAGAAATTGCTTTTTTCAGCGATAATTTTTTGCAAAATGATCGCAAATTTTTCTGATTCTAAACTTAGATCGTAAACAGTCATTGTTAAAAGTTCTTCTTGAGAATATCCCAACAAGTTAAAGGCAGCTTTATTAGCTTCAACTATTTGTTTGGTAGAACCATCTACCATAATAATTCCTTCGGTTATTTGTTCAACTATATTGTTATATAATGTTTCTTTTTCTTGTAATTTACGCTCTAAAAATTTTTGTTCGGTTATTTCAACTATGTAAATTACAACAGTTTTACTTTCTAGCAGATAATGAGCCTGTTGCTTAAATGTTCTATTACCTATTTTGACTTCCCTAATCAATATATTGTTATCATGATTATGATATTGGGAGATTAAATTATTCAGCAAAGGATGATCAAGTTTTTGATGACCAATATCTTTAAAACTGATAGCTGCGGCTGAATTTACATAGGTAATGTTGCCATATAAATCTATTTCAATAATTGGTTGAGGACTCAATTCGGCAAAAGAGTTTTGCCTGAATGATTCAGAATATTTTTGCTCTTCTCTAGATTCTTGGGAAATGACAAGCTCTGTATCTTTATTGACTAGAGCTTTTTTACTATCTATTAAAAAAGCATCTTCTGGAATAGAACTATTCCTAATCGGGGCGGCAATTGCTGAGAAATTAGAAGCGATTTTATATCTAGCCTGAGCGTCTCCACTAAATTTAATCACATCTCCATGCTTTAGTTCGTGAACTAAGCATTTTTTACCATTAATATAAATACCATTACGACTCCTATTGCCCTGTAGATCTCCATCTAATACCCAGTAAGCATATTTATTGGTTTTTACATCGGTTCTTCTTAGTAAAGTAGCGTGGTTGCGAGAAGTTTTTTGACATGAAAGCACAATATCATTACTTGAATGGCGACCAATCGAATAAGTAGCACCATCTAGATCAATGTTTCTTTCAACTGACGGGTCTTCAATTACTAATATATGGCGAACTTTTTCTGAGGTATCCATTGTATGATTTTAGCTATATTGTGTATCTATAATGAAAAAAGTAATAAGTAATAAGTAACAAGTAATAACTGACTCTTGACTTCTAACCTCTATCTCCTTAATAAGCTTCTCTCTTACTTTTTCCAATTGGTATAATATTGTTTTTAACATACGGTCTGAAGAGACTCCACCTTAAAAGAAAGGAGTTTCCTTCGGCTTGGTCAATTATATTGTTCCCGAAACTTTAGGGAAAATATCAGTCACGCTTAAATTCACGCTTAAATTGTGTTCTTTTGTAAGTAGCAATAAGATAATAATGATCAGTAGTCAAATTGACTACTGATCATTATTATTGAAAGTGATTAAAAAATTGATTTAAATTAGCAGCACTACAAATTCAAATCTGTAACTGCACCTAAGCTGCTAGAAGAGACTAACTTGGCATATTTAGCTAGCACTCCTCTGGTATATTTTGGTTCTGGAGATCGCCATTCTCGACGACGTTGGTCTAATTCTATCTCACCTACATTAAGCTGCAATAACTTCTGGTGAGCATCAATAGTGATGCTATCTCCTTCATTAACCAAGGCAATTGCCCCGCCAACTGCTGCTTCGGGTGCGACATGGCCGACCACCATGCCATAAGTGCCGCCAGAGAATCTGCCATCGGTAATTAACCCCACAGAATCACCTAATCCTGCACCGATAATTGCCGAAGTCGGTGCCAGCATTTCTCGCATTCCAGGCCCACCTTTAGGCCCTTCATAGCGGACGACGATAATATCTCCTGCTTTGATTTTGCCGTCTAGAATTGCATCTAAGCATTCTTCTTCTGATTCAAAAACTCTAGCTGGACCAGTAATCTGAGGGTTTTTCACTCCGCTAATTTTAGCAACAGCTCCTTCACTGGCAAGGTTGCCTTTTAATACGGCTAAGTGTCCTTGATCATACACAGGATTGTCCCACTGACGAATCACATCCTGATTGGTTGCTGGTGTTTCGGGGATATCTGCCAGGACTTCGGCGATAGTTTGACCTGAAATGGTTAAAGCATCTCCGTGTAACAAGTTATGGGCTAGCAGCATCTTCATTACTTGAGGAATTCCACCCGCCTGATGTAAGTCTACGGTGACGTATTTGCCTGATGGCTTGAGGTTGCACAATACAGGGACTTGCTTACGAATAGTTTCAAAATCATCTAAAGTAAGTTCAACACCGATAGTATTTGCGATCGCTAACAAGTGTAGTACAGCATTAGTCGAGCCACCGACTGCCATAATGACTCTAATGGCATTTTCAAAAGCTTTGCGGGTCAGTATCTGACTGGGAAGAATTTGTTTTTTAACCGCTTCTACTAAGGTAAAAGCAGATTTTTCGGCACTCTCGGCTTTTTCTGGATCTTCTGTAGCCATTGTCGAAGAGTAGGGTAAGCTCATGCCCATTGCTTCAAAAGCCGAAGACATAGTATTAGCCGTAAACATTCCACCGCAAGAGCCAGCCCCAGGACAAGCCTTATGTTCTATCGCGTCTAATTCGGCTTTATCGATTTTGCCTGCACTATATTTCCCCACAGCTTCAAAAGCACTGACAACGGTTAAATCTTCGCCGTTATGTTTACCTGGTTTAATCGTCCCACCATAGACAAATATACCAGGAATATTCATTCTAGCGATCGCGATCATCGCTCCAGGCATATTTTTATCGCAACCACCAATAGCTAGCACTGCATCCATACTTTGTCCGTTGCAGGCGGTTTCGATGGAGTCGGCAATTACATCACGGGATACCAAGGAATATTTCATTCCTTCTGTCCCCATCGAGATCCCATCACTAATGGTGATGGTGCCAAACATCTGTGGCATTGCCCCTGCATCTTTTAATGCTGATTCTGCTCGCAGTGCTAGAGTATTAATCCCCATGTTGCAGGGCGTAATCGTGCTGTAACCATTAGCTAAACCGACGATGGGTTTCTCAAAATCATGATCGCTAAATCCTACTGCTCGTAGCATAGCACGATTCGGCGATCGCTGATCTCCCTTAGTAACTTCTTGGCTTCTTCGATTGTCAGGCATCAACTTATTCTCCTACTCATCTACTTAATCGTAGGATATCTGACTATTTGCCCTAGTTGCGATCGATTTTACTAATTGTTTCTATAGATAATTTCTATAACTTAATAGCGATTGACGTTCGAGCTAAAAGTTAATTCACATGAAACTTAGACTAAGGTTGCTAGTCGCTAGTTGCTAATTGCTAAAGGTCTTCCCGAAATCCGCTTCCCTGATTTACTCTTTTAGTCGGAGTTTTGACAGGGGGTGAAATTTCCTGCTTAGGAGTGACGGAATTCTTTGGTTTAGGAGTCACGGGAGGGTCTGGTTGCGAAGGAATGATTATAGGAGGTGTTTCGGGTTGAGCATTTTGCGCTGCATTTGCGATCGCATTTTCGATATTTTCAGCTACAGTTTTAGCTTCTTGTTGCCAATAAACAGAAGTAGAACCATCGATTTTGGCTATTTCTTGTTGCGCATCGTCCCATTTTGATTCATTCAATGCTTTTTGGGCAGCGGCGATGATCTCTTGATTAGTTTTTACTTCTGTTTCCCAGGCAGCTTGAGCATCCAGAGCTTTTTGTTTGATAGTCGCATCTTGGGGTATTTGTTGTGCTATTTTTATAGCTGCTTGAAGTTCTCCCTGATTTTCATACAATTCTTCAGCTTGTAATAAAATTTTTTCTGACCAGTTATCAATTTGTTGCTGCAACTCGGCATCTACTGGGGTACCTGTGGGCAGTTCCTTGGCTATTGCTAAAGCCGCAGCAAATTGTGTCAGTTCAGCTTGGTTTTGCGCTAGCCCTAAACCACATTTAACTTCAAATTCTTTTCCTTGATTGATTAATAAACTATTGTTAGCCTTGTCTGTAATTATCGCCCTGGCTTTCTCTTGGCATTCGGTAAACTTTTTGTCGCCGTGCAACAGAATTAAGTTATCAACTTTTGCTGAACTCTGATTGAAAAAATACATCCCGCCTGTAACCGCACCAGCTATTGCAATCGCAATTCCGCAAGCAGTAAATACTTTGGATTTGCCAGAATTTTTTTTAGTTGGGGAAGTCTGGGAATTAATACCAGGAACCAAGCTTACTTTTGTAGCAGGAGGGGTTTCAAGTTTAGATGCGATCGCATTTTGCCCTCTTGGTTTGTCAATAGGCGATGAGCTAGATGATGTACTAGTTTCATCACTCAAATTAGTTGATCCAGAGGAATTAAGTTGAAGTTTTGTAGTAGTATATTTAAGTGTTGTGGATTGAGAATCTGTTGCTACATTACCATATAAAGCTTGCAATACTTGCAGTGCTTCCTCCGCAGACTGATAGCGATCTTTGAAATGATACCGCGTCATCTTAGTTAAAATCCCTGCCAATTCATCACTTACATCAGCTATGGATTGCCAGATCAATTCCCCTTGATCATCTTCGTGCAGAGCCAGAGGAGGAATTCCTGTAATTGCTTGAATGCCAATTACTCCCAAGGCATACAAATCGCTAGTAAGACGTGGTTTTCCCCTTGCCTGTTCAGTGGACATATAACCTTGTGTTCCCACAGCGACGGTACATCGACCAATCTGAGTTTGTTCCTGAAGGACTTCTTTGACCGTGCCAAAGTCTACGAGTACCAATTTGCCATCGGAATTACGACGAATTAAATTATCGGGTTTAACGTCGCGGTGAATCACGCCTTGAGAATGGATAAATCCAAGAATGTTTAAGCCATCTGCGAGTAGTTCAATAACTTTTGTTTCCGACCAAACCTGACCTGGAGTTAGTTCTGTGGCGAGGGTGTGACCTTCGATATATTGCTGAACGAGATAAAATTTTTCTTCTTCCTCAAAATATGCCAAAAGCTTAGGAATTTGGTTATAATGCCCCAAATTATGCAAGGTTGCTGCTTCTGTCTTAAATAAACGTCGAGCTGTTGCTAAAAATTCTGGATCTTCAATACTGGGATAAAGCTGCTTAACTACGCACTGATCTTTGCCTGGTAATTGAGTGTCTTCGGCAAGGTAAGTTTTGCCAAATCCTCCTTTGGCAATATATTTGATTATTTTATAACGAGAGCCTAAGGTTTTTCCCTTCACGCTGGAGTTTTGATTTTTGTTTTCTTGCCATCAGAATACAGAATTTCCTGATGTATTAGATAAATAATAATTTAATTTAATCTGAGTTATTATTTTTTCTTCTTTCTTCTCGGCGAAGTTTATAACCGAAAAACCCGTAAGGGAAAGAAACAGAAACCTAAATCGTGAGGTTTGGGAATCCCCCACTTTAATTAATCGTTTTACTCATTAATTAAAGTGGGGGAGGATGTCAAACGAGAGTATTAATTCCCAATCTCCAATCGCTAATTAAAGGAGAAGTTTCAATAATAAAGAGCCGACTCCGCCCATAAACTTACCAATATTACCTGCGTTCCTCTCTCTCTTGGCGACGTTTTCTTCGGCTTTACTTACTAGTTCCATTTTTTGTTGAAAATCAAAAGCTGTCTTATAGCCAAGTTCATGTTCTTGTGCTTTAAATAGTTTTACTGCTACTTCTGTATTTTTTTTCGCTTCTGCTTGATTATCAAAACGATACTGAATGATTGCTAAACCGAGATAAGCGGGAGCAAATTCAGGATCTAAATTAATGGCTCGTTGATAATGTGCAATCGCGGCCTCGTAATTGCCTCGCTCTGCCTCTCTTACCCCCCAGCGATGAAATTGTTCGGGAGTAGCGGCAGTTTCTGAAATACCTTTAACTCCTTCTAAATAAGCCGCGTCAAGATCGACTTCAGTGAGATTAGTATTTCCTAAATAGGCATTTCTTAAATCTGTACCAGTTAAGTTGGCCCCAGTTAAATTTGCCCCAGTTAAGTTGGCACCATTCAAAGAAGCACCAGTTAAATTTGCCCCACGAAGATCGGCTCCCATTAAGTTAGCTTGACTAAGATTAGCACTAATTAAGTTAGCCTTCTGTAATTCCGCTCCAGTTAAATTTGCCATGACTAAACCAGAGCTACTTAGATCGCATTGAGAACACTTTTTAGTTCCCAAAAGTTGATTAAGATCGGTTAAGTTTTCGGATTGAGCAGGTAAAGAGATGGCAATAGTAGTTAAAGTAGCGATCGCAATTAATATTTTAGTTTTCATAAAGTAAACTTTATAAAGCGCCAAGATTTCGCTATTGTAGCCTCGCCTACCTTTAATGGCTAATTAGTTATTTTAGTTTTTAAGATCAAGAGCATCTCTGAGTCCATCGCCAATATAGTTAATACTTAATACGGTTAAAAATATAGCTATGCCAGGAAATATTGCAATATGAGGTGCGGAGGTTAGATAATCTTTGGCTTCAAATAACATCCTGCCCCAAGTAGGTACATCGGGAGGAAAACCTAAACCTAAAAAACTTAAAGTGGACTCGGTAATAATCGCATTTCCAACTGATAGTGTAGCCGCAACAATAATGACACTTAAAACATTAGGAAATAAATGTATCCAAATCAATCTACTAGGTTTAGCACCGATCGCTCTAGCTGCACTGACAAATTCCATTTCTCTTAGTTTTAAGAAATTTGCTCTGACTAATCTGGCTACTGACATCCAGTTTAAGCCGCCGATTAATAATACGATTAGGATAAATATTCCTAATTCTGCACCCGCGATCGCTTTGACAGATTCGCGGAATAAATAAACAATTAATAATAGTAAAGGTAACTGAGGAAGAGCTAGAAATAAATCCGTTATTCGCATTAATATTCCATCAACAATACCACCATAAAAACCCGCGATCGCGCCTATAAATGTCCCTAAGAATATGGCGACTAACATTGAAGCAATACCTACAGCCAAAGATATTCTTCCTCCCAGTAAAATTCTGGCAAGTTGGTCTTGGCCTAAATCATTAGTACCAAAAAGATGTTGCCAACTTGGGGGCGCAGAAGAGAGAGAAAAGTCAACTTTATTGACAGAAATTGGATAAATCAATGGCCCAAAAATAACCGCACTGGCAATTATTAGCATAAATATTGTGCCAAAAATAGCCAGGCGATCGCGTTTAAATCTTTTCCAACCATCTTGCCAAAGATTACTTTTTGGTGTCTCTATTGTTGTTGTTTTTAAAAGATTCATTAATACTTAACTCTAGGATCAAGAACACCATAAACTAGATCGGCAATTAGATTAAAGAAGACAATTAAAATACCGTAAATAAAAGTAATTGCCATAACTACTGGTGTGTCACTACGATAAATAGATTCAATTAATAAAGCACCGATTCCTGGTATCCTAAAAACCTGTTCTGTGACCAATGCACCAGTAAAGAGCGCAGGGATATCTAAGGCAATTAAAGTAACTACAGGAATCATGGCATTGCGAAGTACATGGTTTTTAATAACTGCATATTGAGTTAATCCTTTGGCTAATGCTGTCCTGACATATTCTTGCTGTAACTCTTCTAAAACAGAAGAACGAATGAATCGCATTAAGACCGCCGCATGATATAACGCCAAAACAGCAATAGGCATAATTGATTGCTTAATTTGTTCAATCAAGCTATTCCAATCTGTTACTTGTAAAGTGCTGTTATAAATAAACGGAAACCAATTTAGCTGAACACTGAAAATAATAATAAATAGCAATCCTGTGAAGAAGGGTGGGATTGAAAACCCCAAAAAAGCAAAAGTAGTAATTATTTGGTCGGTAGCAGAGTATTGTTTAATAGCCGAGATAATACCTAAAGGAAAAGCAATTAATAATCCTAAAATATAAGCAAATCCTACTACTAAAAGGGTTGCAGGTAAACGCTGAATTAATAGCTCAAATACAGGGCTGCGACTATTAAAAGAGTAGCCCATATCGCCCTTAAGAAATGCTAAAAACCATTTGAAATAGCGAATATAAGCTGGTTGATCTAAACCCAAAGATTTACGAATATTTTCCCTGACCTCGGCTGTAATTGCCGGATTAGAGGCAAATTCTCCTAAAGGATCACCTGGTGCTAATGCCAAAATAATAAAAATAATGACGCTAATAGCAACTAGAGTAGGGAGCGCAATTAACAATCTTTTGACAAAATATTGACCCATAGATAATTATCATCAAGCTAAATATACGCCGTGCGAGTTGTTTTCTTAAATAAACTGCTTGTTCAAGCATTTTATGATGTATTTTTAGTACTTTTGACTGATAAATCAAGACAAATATCCTAAATATATAATTCAAGTGATCTTAGTCAATAGAGCTTTTTATTACGAAATATATACTCGAAATATAAATAAATTCATACAATGTACTCCAAAGTAGAAGTTCCTAATGTATACACTACAAAATAAAAACGATCTTATTAGAGATTATCAAGCAGGAGTAAGAAATTTTCAGCATACAATTTTAACCGCAGTAAATTTCGCAGGAGTTACTTTAGAAGAAATCAACTTAGACGAGTCTAATCTAATTGAAATCGATTGGAGTGGCTGTAACCTGAATCAGGCTAGCTTGAGAAAAGCTTATCTTGGTTTGTCTAATTTTCAAAGTGCCTGTTTAAAACAAGTTGATTTTCAAGAAACTAATTTTCATGGATCTAACTTACAACAAGCTAATCTAGAAGCAGCTAATTTAGAACAGGCTAATTTAGAGGATACAAATTTAAAGGGCGCAAACCTACATCAGGTTAACCTGAAAGGAGCTAATCTGAAAGGAGCCAAGCTAGATGGTGCTTGTTTGACTGGTGCGATATATGATCGTCATACTATTTTTAACGATAACTTTAATCCTCAAGCCGCAGGAATGATCTCAGACGAATCTCAACAATTCAACCAACAATGAACCGCTCAAAGTGATCCTCAACTCAATTCAACTCCTCGCTCCGACGAAAATCATGGCACCGTTAAGAAGATTCTGTCTTGGTGTCGCTCTCCCTATCTAAATGTTTAAATTTGCAAATACAAGCTCAATAAAATAAATACCTTAATTAAATTAATATAGGGACATAGCAATGCTATGTCCCTACCTGTTGACAGTATAATATGTCTAAATGCGATCGCCTGGTTTAATAAAAGCTATTAGCGTGGGACTCGCGTATACACAGGTTGCCCTTCCCCTCGATATACTTACGTATGTACATTGAGTCGATAATTAAGAGATGATATGAACTCCCATTTGATTAATTAGCTCTTAGCTAATAGCTAAGAGCTAATAGCTAATTTAATTAGATACTCGATACTTTTCGATACTCTGGTAGTTATCTTGCTCTTCGTAAAGATGACAAACTTGAGTAACTTTTTGGATTAAAGCCCAGTTAAATGTACAATCTTCGTAGAGATATTCTCCCCAATTTTCTACCAGACTTTGATGTGCCTGACGTAGATTATACCAGGGAATACCAGTAGTTAAATGATGGGGAATATGCACATTAATATCGTGGCAGAGAAATTCTACCCACCAAGGATATTTGCAGTTTACCGTACCCGATAGTTGAGCTTGAACTTCATTCCATTCTGCTTCAGGTTTGAAAGGAATTTCTGGCATAGTGTGATGAAACATCGTAAAAGTACTCATCCAGAAGTGATAAACTAGCCAGGGCATCAACCAAAACTTAATAAAGCCGACAGCACCTGTAGTTATCAATAGAGTTGGAAAACCAATCGCCATACCGATATATACTACGAGTACCGACAAACGGACTTGTTCTCTCTGTGTACCCTCAAACTTATTCCAGTCGAAGTGTAGCTTGCCCCAATGTGCGATTGAACCCATCCACCAGAATTTACCACGCATTCTTCGATACAACCATTGAAGTCTTCCAGAAGCGTTATCAAAGGTTGTGGGAGTAAAAGGCGACCAAGCATTATCTATATCTAGCTTGTTAGTGTGCTTGTGATGATGATTATGTAAAATACGCCAAGCATGGAAAGGATAAATGATAATTAGAGTCATTACGTGTCCAACTAAATCGTTTACCCAAACACGATTAGAGAATGAGCGATGACCACAATCATGAGCAATTACAAAAAAACCTTGTAAACCTGTTCCTAAAAAGATCCAAGCAAGAGGAAGTAAATACCAAGGAGAAACTGCAACTGCCCAATAGCCTAAAGCAACACACAAAACGTTTATAACCAGTTTGGACCAAGCTTTGCGGGAATTTTTAATAAAAACTTCTTTAGGCAAAGTGTTGATAATATCTCTCAGTTTTATATTTTCATCTAACTGCTGAGATTTTAAAGGTTTTGAGGATACTGCTGTCATAAAATTTATTTGGCGATCTTGATTATATATCTGAAAGCTAACGGACGATCTCGCAGAACAAATTGTTGTTTAAGAGCGCACGAGTTTGTGCGTAGGAATGTTAGTACCTACGAATTGCATAGCAGGTGCAATCAATATTTAATTTTTGACAGCAATGACCAATTAATCGGCGATTACCGCAGAGCTGTCATAAAATACTGCTATTATTTCACAAACCTTAATATATATAACACAATTAGGTAACCTGTAAAGATTTGATGTTGAAGAAACCAGCTTCTCTTACAAGTCATTGAATGACTAGAATCACTGATATATAAAGATTGTGTGTCGAAAGTATATCTATAAAGTCTTCTGGCGGAGGACAAGTCCTCAGCTTCTGGGGACGAGGCTTTAAACCCATTTCTTTGGTAAACTTGAACTTACCTTTACAGATCAAAGTAACTAGTTAACAGAAAATTTGATGACTGAAGCTACTGCTATTCGTCAGACCCAACCAAAAAGTACGGCAACCATTTTTTATCAGGTTGCCATGCCTCAACCAACTTCTCATTTGTTTGAAGTGACTTTGCAGGTAACCAATTGGCACCAAGAAACGTTGGATTTAAAGATGCCCGTCTGGACTCCTGGTTCTTATTTAGTGCGAGAATATGCTAGGCACGTACAAGATTTTATAGCACAAGACGGTAGGAATAAGCCTCTGGTTAGTCAGAAAATCAGTAAAAATCACTGGCAAATAGCAACCAAAGATTATTCAGAAATTAAGGTAAGTTATCGCATCTTTGCTAATGAGTTAACCGTACGCACTAATCATTTAGATGCCACTCACGGCTATTTCAATGGTGCGGCATTATTTTTCTTTATTCCAGGTTGGGAAAAACAGCCCATTCGCCTCAAAGTTGTTCCACCACAGTCAGATTGGCAGGTCGCCACAACACTGCCTTTAATCGATGTCGAGTCTAATACTTTTGAAGCTCCAAATTTTGATACTTTAGTCGATACTCCAGTTGAAGTTGGTAAACACCAAATATACAATTTTGAAGTATTAGGAAAACCCCATTCTTTAGCTATTTGGGGCAGCGGTAATGCTAAAGCCGAACAAATAATTGCCGATACACAGAAAATTATTGAAGTAGAAGCCCAACTTTTTGGCGGCTTACCTTACGAACAATACCTATTTTTATTGCATCTATCTGGTAGTGGTTATGGTGGTTTAGAACACAAGGATTGCTGTACTTTAAATTATCCCCGATTTGGGTTTCGCGATCGCGAGAAATATAATCGTTTCCTGCAATTAGTGGCTCACGAATTCTTCCATCTGTGGAATGTAAAAAGAATTCGCCCCAAAGCTTTAGAAACTTTTGACTATGAAGCCGAAAATTACACCACTTCCCTCTGGTTTTGCGAAGGTACTACTAGCTATTACGACGCTCTAATTCCTCTCAAGGCTGGTATATATGATCGCAAAACCTGTTTAGAAAATCTCAGCCAAGACATTACTAGGTATTTAACCACTCCAGGACGCAACGTACAACCTTTGGGAGAATCTAGTTACGATGCTTGGATTAAACTCTATCGTCGGGATGCCAATAGCGATAACAATCAAATTTCTTATTATTTAAAAGGGGAATTGGTTTCTTTGCTGCTAGATTTATTAATTAGAGCTAAACATCAAAATACGCGATCGCTTGATGATGTAATGCAATTAATGTGGCAGCGTTTTGGTCAAACTGAGATTGGCTTTAGCGAGACACAATTGAGAGCTGTAATTTCTGAAGTCGCCGCCCAAAACTTAGATGACTTTTTCTCTCGCTATATCGAAACCACAGCAGAATTACCTCTAAATGACTATCTAGAACCCTTTGGCTTATACTTAAAGGCTATTGAAGAAGAATCAATACCTTATGTCGGGATAAAAGTGCAGTCAGAAAACGGTCAAGAAATCATCAAATTCGTCGAAGCCGAATCTCCCGCAGCTAAAGGAGGAATTGATGCTGCTGATGAAGTTTTAGCTATTGATGGGATTCGCGTTACCGCCGTATCTTTAAACGAACGCCTTAAAGACTATCAGGTAAACGACACTGTTCAGGTTACAGTTTTTCATCAAGACGAATTAAAAAGCCTACCCGTTACTCTCGCTCAACCTAAACCCACTCGTTATGAGATTATTGTTAAAGATAATATCTCTCAAGTACAACAGCAAAATTTGTCTGGATGGCTGGGTAATTAAATCGTAAGTCGTAAGTCAGTAATTTATCATGCACAATTTTCTCCCTATCGCTTACTTAAAAAATCAATTTGTTCCTTTTGCAGAGGCAAATATTTCCATTGCTACCCATGCCCTACACTACGGCACTGGTGCATTTGGTGGGATGAGAGGTATTCCCAATCCGCAAAATTCCCAACAAATATTATTATTTAGATTAGATCGTCATTGTCAGAGATTAAGCGACAGTGCCAAGCTGATAAATTACAATTTACCTGCTGAGCAAATTCAGCAACTAATTGTTGATTTCGTTAAGAAAAATCGACCAGATAAACCTTTTTATATTCGTCCCTTTGTCTATACTTCCGATTTAGGTATTGCACCACGACTGCATAAAATTGAGAAAGACTTTTTTATCTATGGTTTGGAATTAGGCGACTATTTACCCCCCGAAGGTATTAGTTGTCGTTTTAGTTCTTGGTATCGCCAAGAAGATCGCAGTTTACCCTTAAGAGGTAAAATTAGCGGTGCTTATATTACTTCTTCTCTAGCTAAAACCGAAGCGGTAGAATCTGGTTTTGATGAAGCAATTTTAATGAATTCCCAGGGGAAAGTTTGTGAAGCTTCGGGAATGAATATTTTTATGGTTAGAAATGGTCAATTAATCACCCCTGGATTCAACCAGGATATCTTAGAAGGAATTACGAGAGATAGTATTTTAACTGTTGCTAAAGATTTAGGTATTGAAACTATTGAAAGAGCGATCGATAAGACCGAATTATTAATAGCTGATGAAGTGTTTTTAAGCGGCACAGCAGCTAAAGTTACCCCCGTCAAGCAAATTGAAAATTATCACTTATCTAATAATAGACCAATAACCGAAAAATTGAAACAAAAACTAACAGCAATTACTAAAAATCAAGAACCAGATTATCAAAATTGGGTATATGCGATCGATTGCTAATTGTTGTAGATAAAGCAACTAGCAACTAGCGACTACTAACGCAAATTATCTGTTGTTCCTCGAATTCAGGTTATTTTAGCCTTTAATAACGGCTTATTGGGTTTGCTTTGAAGAAAACACCCTGAAAAATTAAATATAGTGACAGTTTTATCGTATGGGGCAGCGGTTACGCTAAATTAAGTCGAAAGAAGGTATCTAATTACACAATTAATTCAGAGCTAAATATAAATATGAATAAAACCGTCGCCGATGTGATGACACCCGATCCGATTTCGGTAACTCCTCAAACACCGCTACAGGAAGCTATTTCAATTCTGGCAGAGAAAAAAATTAGTGGTTTACCAGTCGTTGATGAACAGGGCAAAATAGTAGGCGTAATTTCTGAAACTGACTTGATGTGGCAAGAGACGGGAGTTGAAACCCCTCCATACATCATGTTTCTCGACAGTGTAATCTATCTTCAAAATCCAGCCAAATACAACAAAGAAATTCACAAAGCCATAGGACAAACTGTAGGTGAAGCTATGAGCGATCGCCCTATAACCATTAAAGCCGATAAATCAGTCAAAGAAGCGGCTCGCATCATGCACGAAAAAAAAATTCGTCGTCTACCAGTTGTTAATCATGAATCTCAGTTAATCGGTATTATTACTCAAGGAGACGTAATTCGGATGATGGCAAGTGATTAACGGTTAACGGTTAACGCTGAGTAGTTGCAAAAATTTTAATATATAAGAATTTTGAAAATGAGTATTACACCAGAATCAATTAAGGATTTACTAGACTCAGAAAATTTTGGCGATCGCATTAGAGGTTTAAATCAACTGCGTCAAATTGAACCAGGGGTGGCTTTTGAAATGATCAAACCGATGGTGACAGATGACAATACTCGTGTGCGTTATGCGGCAGTTAGCCAATTAGATACTTTGGGTATAGACCATAAAGCCGCTTGTTTAGAAATGTTACGCGATCGCTTATTAAATGATCCAGAGCCAGATGTCAAAGCGGCGGCAGCTGATGCGATAGGGGGCTTGAAGCTTACTGAGGCTTTTGAAGACTTAAACAATGTTTATCACCAAACCTCAGAATGGCTGATTCAGTTTAGTATTATTGCTGCTTTAGGAGAATTGGGTGATCCACGAGGATTTGAGCTGTTAGAAGAAGCGTTGAACTCTGATAATAATTTATTGCAAACTGCGGCGATCGGTTCTATGGGAGAATTAGGAGACACTAGAGCGATCGCTTTGTTGACTTCTTTTGTCGAAAATGACGATTGGCAGATACGTTATCGTCTAGTTCAAGCATTAGGCAGGTTAGGAGGAGACGAAGCTCGCGCTACTATTACCAAATTGACTGAAGACGAATTTGAACAAGTTGCTCAAGAAGCCAAGAATAACCTGTAAATAAGTCGTAAATACTAATTTACTCGCTCACTGTTGGAGAATGATGTCTGATAAGGTTAAAATTTGCTTATTTCTTAATAGATTAGGTAGGTAGCTAATTATGATAAAGATTAATGTCGTCTAAATTTTTGGCCTTAACATCCAGCACTCTTGTCGCTGTAATAGTCTCGTTTTATCCCGCAGTGGCTCAAACAGATTCTTCTTTAGGTATCGCTCAAGCAAACCAATTAGAACTTAATAATTTACTGCTTACGGGAAAACAATACGTAGAGGCTCAAGATTATGATCGGGCTTTAGCTACCTACGAACAAGCCGCAACTATAGATGCCAATAATGCCGAAATTTTTTCAGCAATTGGTTACGTGCATACTCTGAAAAAAAACTATGATGCGGCGGCGGAAGCCTATCGACGAGCGATCGCAATTACTCCAGATGATCCTCAACTTTATTATGCTTTGGGTTATAGTTTTGGCAATGCAGGGGAAAATGCCCAAGCCGCCGCAGCTTATGAAATGGCAATTAAGCTAGAGCCAGACAATATTCAAAACCATATCGGTTTAGGAGTAGTCCTGCTGCGGGAAAAACAATATGACAAAGCGATCAAGTCCTATTATCACGTATTGGCTTTAGCACCTAAAAATGAGCAAGCTTATAAAATTATTTCTAGCATTTTAATTGAGCAACAACGCTATCCAGAAGCAATCAAGCTACTACAATTAGCGGTAAAACAGAATCCTCAATTGGCAGATTTACAGTTGCCGTTAGCAACAGCTTTATTGAATCAGGGTGATACTGCCGCTGGCTTAGAGGCTTTAAAAGTAGCTCAAAAAATCGATCCGCAAAACCCTCTAGTTCATCTCACAACTGGCGAAGTTTTATATCTGCAAGGTGATTTAGACGGAGCTTTAACAGCGTATAAACAAGCCTCTACCCTTCAATCAGATTCTGCTGAAGCAATTGAGGGAATGGGCAAGATATATTTAGCTAAACAAGATTATTTCCAGTCTATTGTCGCTTTTCGACATTTAACGGAAATTGCTCCTAATTATCCTCTGGGTTATCATAATTTAGGTGTTGCTTTAAAAGCTCGAAACAGAAATGATGAAGCGATCACAGCTTTTAATCAAGCCTTAGAATTGTATAAAGTGGAAGGTAATACCAAAGAAGCCAAAAAAGTAGCCTCGTTGATTGAAGAGATTAACGATTAACAAGGTTAATTAAATAACAGCAGAACTGTCTGCAATAAACCCACTACAAACCCCAGTAATCCACCCAAATTGACGATCGCTTGGAGTTCGCTTTTAACTATACCTTGAATCGCCATTTCTAGTTCTTCAGGGGAAGTTGCCGAAACGCGATCGATAATTACCTGATCGATCGATAAAATGGGAATTGCTTGAGCCACCAATTTTTCTAAATCTTTTTCGAGATATCGATCCAAAACCAAAGCTAATTCTTGACTAATAACCTCTAGAGAATCATTAACTGTTGGCGACGCTCGTAAACGGTTGAGGATTAAAATCGCTATATTTTCCCACTCTACTGAATCTCCCAAAGCTTGAATTACTTCGGCTCCGCGCTCCTGTACATAATTACGCACCGCTTCACGGACAGTTTTGCGTAATTGTCTCACAGTAGAAACAGGTAAATTTTGGAGAGATAGATTTTGGAGCCAATCTTTAATGCGATCGCGTATTTGTAAAGAAAAGCTTAATTCTTCTAATCTAGCGTTAGTAATTTCTTTCTCATCAAGACAAAAAGAGCGTAACCGCACTAAACTATTACGCAGCCCAAATAAATTAGCTACTACCCAATAAGTACCGCTAGTTTTTTCGCGAAAACCTTCATCAATAATTTGAATATTGCGATCGCTTAGAAAATCAATCAGAGCAATGCGAATAACATCAGAGGGAAGTACTGCCCCTAATAGCCAGTCAGAAAATTGTTTAGCTTGAGCATCTTTAAGTTTAAAATCCAAGAGAATTTGATCAAAAATCTGATTAATTTGATTTTCTAAAAAATCTTCCTTCCTTGCCAAGACCCTAATTAAACGGGGCAAGGATTGACTAAATAAATCCCGCAGAATGTTAGCTAAAATTTTGCCAGTCTTTTGTTCGCGATCTGACTGTAATTGGTCTAAGGCTAGCTTGAGCATCCATAAAATTGCCCCCTGTACTCGTTCAATTTTCAGGAGTTTTTGGGCTATTTTATGCAATTCCGTGGGAGTAAGCAAAGAACCCATGATCGTATCAGAAACCTTTTGAGCCAAACGCTCTTGGTTGCTAGGTATCAAACCAGGGGTAAAGGGTAACTTACGTTTACCAATATAGATTGCCTTGTAAGGGCGGAACAGCATTTTTATCGCTATATCATTGGTGAAATAGCCGATGATGCTTCCAGCTACAGGAGGAAGAACAAATGTCCAGAGATTCGCTAGTGCCAAGGCAGTATGTTGAATCGACAATAAAGATTAGATGGCAGAAAATTAATTCTATATTTTATTTTATTTGTTTAGCACCAATATCCCCATCATGCCACCCATCAGGGGATAATGAGTAGCTTTGCTAAAGCCTGCTGCTTGAGCTAGTTTAACTTGTTCTCTGCCAGAGGGAAATCTTTCGACACTAGGATTAATATAAGCATATTCATCTTTCATGCCCAAGTCTTGAGCCGTAGGGACAACAACATTATCTAGATACCACTGTTGGAAAGCCTGCATATAGCCTTGGCTGGGGCGATGAAAGTCTAAAACCGCAGCTTTTGCCCCTGGCTTGATCACGCGACATAACTCGTGTAAACAGAGAGGAATATTAGTAACATTACGTAACCCATAACCCATAGTTGCACAGTCAAAATAATGATCCTCAAAGGGTAAATCTAAAGCATCCCCTTCTAGCCAAGACATCGGCACTGTCGGACATTTAATAGCTTGTCTTTGTTTTGCGATCGCCAGTTGGGCAGCAGCAAAGTCTAATCCAACTACTTGTCCAGTATTTCCAACTTTTTTAGCCAACATTAAGGCTAAATCGCCGCTACCACAGCAAATATCTACAGCCTTATCTCCTGGGCTGGCTTCACTCCATTTAACTGCCATCAGCTTCCAAATACGATGCTGACCTAAACTCAGGCGATCGTTCAGGCGATCGTATATAGGGGCAATACGATCAAAAATAGCTTTGATTTCTGGGGCTGCTGGAGAAGCTGCTTTGCTCATGAATTTGTAAATCTCGGATTAATCTCGGATTAAATTCTTTTGATCATAAAGCAGAAAGTCACTATCTTAACTTTTTCCTAGTTGCTAGTCGCTAGTTGCTAACAACGCCCTAAAAGACGTGGCTTTAAACCCGTTAATTATGGTAAATAATCGGGATTAAGAGTTTCAATCGAGGTAAAAGGTGCATCAGTCGGAAAAGTATCCAGGGGCAATCCTGTTTCATCACTAGTTTGTTCTCTTGCATCCTGGTAGGCTTCGCTAAAAATTGCCTCAAAATATCTTTTTAAACTGGGACTAACTTTAAAATCATCTCTCAATCTACGACGATGTTCCCTAATACTAGCCTTCCAACTATTACTACGTTTAGATGGCTGATATTTATATTTAAGTAAGTGTAGCAGTAAAATCACCAGATTGCTTTTTACGGCTCGTTGCTCACTCCTGCCCATATCTTCAATTTCTTCAATCAGGTTAACTGTGTCTACCTCAGAAAGTTTTCCCTCTTTAATTAACTGGGCAGTGTGATCTAACCAAAGATAATAATCGCGATCATAAAGACTAGTATTACTGGTGCTTGATGACAATTTAGCAGTCATAATATCCAAGGTTATCAAGATATTTATATTTACTTTCTAGTTTACTATACCTCCTGCAAAAACATTGATTTTGTCTCTTAACAGCAATACTTTTAGCGTTCATAAACTAATGACAAATCTCGATCGCAACTAGTAGATATAGCAATTCTCGCATAGGAATGAGGTACGGTATTTTTTTCCCTTTCCCTTTTCCCTCATTGTCCCCTTGTACTATGTTATCCCCCTGTATGACAAGGGTATAACATGGGATTTCCCTTTTCCCTTTTCCCAAACATAACCAAGGTGTACCTCACAAGTACGAGAAACGCCATAACTCACCTGTTAGTTGCTGTTTAATTAAGTTAACCTACTTATTTGAGATTGAATTCCAGTTATTTATAATAATGTTTTGGCTAGAAAAATTTTCAGTAAAAAGCCATATATCGTCATAAAATAATAAAAAAAATAAACGCTTAATGGGTAAGTCCATAGATTCAAATAACTATCAATCCCAGACTTTAGTGATTGGTTTTAAAGAGTTATCTATTACCTATTACTTATTACCTATGAACTCAAATCAACTATTTCCAATTAATTTGATTTATCGACTTAATATGAGCAATGAAATTACTATAGACTCGTTTTAAACGCTTAATATAGATTGTAATTTAGATAAATTTATTGTCGATTAATTTGCCCATTTAAATAATTCAGATTATTTCGGATTTATTATTATCAGAAATCCTTTTAAGAGATTAGTTAAGTAAAAACAAAAATCAAATATGGCAAATATCTTGAGTTAAAATTGCAGGATATTTTTGGGCATATTTAAATAAAAATACAAAAGTTTGACAATAATGAAGGAAATTGAGCGCGCCTTGCAGATAGTAGCCGAAAATCCTCAAGATCATCAGGCTTATTATGTCTTAGCTAGAGTCTTAGTCGAGCAACAAAAATGGGAAGAAGCGATCGCAGCTTATCAAACTAGCACTGAATTAAAATCTGATTTTTGGGAAGCTTATCATCATTGGGGAGACACTTTGATCAACCTAGAACGATGGGATGAAGCCGTAAGAGTATATCAAAAAGCGATCGCCATCAATCCCGAATTTCATTGGTCTTATAATAATCTAGGGGTAGCTCTGTTTAGAGCAGGCAACAAATCAGCAGCGATTGAGAATTACCGTCAGGCTTTAGAATTAGACGAAAATAATTCAGAATCCTATTACCGTTTAGGTCAAGTTTTAGCCAGTCAGGAAGAATGGTTAGAAGCCATTAACTCCTACGAACAAGCCGCCAGCTTAAAACAAGATAATTGGCAGGTTTATCACGAATGGGGAGACGCTTTAATTAACCTAGAACAATGGGATGAAGCAGTAGGAGTATATCAAAAAGCGATCGCTTTTAACGGACATTTCGCCTGGACACATCACAACTTAGGATTAGCTTTACTTAGGTTGGAATTATGCTCTGAAGCAATTCCTTTTTTCCGTCAAGCACTAGAAATTAATCCGAATTTGGCTATAGCTCATTATAATTTGGCAGAAGCCTTTAGTTATCTACAACAGTGGGATCAGGCGATCGCATTTTATGAAAAAACTAACAAATTATGCGGCAATTTTCCCAATTTAAAGTCTAAACTGGCTCGTGCTTTGCAACAAAGAGTCGAAGCAGATCAAATTAAGGCTCTTGAGTATTATCAACAAGCATTAGATTCTACCGAAGAACAAGCTCCAATTTATCTGGGGATGGCGCAACTATTAGCCAAGCAAGAGAGATTTAGCGAGGCTCTTTACTGTTGTCATCAGGCTCGACAATTACAGCCCCAAGATCGTCTAATCGAGTCTTTGTTTGAGCAACTTTGTGCGAGAATTAGCAAATTTTACGAGCCTTCCTTGAATTTTGCGATCGCTGATTACAGTTATTCCCTTTGGCGCGGTTATAATTCCCCCGATACAGCAGATTTACGTCAAATGTTCGGGCGATTAGTAGAGTTAGCTCGTCAGCCTATAATTAATCTGATTTTACTGCTAGAAGATGGTTCTGCTGGTTTAGAAGACACTCTTAAATCGCTATTAACTCAGATTTATCCCTATTGGCAATTGTGTATTGTTGTGATCAACAATGGAGAGGAAGAGCCAGAAGCAACAATTAGCAAGTATCCAGCTCTTAAAGATAGTCGCATCACTCTTCAATGTTGCCAAGCTGACTCAGATTTAGCTAGCTGCGCCAATTTAGCTTTAAAGCTAGGAAAAGGAGAATTTGTTGTTAGCCTTAAGCCTGGAGTAATTCTAAGTCCTGAAGCTTTAGCGGAAGTCATTCTGCGACTTAATCAAAACCCCGCTGCCGATCTGATTTATGCCGACGATGATCAAATTAATCAGCAAAAAATGCTCGGCGCGCCCTGGTTTAAACCAGATTGGTGTCCTGATTTACTTTTATGCCGCAACTATTTAGGTTCTTTCGTAGTTTGTCGTCGCTCCCTCATCGAAACCATAGAGGGATTTAGAAATGGTTATGGCAAAGCTTACGATTACGAGCTTATTTTAAGAATTAGCGAAAAAACTGACCAAATAGAGCATATTCCTCGAATACTTTCCCATCGTCCTGTTTTCAGGCGCGATCAGCTCAATTCCAGCGAATCAGAACCCACGATTTCGGCGATCGCTGATACCATTCAACGTCGAGGAGAACCAGGAGTAGTAACTACTAATTTACAGTTTCCTGAGCTACATACCATCCGTTATCAGCTTAAAGAGCGATCGCTCGTGAGCATAATTATTCCCACCAGAAATTTAGGGGATTTGCTCAATAAATGTCTAGAATCAATTTTTAACACTAGCACTTATCCTAATTACGAAGTATTAGTGATTGATAATGGTAGTGATGAAGCTGATAGCCTACGGGCGATCGCAAATTGGCAAGAACGTCAACCAGATAAATTCCGTTCCCTGCGTCTAGAAGAACCTTTCAACTATTCTCGTCTTAATAACTACGCAGTTGAACAATCTCAGGGAGAATATTTACTTTTTCTCAATAACGATACCAAGGTAATTACCGCAGACTGGATTGAAGCCATGCTTGAACAGGCACAAAGACCCAGCATTGGCGCAGTGGGAGCTTTATTACTCTACCCCGATGATTTGGTGCAACACGCAGGAGTAATTTTAGGCGTAACTGGCATAGCGGGACATAGCCATCGTCATTTTCCCGTCAGCGATTCAGGCTACAATCACCTAATTCGTTCTACGAGCAACTACGCCGCAGTTACCGCCGCCTGTATGATGTGCCGCCGAGAAATATTTCAGCAGGTGGGAGGGTTTGAAACACAATTAGCTGTTGCTTACAACGATGTCGATTTTTGCCTTAAATTAAGACAGCAGGGCTATCAAAACATCTTTTTACCCCATGTGAGTCTCTATCACTACGAATCTCAGAGTCGTAATCAGGAAGACACACCCCAAAAACAAGCGAGAGTGCAGCAAGAAGTAGAGTATATGCAGGGAAAATGGTCGGATTTAATTGCCCGCGACCCTTTTTACAGCATCAACTTAACTAGAGAACAGGAAGACTATAGTCTCGATTTGCGTCCTCAAGCCGAAGTGGTTGCCATTTTCCTCGCCCAAACCCAGTCCGAGCAAGTTTTAGGTTACTTCGTCGATGAACCAAAACCAGGTCGATTAATAGGAAATTCTTTAGATATCAGGGGTTGGGTAATCGGTAATGATGACAATAGTGCGATCGCTGTAGAAATAGTTTGTAATCATAAAGCGATCGCCAAAACTGAAATCAAGCTTAATCGCCCTGATGTAGCCGCAGTATACCCTCAGCTTGATGCTGCTCAAAATAGTGGTTTTTCTATCAGTTTAAAATTGGATAACTTACCCCATGATGCCGAGCTAAATCTACGGGTAGTTCTAGCAGATAAAACCTCGGTTAAACTGGCTAAAGTGTTGTTGCGCTATTAACTAATTTTATATTAACTGATTTATTTAATTAACCTAGATGAGTAGTTCACAATCCCTCGAAAGTCTTTCTATCTCGGAAATAAAAGCCGTTCAAACTTATTTTAAGCAAGCCGAAACTTATAAAACTCAAGGAGAATGGCAACAAGCCATTGCCTGTTACCGAGAAGCCATCGCAATTAATCCCAAAAGTGTCACTGCTTATCAACAGTGGGGAGAAGCTTTACTTAGTTTAGAACAATGGGAAGAAGCGATTGATATTTACCATCGTTCTCTCAAGATTAATCCCGACTTCGATTGGTCTTACTACAACTTAGGAGAGGCGTTATCACATCTGGGACGCTGGGAAGAAGCGATTATCGCTTATCAGCAGGGGTTAGACTTAAATCCTAATTTACCATCGGTATACAAAAAACTAGCTAATGCTTTCTATCAAAGGGCTGTTGCCGATCGCGAATCAATATTAGACTATTATCGTAACTTAATTAAAGCTAACCCCGAAGAAGTATCACTTTACCATCAGGCGATCGAACTTCAACCCCAGGATGCCGAACTATATCTTGGTTTGGGGAATGCTTTAGTAGCCAATAACAAACTAGATCAAGCGATCGTTGCCTATCAGATGGCCTTACAGTTACAACCTGATGAGCGAAGAGCGAGGATTGAATTAAATAAGCTACTTCAACCTGAACATATTGAGCATTTAAGTGAATATTTAGCAGGAGAACCAACGAGCGATCGCGCGATCGCTCCAGAATCTAAACTGCAACAAGCTAAACAAATTCTTGATAATCTCAATCAGGTTACTTTAGAAACTTTTTTACTTTCAGGAGCAAAACTAAATTTTCCTGTCGTTGAAAATCCTCAAGTCAGTATTATTTTAATTTTATATAACCGCGCTGAACTAACTTTAAGTTGTCTATATTCCATACTCCACAATAGTTATAAATCAGTAGAAATAGTGATTGCGGATAATTGTTCTACAGATCAAACTAGACAATTATTGAATAAAATCACTGGGGCAAAAATTATTTTAAATGAATCAAATCGTCATTTTCTTCTCGCTGCCAATCAAGCCAGTAAAGTAGCTACAGGAAAACATTTACTATTCCTCAATAACGATGCTCAAATTTTAGGCGATAGTATTAATATTGCCGTCAATACTATCGAATCCGCCCCAGATATTGGTGCAGTAGGCGGAAAAATTATTCTTCCCGACGGCAGCTTACAAGAAGCAGGAAGCATTATTTGGCAGGATGGCTCTTGCTTGGGTTATGGTCGCGGCGACAACCCCACAGCACCCCAGTATATGTTCCAAAGACCCGTAGACTATTGTTCGGGAGCATTTTTACTCACCCGTCAAGAATTATTTACAGAATTGGGGGCATTTGATGAAGCCTATCAACCAGCCTATTACGAAGAAACCGATTACTGTGTTCGGGTGCAAAAAGAAGGATACAAAGTAGTTTACGACCCCAATGTGGTAATTCTGCACTATGAGTTTGCTAGTTCTTCCTCTAGTGATAATGCGATGCGCCGAAGCGCGCGGGCTTTGCCCATCGCCCTACAGCAAAGAAATCAACAAATTTTTGTCGCTCAACATCGCGATTGGTTAAAGTCTCAATATACGGCTAATGTCCAAAATATCCTCTTCTCTCGTATTGCCAGCCAAGACAAACGCCAACGCATCCTGCTAATCGATGATCGCATCCCCCATCCTTACTTAGGTTCTGGCTATACTCGCAGTCACGGTATTTTACAGCGCATGGTAGAGTTGGGTTATTTTGTGACTTGCTATCCCACGGATCTTAGTTACTCCGAAGACTGGCAAGATATTTATGTTGATCTAGACCGCAGGATTGAAATAGCTCGTGGATATGGTTTGGATGGCTTAGAAGCATTTTTATGCGATCGCCAAGGTTACTACCACACAATCTTTGTTAGTAGACCCCACAACATGAATCACTTAGATTACATTCTCTCAAGAGCGGATATTCTGGGAGAAACTAAAATTATTTATGATGCCGAAGCACTTTACAGCCTGCGGGAGTTCGCCTATCAAAAATTAACAGGAACTGAAGTCAGTGGTGAGGAGCAACAACAAGCGATCGCCAGAGAACTAGACTTAGCTGAAAAAAGCGATTTGATTATCTCCGTATCTGAACTAGAAAAACAAAGATTTGTGGACTATGGCTATGAACACGTCGAAGTCTTAGGTCACGCCTTAGCCGTATCTCCCATCTCTAAAAGCTTTGAGTCAAGAAAACATATCCTCTTTGTCGGTTCAGTGTATCGATTAGAATCTCCCAATGCCGATTCAATTCTCTGGCTAGGTAAAGAGATCTTTCCCCTGATTCAAGAGAAACTGGGCAACAAAGTCAAATTAATTATTGTCGGTACCAATACCGTCGATGAACTTCAACAGCAGATCGCTGATTTAAATAACCCTGCGATCGCCATGCTGGGTAAAGTAGATGATTTAAGTACTTTCTACGAGCGATCGCGTATTTTTGTTGCTCCCACTCGTTTTGCGGCGGGAATTCCTCATAAAGTACATGAAGCTGCGGCGAAGGGTTTGCCAGTGGTAACAACCTCTTTAATTGCTGCTCAATTAGAATGGGAAAACCAAAGCGATCTGTTAACTGCTGACAATGCTTCTGACTTTGCTCAGCAGTGCGTCAGGCTATATCAACAAGCAGAATTATGGCAAAAGCTTAGAGACAATGGACTTAAACGGATTGAGGAACAGTGTTCTCCCCAACAATTTACTCATAAATTAAAACTTATTTTAGAAACATCACCTCAAGGAGCAAAGCTGTAATGATCGAAGTATTATCGGTTCACATCCCTAAAACCGCAGGGACAGCATTTCGTCACATACTCCTTGATGTCTATGGTATGGGGAGCGTCCTCGAAGATTATCCACCTGATCGCATTCATCAGTTAAATCAACCAATTAGTGACAAAATTCAGGTAATTCACGGTCATTTTGCCCCAAATAAGTACAAAGAATATTTTTCTCAAGCCAAAAAGATTGTTTGGCTCAGACATCCAATTTTTCGCCTGATCTCAGAATATTTCTTTGCTAAAACAATCCAAGATCGCGCCAATGCAATTCATTTTCAACTTTTAGAACAAAATCTAGGAATCGTTGAATTTGCTGCTATCCCAGCTATGAGAAATTTTCTTTCCCGCAAAATTGAAGGCATGAAATTAGCTGAATTCGACTTTGTTGGCATCCAAGAATTCTATCCCTCAGATTTAGCCGAATTACAGAAGTTACTAGGCTGGAAAGACTTTCAGGCAACTACTAAAAACAGCAATCGCTATCCCGAATATTATAAATGTCTGCAAGAAGTTTTGAGCGATCGCACGATGATGAATTCTCTAGCTCAACTCAATCAGCAAGACATGGAATTATACACTGAAGCCCTAGAGATCAGAGCTAAACGCCGCAATGAATCAGTTCAAATCCAGTCTACCTTAGCCGATTGGCAGCGATCGCAATATTTACTCCAACAGATGCAAGCAGAACTAGCTCGAGATCGCCTAGAGTTACGACAAATTCGCTATTGGCTCAAGCAGTTTTATCAAAAAGCTCAGACTCTAGAATTTAAACTAGTAGATAAAATTCAAGTTGCTCATCTACTTACAGGATTCTACGTCGATTCGCCTCAAGCTAAAATTGCCACTGACACCAATTTAATTGTCGTTAGTGGTTGGGCAATCGGCAAGAACGTGCCTGCAAGTCAAGTAATAATTACTAACAACGGTCAAATACTCTGCCAAACAGAGGTTAATTTGCCCCGTCCTGATGTGGCACAAGTTTATCCCATGATTGAAGCTAAAAATAGCGGTTTTGAAACTTATTTAGTGGTTAATGGTATCCCTGCTCAAGCGAAATTAAAAATACAAGTTGTCCTTAAAAATAAAACAAAAGTCGCGATCGGGACTATTAGTTCTTAAGTCTACCCCTGTTAAGGTGAGCAGATGTACTAAATAAAGTAACAAAATTTTCGATGTAATCGCAGCAATTTAAGATCATGATCGAAGAAATAAAGTACTGGAAAGAAATTGCTCTATGATTAGGAGCTATGTAAAAATAATATGTCTCAGATAATTGCACGCGAACTATACCGAGACTTTGCTAAACCTACGGCATATGAAAAGTTTGTCGCCAACTTAACTATTTATCTAGCACAGAGGGGAGTATTGGGGGGTCTTTCTGGGGGTTTACCTGCCGTGTTTAGAGATGATGCACCATTTCTAATTTCATTTTATAGATTGCTACAGTCGCCTTTATTTGAGATGTCTGCCACAGAAGCCCGGCAATGGATGGAGAAATGTTTGTGTCACGAACACGAAGGTTTTCACGTCAATCTCAAGTATCATCAACGACTGCTGGATGAATTCCGTCGCTTTTTTGAACCCCTTGACTATCTTTGGTCGGTTAATCGCGAAATGCAGCTGATGGCTGCTGGAGGCTCAATCGAGCTGGCGATTAAAAATAATATCAAGTCTTGGAAACGCTTTTCTAGCCAAGTTGCCTCTAACTAAGCAATTAAACCGCTTCGCGGTAAGCTATTAGCTTTTAGCCGTTAGCTTTTAGCTTTCTTAAAAGTCAGTACACCTCTACTTCTATTAACACAATGTCAAGCCTGCAAGCACTAGAGAAAACCTCTTTATTAACTGAGTCAGAGCAATATAAAAGCTCTAGTTTAAAAACGATTGAGAAGACTTATCACAGTAATACAGAATCTGATTACACAGAAAAAATTCAAGAGTTAGACCGTAAGTTTAAATATCAAGATAACAGCGATCGCTATTGGAATTCCCCTCAATTTTCCCTGCTGTATGGGACTCCCCTATACGATCAGGCTACGGAAGCCCAAAAGATTATCCTTAATCATCTGTATTGGTTTGTGATGTATAACTTCACTGCCACTAGTGAAACTCAAACCATTGTCTATAACAAGATTACAGGGGGAGTATTTGCTCAAGTTCCAGGTTATGAAACCATAGCGGAAATTTTAGACTTAGAAAGCGAACAAGAACTGTCTCACATTCATGTGTTTCGCAAAGTTTGCTATCAGATGCTCAAGTCTATTCAAATCCATCAGTTTCTCTTGCAGATATTTGTTTTACCGCCAATACTGGTCGCACCCATTTCGAGCGTCGTTTAGTGGCAATCGCTCAATCTCGAATTGAATTGCAAACATCCCTCAAAGCTTTTGCTGCGGGTAAAGATACAGCAACAGTAACTACAGGATGTTTGAGTACAGGAAAAAGTCCTCAGATAGCATTTTTGTTTACAGGACAAGGTTCTCAGTATCTGGGTATGGGGAAAGAACTCTATGAAACTCAACCCACTTTCCGCCAGGCTTTAGACCGTTGTGGCGATATCCTAACGTCCTACTTGGATCGACCCTTACAGGAGATCATCTGCTCTCATAAATCTCCTATCCATCAGACCAAATATACTCAACCTGTAATTTTCGCTTTAGAATACGCTTTGGCGCAGTTATGGCAATTGTGGGGCATTAAACCCAACCTAGTTATGGGGCATAGCGTTGGGGAATATGTCGCTGCTTGTGTGGCTGGAGTTTTTAGTTTAGAAGACGGTTTAAAGCTGATTGCCGAGCGAGGACGTTTGATGCAGTCTTTGCCTCAAAATGGCAGTATGCTTTCCCTGCTAGCAGAGCCAGAAAGAGTTTTAGCTGCGATCAAACCCTATGGTCAAGATGTGGCGATCGCTGCCTATAACGGAGTTAAAAGCACGGTAATTTCGGGTAAAATCGAGTCTATACAAGATATCGCGACTAAGCTTGAGCTTCAAGGAGTAAAAAACCAATATTTGCAGGTTTCTCACGGTTTTCATTCTCCTTTAATGCAGCCCATGTTGGCAGATTTTGCCAGGATTGCCAGGGAGATTGTTTACTCACCTCCCCAAATCGATCTAATTTCTAACGTTACGGGTGAATTAGCAACTGCTGACATTGCGACTGCTGAATATTGGTGTAACCACATCGTGCAGCCAGTTAAATTTGCTCAGGGTATGGCGACTCTAGGTCAACAAAAACCCAAAATTCTCCTGGAAATTGGCGCAAAACCAATTTTATTAGGCATGGGTCGTCTTTGCCTATGGAATAGGGAAACAGACAATTATGTTTTTCTTCTTGAGAGATAGCTTAAATGAGATATATTAAAGGGTTAACTAAAGAAACTTCTTGGCTGCTCAAAAGAATTTATCAACAAAGTAAATATTATCAAGTAAGAGCCAGAGCACTGGCAATTCAATT
>Ga0114940_10000213_pt1 | contig 33722 bp, 30 predicted proteins | sample ColdCreekSource_FD_87195 | JGI IMG/M metagenome (GOLD analysis project Ga0114940, IMG submission 87195) | Groundwater microbial communities from Cold Creek, Nevada to study Microbial Dark Matter (Phase II) - Cold Creek Source | ecosystem: Environmental > Aquatic > Deep subsurface > Groundwater ...
CAAATACTGTAATTATTAGGCTTTCAAAGTCTATGCTATTCATGAGGGAAGATTTTTGATGATTAGCTTGGTAACTTTCATCTTCTATCTTTTCCTCTCTTTTTCCTAATTCACATCAGACGTGAGTTATATAATTCAGGCTTCAGTTAGCCAACAGAACAATGCCTAACTAACAATGCCTAACTACTGACGAGCATAATCATCGCTAAAGCGAATAATGTCGTCTTCTCCTAAATATTGACCATTCTGGACTTCAATGAGAACTAGATTAATGACCCCAGGATTTTCTAGCCGATGGATGGTACATTGGGGAACATAAGTAGATTGGTTACTGCCCAGGATCATTTCTTCCTCGCCACAGGTAACTTTAGCGGTGCCTGAAACCACAATCCAATGTTCGCTGCGGTGATGGTGCATTTGCAAACTCAGACGATGACCAGGATTCACTTCAATGCGCTTAATTTTGTAACCCGCACCTTCCTCCAAGGTGGTAAAAGAACCCCAAGGACGAATTTCTGTGGCGGCAACTCCTAGTTGAATAGCAGGAGTAAAGGTGGTTTCTGTTAGGTTAGAGCTAGTTTTAGTTTTTGTAGATTGAGACATAATTACTTAACTTGGTAATGACAAATATATATACGAACTTAACTTAGTTTATATCTATCAGCTTTTGCTCTTGTCACCCTGGCAAAGTGACAACTTATTCAAAAGATAGCAAACAACTGGCTCAAAATTGAAGACTAAACCTTAACGGTAAACGAATCCACATCTAATCTTCATATAAGAAAAAAACCAGCAAAAGATCCTAATTCTTAAAAAAAGTGTAATGGAACGAGCTTTTTATTGGATGTTAGTTCGGCTACAATAATATGCTATAAATCGAGACTCAAGTTTTTAGCGTAGAAATTAACTATTTAGCCAGCTCTAGCCCTAAATATTGATCAGATTACTTGCTAGATAATCATTTTAGATTTTTGTATATTTATTTTTGCAAGCTTTCAAATCTTAAAATAGTAGCTGTAGTAGCTGTAGTAGCTGGTTGTCTCGATTCAATGCCCACTACTTTTAATTTGAGGTGTTTTTAATTCTACTTTAAACGTACACACCCCTACAAATCAGATCAGTGCTAGCTGTATACTTGTATACCGATACTTTATCGCCCCTATGAATAATCTAGGATTGCAAGTCTATCTAAAAGCCTGACTTTGAAAAGTTCTTGAGGAGTCCCTAGTTTAGCACCGAAAAATTTTAAATAGCACCCATTTGGCAAAAGGTTATCTCTAAAAAAAATATTACATCTGTATGAGCGAGCAAGAAATGAATTTCCTAAATAGCGACAAGAATGAATCTGATTTATCTCAGCAAAATTTTGCTGCCAAGCCTTTTCAGGGTCAAAAATGGTTAGTCGAGGAGAGAGATGCTTGTGGAGTAGGTTTTATTGCCTATCAAGATGGTCGTCAGAGTAATAAAATTGTGAGACAAGCCTTAAAAGCCTTGGGGTGTATGGAGCATCGGGGAGGGTGCAGTGCAGATCGCGATTCGGGAGACGGTGCAGGGATTATGACGGCACTTCCTGAGAAGATTCTGGGGGATTGGTTTAGTCAAAATAATCTGGTACAACCTCAGCCAGAGGCTTGGGGGGTGGGAATGGTATTCCTACCTCAAGGAACAGAGAAAATTGTTGCCGCCAAGCAGTATGTAGAGGAGATCGTGTTCGGGGAAGGTTTGCAGGTATTAGGCTGGCGAGAAGTACCAGTCGCGCCTGAAGTCTTAGGAGTCCAAGCCAGGGATAATCAGCCTCACATTGAGCAGATCATGGTCAGTTCCCCTGATGGTCTAACGGGAGATGCTTTAGAGCGGAAACTATATATTGCGCGATCGCGCGTCGGCAAAAAACTTGCCGATGATTTTTATATTTGCTCTTTCTCCTGTCGGACGATTGTCTATAAAGGCATGGTGCGCTCAGTAGTTTTAGGAGAATTTTATCAAGATCTAATTAACCCAGATTATGAAAGTACCTTTGCGGTGTACCATCGTCGCTTTAGTACTAATACCATGCCCAAATGGCCTTTTGCTCAACCTATGCGGATTTTAGGTCATAACGGTGAAATAAACACCCTCCTGGGGAACATTAACTGGATGTCTAACCGAGAGAAGGAATTAATCGCTAATAGTAAGGCTAATTTACCTGGCTGGACTCACGAGGAGATTGAGGGATTGACTCCCATTGTGAACAACGATAATAGTGATTCCTATAACTTGGATAGTGCGATGGAATTGCTGGTGCGTAATGGACGCAGCGTTACCGAAGCTGCCATGATTCTGGTGCCAGAAGCCTATCAAAATCAACCTTCCTTGGCGAAGTATCCTGAAATAGTTGACTTTTATGAGTATCACAGTGGTCAACAAGAACCTTGGGATGGCCCTGCTCTACTGGTATTTAGTGATGGTAAAACTGTAGGAGCCGCTTTAGATCGCAACGGTTTGCGTCCCGCTCGCTATACCATTACGAAAGATGGTTATTTAGTGGTGGGGTCAGAAACTGGGGTGGTGGATCTCCCTGATGAGGAGATCGTCGAAAAAGGTCGCCTCGGCCCTGGGCAAACCATTGTCGTTGACCTGCAAACTAAAGAAATCTTGCGTAATTGGGAAGTTAAACAGCGGGTTGCTCAAGCAAATCCTTACGGAGAATGGATCAAGCAGCATCGTCGCAGTATATCCACCCAAAAATTTACCACAGAAAATTTATTAACTACAGAACAATTATTGAGTTATCAAACTGCCTTTGGTTTCACCGCCGAAGATGTTGAGTTGATTATTCAGTCTATGGCAATCGATGGGAAAGAGCCGACCTTCTGTATGGGAGATGATATTCCCCTGGCGGTACTATCAGATAAGCCAAGGCTACTCTATGACTACTTTAAGCAAAGATTTGCTCAGGTAACTAATCCTGCGATCGATCCTCTGCGGGAAAGCTTAGTAATGTCTTTGTCGATGCAGTTGGGGGCAAAAGGCAACATTCTCGATCTGAAGGCAGAAGATGCCAAATTACTAAAATTAGAATCTCCTGTTTTGAATAGTGAAGAATTAGCAGCCATCAAGTCGGCTGAGTTTAAAACCGAAACTATTTCCACCTTGTATCAGATTGCTACTGGCCCTGATGGCCTGAAAGAAGCCGTCGCTAAACTATGCGAAGCTGCCACGGCTGCGGTTACGGCGGGGGTAGAGATTATTGTGTTGAGCGATCGCCCAGACACCGCCAATATTAGCACGGAGTATAGCTATATTCCTCCCCTGTTGGCAGTGGGAGCAGTCCATCACCATCTGATTAATCAGGGGCTAAGGTTGCGAACTTCTTTAGTGGTAGATACTGCTCAGTGTTGGAGTACCCATCATTTTGCTTGCCTCATCGGTTATGGTGCTTCAGCGGTATGTCCTTACTTGACGTTAGAAAGTGTGCGTCAATGGTGGCAAAATCCTAAGACCCAAAAATTGATGGAGAATGAGCGCATTAAAGCTGTTAGCTTGGAAAAAGCCCAGCAAAACTATCGTCAGTCAATTGAAGCAGGGATACTGAAGATTCTCTCGAAAATGGGCATTTCTCTGCTGTCTTCCTATCATGGAGCGCAGATTTTTGAAGCTTTAGGTCTAGGGATGGAGCTAGTGAATTTGGCTTTTGCGGGAACCACTTCCCGTTTGGGAGGTTTAACCGTAGCAGAACTGGCACAGGAAGTAATTGCCTTTCATCACAAAGCCTTTCCTGAACTGTTGGATAAGAAGCTGGAAAATTACGGCTTTGTTAAGTATAAAAAAGGTGGCGAGTATCACATGAACTCTCCCGAAATGTCTAAGGCTTTACACAAGGCGGTAGAAAGCAAAGATTACGACCATTACGAGCTTTATAAACAGCATCTCCACGGCAGACCAGCAACGGCGCTACGGGATTTATTGGATTTCAAAAGCGATCGCCCATCAATTCCCCTAGAAGAAGTGGAATCCGTCACCAGCATTTTTAAACGCTTTTGTACTGGGGGGATGTCCTTGGGTTCTCTATCTCGTGAAGCTCACGAAACCCTTGCTGTAGCAATGAATCGCATTGGTGGCAAGTCTAACTCTGGAGAAGGGGGGGAAGACTCCATCCGATTTAAAGTGCTGGACGACGTAGGGGCCGACGGCAAATCCCCCACCTTGCCCCATCTCAATGGTTTACTCAATGGCGACACCGCCAGTTCAGCGATCAAACAAGTAGCATCAGGGCGTTTTGGCGTCACACCAGAATACTTAATGAGCGCTCAACAGCTAGAAATCAAGCTAGCTCAAGGAGCAAAACCAGGAGAAGGGGGACAACTCCCAGGGAAAAAGGTTAGTCCTTATATTGCTTCTCTGCGCCGATCCAAGCCAGGGGTGACTTTAATTTCTCCTCCCCCCCATCACGATATCTATTCCATTGAAGATCTAGCGCAGTTAATCTTCGATCTGCACCAAATAAATCCTCAAGCCAAAGTGTCCGTTAAACTGGTGGCAGAAATTGGTATTGGGACGATCGCTGCGGGGGTAGCTAAAGCTGATGCGGATGTGATCCAAATATCGGGTCATGATGGGGGAACTGGAGCATCCCCCCTTAGTTCCATTAAACATGCAGGAGTACCCTGGGAATTAGGGCTAACGGAAGTACATCGAGTGCTATTAAAAAATCAATTGCGCGATCGCGTTTTACTCCGCGCTGATGGTGGTTTGAAAACTGGTTGGGATGTGGTGATGGCTGCTTTGATGGGAGCAGAAGAATATGGCTTTGGTTCCATTGCCATGATCGCTGAAGGTTGCATTATGGCAAGAGTTTGTCATATGAACACCTGTCCTGTTGGAGTAGCGACACAACAGCAGCACCTGAGGGATCGCTTTAAAGGAATTCCCGAGAATGTAGTTAATTTCTTCTACTTTGTAGCGGAGGAAGTGCGATCGCTATTGGCTAAATTGGGCTATCGTAGTCTGGATGAAATCATTGGACGGACAGACATGTTAACCCCTAACTCGGAGATGACCATTGCGAAAACTAAGGGTTTAGATGTCAGTTGCCTAATTAACTTACCCAGTGTCAAATCTGAGCGAAGCTGGCTAAACCACAGTGATGTCCATACCAATGAGCCAGGATTAGACGATCAGATTCTGGGGGATGCAGCAATTCAAGAAGCGATCGCCTATCAAGGAAAAGTCGCCAAAGACCTAGTTATTCTCAACACTGACCGTAGTGTCGGGGGCAGAATCTCAGGAGCGATCGCCTCCCAGTATGGCAATAATGGTTTTGCAGGGGAAATTACGCTGATCTTTAAAGGCTCTGCGGGACAAAGCTTTGGGGCGTTCAACTTGCCTGGGATGAAGCTGATTATTGCTGGTGAGGCTAACGATTATGTGGGTAAAGGGATGCACGGTGGCGAAATTATCATTGCTCCCCATCACAAATCTACCTATGATGCAGCCAGCAACGTTATTATCGGTAACACTTGTCTTTATGGGGCAACTGGTGGCGCACTGTATGCCAATGGAAGGGCAGGGGAACGATTTGCCGTCCGCAACTCCCTCGCCCAAGCAGTAATCGAAGGAGCAGGAGATCACTGTTGTGAATATATGACTGGCGGTGTAATTGTTGTTTTAGGAGAAGTTGGTCGTAACGTCGGGGCAGGAATGACAGGGGGCTTAGGTTACTTCCTCGATGAAAACAATAGTTTCCCTAATAAGATCAACCCCGAAATCGTTAAGATTCAAAGAATTACCTCAGAGGCGGGGGCAAAACAATTGAAGGAACTGATCCAACAGCACGTGACGAAAACTGGTAGTGCTAAAGGTCAGGCAATCTTACAAGATTGGGATAATTACCTTGGTCAATTCTGGCAGGTAGTACCCCCTTCCGAAGCCGATAGCCCAGAAGCAGGGGCAACAGAATCGAAAACTCTGACTTCTGTTTAAAGTGTTAGTCTTTAGTTTTTAATTTGAAATTTCAAGAGGACATCAAAACCTGTGTCCTCTTTTTGTTTAGCAATACAATAAAATTTAGTCTTTATTGAGTCTTTTAAGTACAACTTCATGACTATCAGTAGCGATCACCCAAAACTAATTAACTTTTATACTTCTCCTGTAGGGAAAAAAATCATTACAGGGATTACGGGACTTGGTTTATCCTTATTTGTTCTGGTGCATATGGTGGGCAATCTGACCTTATTTACAGGTAGCACAGCTTATAATCAGCTAGCTCATTTTATTGATAGCTTGGGCATCTTGCTCTATCTAATTGAATTTAGCTTATTGGCGATCGCCATATTTCATGTAGTAATCGGCATCACCATTCGGCTCAACACCCTCAAAGCTCGACCAGTTGGTTATAGCCAGTTGAAAAGTGTCGGCACACCGAGTAAACAGTCCTTGAGTTCTCGCAGTATGTTGCTAACGGGGCTAGTGTTACTAGGATTTTTGGTCTGGCATTTAGCAACTTTTAAATTTGGGGCATATTATCCCATCGTGATTAATGGCGTGGAGATGCGGGATTTATCCAGCTTGGTGATCGAGAAGTTTCATAATCCTGCTTATGCTTTTGGCTATACGGGGGCGATGATTATGTTGGCTGTGCATCTGCGTCATGGAATTTGGAGTGCTTGGCAATCAATTGGCGTGCTTAATTCAAAAATTAGTCCTGTGGTTTATGCGATCGCGCTGATTTTCGCGATGTTAATTGCGATCGGCTTTATTGCTTTACCTTTAGCTATCTATTTCAATTTGCTCAACTAACTGAAAAAATTTGCTCGCCGCTTAGATCTTATTGATGGAGAAGGAGTACAAATTCTGATAGCCAACAGCAAACAAAGTCGGAATGCACAAAATTTACTTTTTCAGCAAGGTAAAATTAAAGGAATTCAACTTAATAAATAAGGAGTAACCTAATTTGACAAATGATGGAGTAAACTCCTTACAAGAAAATCATTTTGATGAATTTCAAATTTGGTATTTTAACGAAGATAATGACTTATACTATCCTGCAAGCTTTCCAGATCAAATACCAGAATATTTAAATCCTCGGGATTTAAGAATCAAAGCAATTTTTGAAACTCCATCAGCAATATCTTTCAAAGGATATATAGTTGGAATTGAAAGAATTTTTTCGATTGGAATTTTTTTACATCAGAAAAAGTTTCAATTCAACTCTAATTTAATTGATTTGTCTCTTAACGAAATGAACCAATTAATTCAAGAGATGTCTTGTAATCGCTTAAAAAATAAAAGAGATGTTTTTCCAGTAAAGTTTAAGACTTGTTTTGAGTTTAAAAACTATAACAATTTTTCTGGAGAATTTAAACTCTAGCAAAACAAAGATCTTGTAGTAATTACGTCAATTCGCAGTAATCAAAAGTTTTTTAAATAGGGCGATCGCATTTGTTGATCGCTCTAGATTATCCACATTAATTAATCAGACTTGGCTTTAAGTTTCTGTCGAACTAAGGTTTAGCGAGCGCTCCTGTAATTTAGATAGTAGTTGGAAGTCGTCCCAAACTAGAGAAGGATAGCAACAGAGAACTAATTAGCAGATAGTATAACTACCATAATCTCTGAATTGGATATAAATCAAAAACCTCATCTATTCCCACAACGGGAACTTGTTCTACCATTGCCTGAGCAATTATCAATCTATCAAAAGGATCTCGGTGATGTAATGCTAAATTAGCAACAATATTAAGATGATTAACTCTGATATTCAACAAATCAAAATTATTCACAGAAAGTTGTTGTGAAATAAATATTTCAAATGGTAACTCAAAACTAAGTTTGCCAATACTGTGCTTGATCGCTATTTCCCAGATGCTCACGATACTGAGTAAAATTTCATTATTACCATCATTAATCAATTGTTGTGCAGTTAAACTAAGTTTTTGGTTATTGGTTACATACCAAATAAATGTATGGGTATCTAGTAAAAACTTCATTCCATATATTCTTTAAATTCTTCTAGTGGTTCATCAAAGTCATCCGACATCCATACCAGATCTTTGGCACTGCCTGGTTTACGTGATTTGGCTGAAGTCGCAGGAATTAATTTTACTACCGAGCGATCGCCTTTAGTAATAATTACCTCTTCTCCGCGCAGGGCTGCATCAATTAGTTCAGGCAATTTTTGCACAGCTTCGGCAATAGTAATTGGATTCATGATCTCATTCTCCTAACGAATCTATTTTTTTGTCTGTCATTTATGTCAGAGCGATCGCTCTGTTTTACGAGGTCTACCACCAAGTTTCCCATTATCTCGTGATGCTTGTGCTTTAGAAACCGAACGAGATTTGCCTCCTTGGCGACCTAATTCCCTCATCCAAGCCTTTGTCCCAAATAGACCTGCCACTAATTGCGGAACACCTAAATCTACATCTAAACTCTCCCAGTGAAGACCATATCCAGAGGGAGTAACTTCTACCTCAGCCAATTGTTTAGGAGTGGCATCGCTTAATCCCTGCAATAACGAAGAAGGAAAGCCCATAATAACTTCAGTATTTAACTCGATAAAGATGCGATCGCTATCAGCAGCATACCAAGCTTTCACTGCCCTTGGTTCGACTTCATCTAAAGCTTTTCCAGTAGCTCTCGCTCGTTCGATTTCTGCCTTTAATTCAGCACTAATATTAGGTTTCATCATGAATTTCACTCCATTTTGCTAAAAGCTGCGACTGATGTTCTGTTACCAGGAATAATGCCTTTGCAACATCTTTATCACTAATTTTACCCATGACAGTTATTAAACTTGGCTGAGTCAAAGGTTCTTCTCTCCCCAATTCAATTCTTACTTCTCCATCACGGCGCGTTTTTTGTAAGAAGCTTCCTACAAAAAAGCCGCCTTATCTTTGATAACGTGGACATGAGCAGGGAAATGATCGTTAGGGTAAATTACAATCCGAAAACCTTCTTGTCTGATAATCGTTGGCATATTTGTCCCCTCATCTTTAATAATAACCTAATCGTTAGGTTTCTTATTAGCAATAATTAAAGTGCGATCGCCGATCTTGTAGTAGCGCATCCACTCTAACTTGTTGGGTTGAATTAATCAAAATCGTTAGTGTGGGCGACGCGGAGCAAGTGCTTTAGTGCAATGCCGAAGCTACTTAAGCAAACCCAGTATTTTAATTTAGACGCACTAGTAGGTTGGGTAGAACGAACTGAAACCCAACAATAATAGACTCACTTCATAAGGAATGGGTAGGTGTAGAATTTGGTTAGCCTAGACGCGCGACTATCAAGTCTTCTTATACCAATTTAAAAAGAGAACGCGACACATGATTTCTGTAGGGGCGAACAGCAGTTCCCCCTTACAATGCATCTGCTAAGGCTTTAAAACTTTTTTTAATGCATCCAACAGCAGCAAGACATTTTCAGGACGACTGTTGTAACCCATTAAGCCGATTCGCCAGACTCTACCACCTAGTTCTCCTAAGCCTCCAGCAATTTCAATATTGTATTCTGTCAAAAGCTTTTTGGCGATCGCTTTACCATCCACTCCATCAGGAATCTTCACCGTAGTTAAGGTTGGTAGACGCACTTCTTGTTCGACATGACAACTTAAACCCATATCTGCTAAACCATCCCAGAGCATTTCGGCATTACGTTGGTGGCGTTGCCAACGCGCGTCTAGTCCTTCTTCCGCTACGATTCTTAAGGACTCCCGTAACCCATAGTTGGTATTGATGGGGGCGGTATGGTGATACACCCGTTCTTCTCCCCAGTATTTTGCCAGGAGGGACATATCTAAATACCAGTTGGGAACAGGTTTAGAGCGGTTGTTGAGCTTGTCTAATGCCCGCTGACTCATGGTAAAGGGAGATGCCCCTGGAGGACAACCTAATCCTTTTTGGCTACAGCTATAGGCGAGGTCGATACCCCAATCATCGATATACAGAGGCACACCCCCCAAGCTAGTCACGGTATCTACTAGCAGCAAGCAGTTATGCTGACGACACAAATCCGCCACCCCTTCTAAGGGTTGCCTTGCACCAGTGGAGGTTTCCGCATGAACTAAAGCCAGAATAGCTGGTTTATGGGTTTCGAGATTGCTTTTAATTTCATCGAGGTCAAATACCTGTCCCCAAGGTTTAGTCATGGTGCGAACATCTGCACCATAGCGCCCCGCCATGTCTACTAGGCGATTTCCAAAGTAACCTTTTACTCCAACTAAAACCACATCTCCAGGTTCAACAGCATTAGCTAGGGTAGCCTCCATAGCTGCTGTTCCTGTCCCTGCCACCGCAATGGTTAATTCATGTTCCGTCTGCCAAGCATAGCGCAATAGATCTCTAATCTCATCCATTAACGTTAGATAGGTGGGGTCTAAATGACCGACGGGGCTAACGCTGGTAGCAGCCAAGACTCTAGGATTGACGTTAGCAGGGCCAGGCCCCAATAAGAGTCGAGGAGGCATATCAAGCTGTTTGGTTGTGATGCGATAGCGATCGCTTATGGAGTGTGACGTGCCTGTGGTTGCAACCATATTTTTAGCCTCTCAACTGGTTTTGTTATCTGTGCCTAGTTTATCAATGGGATTACTTGGTTGATCCACCTTCCTTGCAGTTTCTTAACTCAAATTAGCTCTCGTGGCGCGAAACATCCCAAAACGACATAATCCCTGGCTAAAAGCTAACCGCATCAATAATAAGGTAGGAACTTCCCGCAAGGATTTAATCAAGCCAGAAAACCCGAATAAAATCAATCCTTTTGGCTTAACTATGCCCTGCCAAATAGAATCGATCCAGGAAGGAAGGGTTTCTTGTGTCCAGTCATCAGTAATCACTTCCCCCTCCACTAAGCCCGTCTCTGCTAATAGTTCGGCAAAACCTTCAATACTGGAAAAGGCAGGATGCGACCATTGATCTAATAGTTGTTTCATTACGGGTTTTTCCCAGAAATTCAGCGGAATTTGGCGATCGTCCCGTTGATTCCAGTCTGCAACTACTAGAATGCCTCCAGGCTTTAAGACTCGTAATAACTCCTTGGCAAAAACTGCTTTGTCGGGCATGTGTGGTCCTGCTTCCACTGACCACACCACATCAAAACTAGCATCAGGAAAAGAAAGAGCCATCGCATCGTCCACCTGAAACTTAGCGTCTACTCCTGGGGAGGTTAATTCTTGAGCGCGTTTGACTTGTTGGGGACTGATGGTGACTCCCGTAACCTCAAAGTTATAGTCTTTTGCCAAGATACGGCTACTACCGCCAATACCACAACCGACATCTAGTAAAGTTGTGCCACCAGGCATCTGGGATAAATTGCCCCAGCGCACCATTTCATGGACAAAATCATATTTTGCTTGGTTAAAATCTGTAGGCTTCGGTGGCGAACCATAATGTCCTAAGTGAATATGTTCCCCCCAGTAAAATTCTAAGATGCCGTCTTCTGTCCATTCGTCGTAGGAATTGGCGACAGAATCAGCGGATTCGTAATTACGGGGAGTCAGCAAATAGATGGCGATGCCCACTACTAAGACCAGGACTAGTAAACCAAGGGAATATAATAAGTTCATTTAAGATGAATGTTATTGTTTTGGATATTTAATATATCGTTACAAGTTTTTAATATACCAATAAATAAACTACAAGCTCTCAATCTTCCCCCGATAATTGTTCTCGAAGGTTAGCAGGCGCTAAATAGCGGAGGGTACGAACTCTCTTGGTTGAGGCTAACACCAATAAATCTTCTGCTACCAACTTATTTAAGTATTCCCTGGCTGTATTAGGACTTATTCGCAAACTGTCAGCTACTTGTAGTGCGGTAAATTCTTTCCCTGGTTCTTTAACGGCTTCTTTCAGAATTTCTAGATGCCCTCTTTTAAATTTCTTGGCGATGGGACTTTCATCGATCCATTCCATAAAATTAGCTAGTTCTTGCTGTTGGCGATCGATGTGAGCCTTCAAAGCGGCGATCGCCTTGAGAATAACTTCCACTTGATTGTAAATAAAATAAGTCAAATCAAAATCATCTGTTTCTGTGTAAATAAACGCAGTATCATAGGCACTAGGTTGTTCTCGGATCAATTTACTAATGGATACAAATTCAAATAACCAATAGCCTGACCGTAGCATCGACCAATAAAACAAGGCTCTTGCTGTCCGACCATTACCATCACCAAAGGGGTGTATATAACCAATCATAAAGTGTAAAATAATCGCTTTAATGACGGGATGGATAAAATTATCAGCATCTTCGCGACTATGACATTGATTAGCAAAAGTACAGAGATTTTCTAGCCTCTCGTTTAAGCTTGCCGAAGCTGGGGGTTGGTAAAAGTTTTCTTGAGATAAATCCCCAACATAAATATCATCATTTTTTCTTAATTGACCTGAAATAGCCTGGTTTTCAATGGCTTTAAAAGTAGCTATCTGATGTAATTCCAGAATCATCTCCAGAGAGAGATTGTCTGCTTTTTTTGCCAAAACTTCTTTCATTAGTAAAAAGTTATTGACGATCATTTGTTGTGATTTATTTTTTGGCTTTAAATTATGCTCCAGGATTTTTTTGGCTACTTTTCTGGTAGTTGAAGCTCCCTCTAGCTGGGAGGAGGTAATCGCTTCCTCCATCATCAAGCTTTTCACTAAATACTTATTTTTTTCTGCGTCACTACGAACTAGAAAATCACTGTTGCTGAGGGTATAACCACCCCCTATCAGAGTGTCTATTTGATGTAGCTGTGCCAATAGAGAATTGGGAATGCAGTAACTAAAACAAGATTTAGCATCCCCTTGTAATTTGGTTAAAGATTTTGATACTGCTTTACGGGAAATTTTAGTGGCTAGCCAAGCTAATTGTTCATCATCTCCTGCATCTACTCTCCACTTAAATTCGTTCCAATGGTAATACCTACCTTTACTATTGGTGACTTTATATTTGTTAAGCAGATTGATAAACAGTTCTGGATTATCTTGGGGTATCAATTTCCATAAGCTTGATAAAGATTGAGGTTTTCTAATTCTGCCCATAATCACAACTTTGTAACTCAGTTTTATTTTTTTGAGTTTTAACTATTTTTACGGATTAATATTGCTATAAAAATAGATTAAAATTGATTTCTCTAGATACTCTTTATAAGTCAATCCTCGACTTCACGAGACTTTTGAATACATTTGCATAGTTCTAATTTACAAAGCGAAATTATAACACAATTCTGTATTTTTGAGTTTTAACTCTAAGCAATGGCAAATTTGAGTCCTGAAACGTTAATGAATATTTCTAGTATCAGTAATCAATAGCAGCTAGTTGACTACATCAATTTGGGCAATTTGGATGATCTTCACCAAGCTATTTCTTAATTAATGCCTAAAAATAAGATCGCCCAGTAATGATTAGCTTCACTGCGCTTTTCCGTTGAGTAGACTATACAAGTAAAATACTTATAAACGAAGCAGAAATATATCGGAGTCAGATGATATCTAATCTAGACAAGGTTTTAGTCGCAGGAGCTACGGGGGGAGTGGGACAATTAGTAGTTGCTAAGTTATTGGCCAAAGATCTTCAGGTTTGTGCCTTGACTAGAACGAGAGCCAAAGCAGAATCGATGTTTGAGCAGCGAGTTGAAATCATTGAAGGGGACATTCGCGACTCTAACCCCCTGAAGAATGTGACCAAAGGCATCAGCTATATAATTTGCTGCACGGGTACAACCGCTTTTCCTTCCTTAAGATGGGATTTTGCTAATTGGTTTCAATCCTCCAACAGTCCCAAAGTAGTAGATGGGGAGGGGGTCAGAAACCTAGTTGCTGCTGCACCCAGGGATTTAAAACGGTTTGTCTTTGTCTCTTCCTGTGGCGTGTTGCGGAAAGATCAGTTGCCTTTTAATATTCTCAATGCTTTCGGGGTGCTAGATGCCAAACTAATGGGAGAAAAAGCGATCGCCTCTTCCAGCTTACCCTACACAATTATCCGTCCTGGAAGATTAATTGATGGCCCTTATACTTCCTACGACTTGAACACTTTGTTGCGGGCTAAAACCGATGGACAAAAAGCCGTAGTTTTAGAGTCAGGCGATCGCCTGAACGGAGAAGCCAGCCGTATTGATGTGGCTAATGCCTGTGTAGAGTCTTTGTTTCATGACACGACAGTTAATCAGAGTTTCTCCCTCATCAATTCAGGCGATCGACCAGCGGTTACTGACTGGTCACAGCTTTTTGCAACACTGTAAAGTTTTTAGTGGGTTAGCTAACTGATGTTGTTTTTTCTCCTGATAAGCGATCGCATTTCTTTCGGGTGCAAAAGTCTAGCAAGCTAGTTTAGACCATCACCATTATCACCGCCAAAAGTTCCCCCTGTATAAAACTCTTCCTCAAAGAGAGCAAAGTTAGCTTTGTCGGGGTCTTCAGTCGTAGCAATACGTTTCTCTGCTTCCTCATTTGCCCAATAGTCTGTGGTATTAAGCTCTTGTCCAGAGAAGTCGTTATTTTCACCCAACTCTAGGGTTTCCGTACTGAACTCCGTTGCACTGTAGCCAATATAGTCACCTACGGAAGTAACTGTATTGTTATCAACAACGGAATTAACGCTTTTCTCATCGTAAATACCAATGACAGTCACATTCGAGTTAAAACTGGGGGCCTCAAAACTGTCTCCTACCCCATTAATAGTATTACCGTCAATGGTGGTGTTGCTCGATAGATCATTCCAGATGCCGAAGGCATTAATACGAGAAAGCTCGTTGTCTTGAAGAGTTACATCGTTGGTATTAAATAGCTTAATTCCACCAGCATCGTAGCTTTGAGCATGTTCTGCATCAATATTAATATCCTCTATGGTCAGACCCCTAATGATGCCGCCATCAGTATCGGTGACACCAACTCCCTTCCGACCAATATCCCGCACTTGGGAATCGAGGATCTCGAATCCATCAGCACCAACTAAATTGATTCCAAAGTTATTTTGACCATCTCTAGAGGGTTCATCAACACCGATATTATGAACATCAAGGTTTTTCAAGGTGATGTCCGTTGCATTGACAACGTTGACACCACTATCCCCATTAACTATTTCGACATCCTGGATAGTTGTACCGCTAGATTCTGGGTTTAAGGTGATAATTGACTCAGGAGTTCCTCTCCCATCAATGACCGACTCTCCTCGGATACCATCAATGGTGATATCTTTGTTAATGCTCAGCCCAGCAGTACGGTAGGTTCTTCTTCCCAACTCCACCGTATCACCATCATCGGCAGCTAAAATTGCATCGTCTAGATTACCATTGAAATCCTGGTCTACATTAATGATTTGACCGCTTGCTGGTTCGGCAGAAGTATTGCTCGAGTTATTCATAAAAAACTTGACTTTCTATTACTTATATATTTTTGGCTCTTAAGGGACTGTACACTTTTTAAGTTAAAGATCGAGTAGCCTGATTTTCCGTCACAGATAAAATTGGTGGGGTAACCTCCCACCGTTATTTCGCGTCACCATCAGGAGACTGACTAGAACGCTGCTCCATACTAACTTAGAGGAGGGCATTTTAGCTTTTACCACCAAGAGGAGTGTTGGGATCTATTCGATATTCAACTCGCAGGATTGAAGGCTTTGATTCTGTCGAAACTTAATTGCCTCGTTACCTAGGAAAAGTGATTTAAACAGCCCCTCCAATTAAAGCTCAAAACAGAGCAAATTCGACCTATGAGCGATATATTTTACTTATGTTATTTATTCGATTTATAAATATCTAATAGTTTAATAATCGATGTGTAGAAATTTGATTGAAATTAGTTTCAAATTAAATATGTTCTAAAATCAAATAATTGCGATCGCTTACCGTAGCTTGCCAATGAGGTTCAATTACAATGGTGCTGATGGGTTCAACAATAATCGCTGCACCAGAAATACAGTCTTGGGGTTGCAAATCTTCACGGCGATAGATCTGGGCATCATGCCAACTATCAGCAGCAAACATTGACACTGTTTCTCTGGCAATGGGGGGTTCAGTTATCGAGCGAGTACGGCTAATAATCGCTTCTTCAGGTGTATCCATTGGTTGAATTAATTCTACGGAAACCGACTCAATCACTAACTCTTTACCTGATTGGATAAAACCGTAGCGAGTTTGATGTTCAGCGGCAAAATCTTGCTCCATGATTGCCATATTGCTATGAAAATTAATCGTTAAAGTAGAGTTAGTTCCCGTATATTTCAGGTTTACTTTTTTAATTACTTGCATGTCTGGAGTTACGTCCATATCCCTCAAAGAGGCAAATAAAGACTCTAACTCAGGCATTATTTCAGGAGTTAAGGTCATCTCCACAGATGCTACTTTGGTGGTGCTAATATCTGCCAAACCGATACCATAGGCAGAAAGCACCCCAGCATAGGGATGAATCAAGATTTTGCTCATGCCTAAGTTATCCGCAACTAAACAGGCTACCTGCGCCCCCGCACCACCAAAGCAGCAAAGGACATAGCGGGTGACATCATAACCCCGTTGCAAACTAATTTTTTTGATGGCATTTGCCATGTTAGCTACAGCGATCGCCATAAAACCAGTAGCCACCTGTTCGGGTGTAGAATTATTGCCTGTAGCTGTATTGACTTTTTGGGTTAGTTCACTAAATTTAGTCAAGACAATCTCGCGATCTAAAGGCTGATTAGCATCCTGACCAAAAACCCCAGGAAAGTATTGAGGCTGAATTTTTCCCAGCAGGACATTAGCATCAGTAACGGTTAACTCTCCCCCGCGACGATAACAAGCAGGACCAGGGTTTGAACCACCAGATTCGGGGCCAACACGGTAGCTCACCCCATCAAAAGTCAGAATTGAGCCACCCCCTGCGGCAATGGTATGAATCGCGAGGACAGGAACCCGCATCCGCGCCCCAGCGATCGCAAAATCTAACTCTCGTTCGTATTCTCCTCCATAGTGGGCAACATCGGTACTAGTTCCCCCCATGTCAAAGGTGACAATACGCTTGAAACCTGCTTTTTCACTGGTTTTAACCGCCCCGACAATACCCCCCGCAGGGCCGCTGAGAATACTATCTTTACCCTGAAAATCCTCCCCAGAGACTAAGCCTCCATCAGATTTCATAAACATCAGTGGAGTATTGGGTAACTGCTGGGCAATGCGGTCAATATAACGACGAAGAATTGGGGTGAGATAAGCATCTACTACCGTGGTGTCTCCTCGACTCACCAGCTTGATTAAGGGACTTACCTGATGAGAAATAGAGATCTGAGTAAACCCAACTTCCCTGGCGATCTCTGCTACCTGAAGCTCATGGTGCGGATAACGATAACCGTGGATTAAGGCGATCGCACAGGAGGTAATTCCCGTCTCATATACAGCCTGTAAATCTTCTCTAACCTGGGATATATCTACAGGTTTTAATTCATTGCCCTGGGCATCATACCTCCCATCGATCTCCACCACCGATTCATAGAGCATACTGGGGAGAATAATTTCACGGGCAAAGATATCAGGACGATTTTGATAGCCAATCCGTAGGGCATCTTTAAATCCCTTAGTAATTAATAATACTAGGAGATCGCCTTTTCGTTCTAGGAGGGCATTCGTCGCGATGGTAGTCCCCATTTTGACTACTTCAATTTGTGCTGTAGGGATGGGTTCAGTGGCGGGAATACCCAAGATCTCTTTAATCCCTTGAATTGGCGCATCTTGGTACTGTTCGGGATTTTCCGAGAGCAATTTATGAACAATAATCTCACCTTGGGGAGTTTTCCCGATGATATCGGTGAATGTTCCTCCGCGATCAATATAAAATTGCCAGCGCTGAGTATTCATGGTGTGATGCCAAGCATTTGTAATTTAAGTCAGGAGATTTTTTGGAGTTAATCTTTCTGGTACATATTAATTTCCGAAATATCCATAGTATTGGAAAGTGATAGAATCCATTCGATCGCAGAAATCAAATCTTCAAGGGGTATTGGAATTTGTGACTTAAATCGGTTCTCTTCAATATCGGCGATAACTTCTTCTGTTGCAATATTGCCTGGATTAATCACTGTAAAGCCAATTTTGTAATCACGAAGAGCTAGTCGTAATGACTGAACTGCTCCCCTTAAACCAAATTTAGATGCTGTATTGGCTACCTTGATCGTGGGAGAATTATCTAATCCTGACAGCGCGCCAATAAATATCGCTCTTGGATTGTTAGATTTAGCAAGATTCTTGGCAAGTTGCTTAGTTATTTCAATTGGTGCAATGGTATTTACAGCTATCACAAAGCGAGTTTCTTCATCTGGACTTTTCATGAAGTCATACTGCTCGGTGAAGGCACTGTTTTCCCAAACTCCCCCCATAAACAAAAGGGCATCAACGGTTGATTCACCGATACTGCTGGCAATGGATTTGATTCCTTCTGGAGTGGAAATATCTGCTTGAATCCATTCTCCTGCAATGGGCTGGCTTCTGGAGATTGAGAAGACAGAATCGCCTTTTTGGACAAAGTGTTTTGCTACAGCCGCACCGATCCCTCGGCTACCTCCGACTACGACAATTTTTCTGTTAATCATCCACAGATTTCACTTAGATCTAAACTAAACCCAGATAAAACATCTTCTCCTGATAGAGTTGTAGGATTATTTAAAATCTCTACTTGCTGCCCAACTCTATATATTTCAACTGTTTTTGCTTCTGGTTCAATTAACCAACCAAGTTTTACGCCATTATCTAAATATTCTTGCATCCTCGCGCATTCCCTTGCGCCTTGCGTCGGCGCGGGGTCGCTCGTCATTTTAGCCTGCAAGTCTTCATACCGCTGATTTTTAAGGTCACTTGGACTTACTAGCTTGATCGCAAAATCAGGAGCAATAGGAGGAAATCCTCTTTTTTCTTGAGGTGTTAAAGCATCCCAGCGTTCTAATTTAACCCAACTGACATCGGGACTTCTTCTCGCACCATTAGGTAAAACAAATACTGTAGAAGAATCAAAAGCTTTTCCTAATCTCGTCTGACGATTCCAAATTCCGAGATCAATATATAGATTAAAGTTCTTTTCTCCAGCCTCTCCTCCAGTGGGACTCATAACAATTAATTCTCCAGTCTTAGTTAACTCCAGTCGTGCTAGCTGTTCGATATATGCTAGTTGCTCGAATTGTTCTGGAGTTACTCGAAATCCTCTAGGAATAGCGATCGCTTCCATTGTTATTTTTTTTAACGGATGTCTTTGGTTATTATTTTAAACCTTAGCCAAAAGTAAAGTTTATCAGGCGATCGCAATCTGATCATTGAGATAGTCCTGTAATTGTCGATCATGGTCGTGGCAGAGATCCCCTAGGGGCAGTTCTTCTCGCTTAAAAGCTTTAACCTGCAATACTTCTAGCTTATCTTCAGCTTCTAGTTCCCCGTCGGCTTCCACCTCTAATAAAATTGAAATTGAGTGTATCCGAGGATCTCGTTGAGGATCGGAATATACCCCCCGCAAACATTTGATTTTGAGTAACTTCAACCCAGTTTCTTCCGCTAATTCTCGCCTAGCAGCATGGGGAATGTCTTCTCCCCAGTCGATCATGCCTCCAGGTAAACCCCACTTACCCGAATCACTACGTTGAATCATGACAATACGTCCATCAGGCAACACAGGGATAATTGTAGTTCCCGTAACAGGATGACGGAAGATAATGCCGAGAACTGTGGAAATAAATCGCCAAGAACGACCCATAGAAAAAATATATGTATTATTGAATTGAGATCACAAAAACTAACAATTTGATCCCTCCATTATAGATTTTGCCCGCTCAATTGCTTGGCGCACCTGAACCAATCCTGTGCCACCATAACTATTACGAGCCGAAACCACTTGTTTAGGAGCGATCGCTTCATAGATATCCGCAGCAAAAGCGGGATGCAGTTGTTGCCATTCTTCTAAAGTCAGATCTTTGAGCAGTTTTCCCGCAGCAATGCTGGTTTTTACTACTTTTCCTACCAAATTATAAGCCTCCCGAAACGGAACGTCCTTAGATGCCAAATAATCCGCAACATCGGTGGCATTGGAAAAGTCTTCCGCAACCGCTGCTGCTAACCTGGGGGTTTTAAACTCAATGCCCTCATTGAGGAGAATCGTCATTGCTTCTAGGCAAGATTTAACAGTTTTTACCCCATCAAAAACTCCTTCTTTATCTTCCTGGAGGTCTTTATTGTAGGCTAAAGGCAAACCTTTCATGATCACAAGCAAAGCCTGGAGATGTCCAAAGACTCGACCAGTTTTTCCCCGCACTAATTCAGGAACATCGGGGTTCTTTTTTTGGGGCATAATACTAGAACCCGTGGCGCAGGTATCTTGGAGAGAGATAAAGCTAAACTCTTGGGATGCCCACAGAATCATCTCTTCACTGAGGCGACTTAGATGCACCATAATCAGACTGGCGGCACAGAGAAATTCGATCGCAAAATCGCGGTCGCTCACTCCATCTAAACTGTTCTCATAAATCCGTTCAAAGCCCAATAAATCCGCTGTGTACTGTCGGTCAATGGGAAAAGTCGTTCCTGCTAATGCACCACAGCCTAAAGGGGAAATATTCGTCCGTTTGTAGACATCCTCTAGTCTTTCCCAGTCTCGCTGAGTCATCTGAAAATATGCCAACAGATGATGAGCTAAACTGATGGGTTGCGCCCTCTGAAGGTGGGTATAGCCAGGAATGAGAGTCTCAACGTGCTGCTCACTATGCTTGAGTAATGCTGCTTGAAATTGACGCAAATACCCTTGAATTTCCCTGATTTCAGTTCTGAGATATAGTCTAATATCAGTCCCTACCTGGTCATTGCGCGATCGCGCCGTATGGAGTTTTTTCCCTACATCCCCAACAATTTCAATTAACCTTCTCTCCACGGCAAAATGAACATCTTCCGCTTCCACCCCTGGAGTAAAGTTACCCTCTCTATATTCCTGACGAATCTTTTCTAAGCCTGTAACTAGCTGCTGGGCTTCTGCCTGGGTGATAATCTGAGTCTGGGCAAGCATTTTGGCATGGGCAACAGAACCTGTTAGATCATATTCAATTAATTCGATATCAAAACCAATACTGGCATTAAAAATAGCGATCGCTGGGTTTAGTGCCGATTCAAAGCGATCGCTCCAGGTTTTTTGCTTGCTCACAATCTCTAATCAACAGTTACAGGACTAAATTATTTTAAGTCATTAGCTCTGGTTTACTTTGTTCATTTGAGCATTATTTGAAGCAAATAAGTTTAAACACTAAGATCCACCCTCATGTCTTGCTTGACGGTTTATTTTAACCTGTAAAACCTTTGAAGGTGTAACCAAAGAAGATACCTGCTAATAATGCCCAGACTTGACCTGAATCAATAAAATTAAACCAAGCATCTGATATTTGTCCCAAGACATCGGGATCTTCGATCTGTTGAGCCAAGAGGCTGGAAACGGGCAAGAGGTAATTGTGATGTAGTTCAAATATCACTTGAACTAGCTGATCATTAAATAAAATTTCCATCAACTTAAAATTTTTCATAGATTAAGATTTGCACCTAATCTAATCTCAGATTACTCAAATCGCCAGCAAATAAAAAAAATGCTCTTTTGTTTTGTTCAGTATCAATACAGAAAACTTAATTCATATAGTTAACAAAGCGATCGCCGCCATCAATAATTGGGAAGCTTTTGGAGGAGGAGATTTACCAGAAGCAAATATATTTGCTCTTCATCAAGCTGCTACTTCAGGGGGAGCAACAGATGGCGGTTTATCAACTGGATACAATACCCAGTGGCGTGCAGATGCGAAGAAAATCATCGTCTGGTTTGGGGATGCTTCTTCCCATGAACTTACTGTCAATAAAGCCGAGGCAATCAGAGAATTAACGAGCAAAGGTATTACTGTAGTCGCAATTAATGCCTCCAATACAACTACCAGTTTAACAACTGGAATTAATACAGATTCTCAAGCATCCAGTATTGCAACTGCAACTAACGGTACATATGCTGCTGTTTATAGTTCAAACTTAACTGACAGTATGATGTCCTTAATTGGCACTGCCGTAAGCAATATGACGACGCAAACTACTACTCCAGGTACTTATTGATTTAGTGTTTGAGTCTCAAGGTAACACCAACGGAATTACCGTTACCTATACCTGTGCTGATGAACGAGGATGTACTAATGTTCCTGGCAATCAGTCACGGACATTTAAAATGGATGTTACAGGAAATACTGTAGGACAATATAACTTTAATACTGTAGTTAGAAACGTCCCTGGTGCGACTGGCACAAACGATATTCAAGTTTTTAGTGTTTCTGATTAACAGGCTTTTTAACTAATGCCTGATATCTAAAAAGCGATCGCATTTACTGCGATCGCTTTTTTTATTAGTAACACGTGGTGACTAATCAATCGGTTGAATTTTCATCACAATGGAAGTCATATCGTCACCATGACCTTTATTGTTGCCACTAAACTGCTTAACTTGACCAAATACATGGTCGAGAATTTCGCCTGGGGTATCGAGATGCTGACAAGCCCACTTAAAACAGAGACAAAGATTCTCCTCATCAAAGCGATCGCCATTTTCATTTGCCGCATCGGTAAAACCATCGGTGTAGTAGATAATCGTGTCTCCAGGGGCTAGCTGTACCGTAGCATCCTCATATTCTGATTCCATATCTAACCCAATTAACATTCCCCAGCTATCAAGCCGCTCTAAAGTATCAGTAGCTTTACGCCAGAGTAAGGGGGGATTATGGGCAGCATTGGTAAAAGAAAGAGTTTGGGTCAAAGGGTCATATTCGGAATAGAACATACTCACGAAGCGATGGGAGTTTTCTAAATCAGCATACATGACCCGATTAAGATGATGCATAATCTGGGCAGGAGAATGACGATTCAGCACTTCTGCCCGCAACATGCCCCTAGTCATAGTCATGATCAACCCTGCGGGGACACCTTTGCCCATAACATCCCCAATCACAATACTCCAGGGTACGTCAGAACCAATTTCAGGTTGATTGTTTTTCAGGCGATCATAGTTGGTGGGAATAAAATCGTAATAGTCTCCCCCCACTCGGCTGGCGGTTTCACACCTGGCAGCAATAGTTAATCCTTTAATCTGAGGACACTTGCTGGGGAGTAGCCGTAATTGAATTTCCGAGGCAATTTCTAGCTCACGATCTTGCCGTTCTTTTGACCTCAACTCTACTGTTAGTTCATGATTGGCGATCGCTACCGCCGTCTGATCCGCTACTAGCTGAGTTAATTTCCTACGGGTAGGAGTCCAACTATAGTCAGCTTCGGTACTAAACACATAGAGGCGACCTTGTTCGATATTTTTAACTAAAATTGGTGTACCAAAAAACAGAACTTTTGACTCTAATTCTTGGCGCATTTTTTCATCGAGAATTTCTGATAGCTGAGAAGCAGCATTCATTGTTTGCTGGTGATTAATCTGGGATTGATTAATTTGATAATTTACTCGCTCAAATACATTGCTAACTTCTAGCCCAACTTTGCTGTCTTGGCAGTGAATTTGTTCTAAATGTACTTTACTGCCCTTATATAAAATCAATGCCCCACCGATAGAATCCGTAACTCTAGCTGCCATGAGGGGGGTTAATTCGAGAAACTGATTGAGGTTGCTAAAACTACGCAGGGCAAATCCCAAAGAGCTTAAGAGGTCTTGAATTTTATTTTGTTCCCTTTGGAGATTAGCCACTAATTCTTTTAGTGCCACAATGGGTTTGGAATTCTGGAGATCAGACTCGCCAGCACCATTGTTTTCTTGAGAGGGATGGCTATGAGAAGGTACGACAGTCATTGCCTCTACAATTTTAGACATTTTTTTCAGTTCATCAGTCAAAAAATAAGTTTTGAATACAGTAATACTAAAATATTCAATCAGATAATATGAGAGTAACTTTTATATTATCTAATGACCACTATCTCAAATAAATTGACCTTACTAATATAGGTTGATTTATGATAACCCTAAATAGCTAATCCGCCAATAAACTCGTCGTCAGGGAGCATCCCTCCCTTATGCAACAAGGAACGCCTCTTTTTCAGATAGTTAACTTAATTTCTCTTTTAATTTGGCTAACTCTTCGCGATCGCGTTTTAATTCTTGTTCTAATTCCTGTAACTGTTCTCGACGGGTTTCAATTTCTAAGGCACGACGGTTTAACTCCAGATTTTGGGCGGTGATTTCTTGCCGCCACTTCTCCACCTTACTTTGTTCGGTTTTAATAAACTGGGGATTGATGGCATTTTTAGTCAAATGCTGCTGTAAAACACTTAAAATCCACTCTTTAGCATCTTGAATACTAATTATCTGTTGATCTTCGTCGATTTCTACCAAGACTAACACTCCACCACAGAGAGAGCTTTCTTTGGTTAAGAACAAAGTCTGCGAATTGTCTACTGACCAAACATATTCTGATTCTTGACGAGCAAGTACTTGAAGCTGTATTTCGGCTGAATCTGGATCAATCTCAACTTGAGCTAGGTATAACATTACTTATAATCACCGAACACTTAATTGTTAGACTCACACCAAGTAGCTTTTCCAGACAGAATTATATCTATCAGCATCATGATAGACATAAAAAATTGATCTAACCATACATCAACTAGTGTAGTTAGGATACATCAATAGTACTTTTACTGGAGACGATCTAAACGCTCTTGTAATATTTCAGCTTGTTTTTGCGCTTCTGCCAAGTCATGGTTTGCTCCCTCAATTACCTCGGCGGGGGCTTTATTGACAAAACCTGGATTACTTAAACGTCCCGTCAGAGATTTGATATCTTGCTGCACTTTATCTAGTTTTTTCTGTAACTTAGCTTGCAATGCAGCTACATCCACTAAACCAGTGAGAGGAATTAAAATCTGAACAGTGCCAGTGACCCCCGCAATCACCTGTCCTGGATCTTCTGTGAGGGTAGAGGTAATGATTAATTCCCCAACTTTGGCAATATCCTGGATATAGCTTTGAGTTGATTTGAGAGTATCTGTTTCTTGTTGACTTTGGGTTTGCAGAATTACCTTGATTTTTTCTCCTAGCTTAATTACCGACTCCGCCCTTAAGTTGCGAATAGTACTGATGGTATTAAATAACAAATCAAAACTGCTTTCTAATTCAGGATCGACTAAATCTTCAACAACATCAGGATAAGTTTGTAATGCCAGAGTTTGTTTGCCATCTGCTTGAGTTAAAGTTTGCCAGATCTCCTCGGTAATATGAGGCAGAAAGGGATGTAATAGTTTAAGTATGCCTTCGAGGACGTAAGCTAAGGTTTCTTGGGCAACCTGACGAGATGCAGAAGTCTCATCCTGCCATAAACGAGTTTTAACTAACTCAATGTACCAGTCACAAAAATCATTCCAGATAAACTCATATAAACCCTTGGCTGCTTCCCCCAAACTATAGGATTCAATATTAGCTTTAGTTTGTTTAACGGTTTGATAAAAACGCGACAATAACCATTGATCGACTAACTCTAAAGATGCAATATCTGGCTGTCCTAACTCTTGAGGAGTTTTACCCTTGAGGTTCATCATCACAAACCGCGAGGCATTCCACAGCTTGTTAGCAAAATTACGGGAAGTCTCCACCGAAGATGATTCTTGAGTTTTACGGTCATAATCAAAGCTGATATTCTGTCCAGCCCCCACAACTTTGGTAATCAAGGTATGACGCAAAGCATCTGTGCCATATTTATCGATCATCAAAAGGGGATCAATCCCGTTACCTTTGGACTTAGACATCTTTTGTCCATTTTCATCCAATACCAAGCCGTGAATATAAACATCATCAAAGGGCATCTTATCGGTAAAGTGTCCCGCCATCATGGTCATACGGGCGACCCAGAAAAAGATAATATCAAACCCTGTAACTAGGGTACTTGTAGGATAATATTTCTCTAAGTCAGCCGTATTTTCAGGCCAACCCATAGTGGAAAACGGCCACAGTCCAGAGGAAAACCAGGTATCTAGGACATCAGGATCTTGCTCTAGTTGGATGTTATCTCCATATTGTTCTTTTCCCTGAGTTAAGGCTTGCGCCTCATCAAAAGCCACAATAAAAGGAGTATTATCGGTAATCTCGCCGCCTGTTTCTGAAACCACATACCAAGCAGGAATTTGATGTCCCCACCATAACTGACGGGAAATACACCAGTCTTTGAGTTTAACTAACCAGTCTCGATATACTTTCTTCCATCTTTCAGGGACATAGTTAGGAGAATTCTCATTATCTAAGCAACCCAACGCTTTCTGGGCTAAAGGTTCAATTTTGACAAACCACTGGGTTGATAATAAAGGTTCTACAGGTACTTTACCGCGATCACTAAAGGGAATACTATGGCGATAGTCTTCAATCTTGACTAAATTACCTAGTTCCTCCAGTTTCTTAACGACATTCTTCCGTGCCACAAAGCGATCCTGTCCCTGAAATTCCCCCGCATTTTCATTGAGACTACCATCTTTATTCATGATGTTAATCATCGGTAGGTTATGGCGTTTACCCATCTCAAAATCATTAGGATCGTGGGCTGGAGTTACCTTGACGCACCCTGTCCCAAACTCCATCTCAACAAATTCATCACCAATAATGGGAATCTCCCGTCCAACTATCGGCAGAGTAAGAGTCTTGCCAATAAAATCCTTATATCTCTCATCATTAGGATTAACCGCCACTCCTGTATCCCCTAGCATCGTCTCAGGGCGTGTGGTTGCTACTTCCAAATAACCAGTGCCATCCGTCAGCGGATAACGAAAATGCCACAGATGCCCATCTACTTCTTGCTTCTCCGCTTCCAAATCCGATACCGCCGAAAGGGATTCAGGACACCAGTTAACTAAATAATTCCCACGGTAAATCAATCCTTCCTCATAGAGTTTCACAAAGGCTGTCTTCACCGCTTGAGACAAACCCTCATCCATCGTAAACCGTTCCCTCGTCCAGTCTGCCGACACCCCCAGACTCTTCAACTGATTAATAATTGTTGCCCCAGACTCCTCTTTCCAAGCCCAAGCCCGTTTTAAATACTCTTCTCGTCCCAAATCCTGGCGACTTTTACCTTCGGCTTTAATCTGCTGATCGACAATTGTACTCACCGCAATACTGGCGTGATCTGTCCCAGGCAACCACAAAGTATTCCGCCCAATCATCCGATGATAGCGAATCAAGGTATCGATCAGCGCACTCTCAAAAGCATGTCCCATATGCAGACTCCCCGTAACATTGGGCGGGGGAATTACGATGCAATAAGGCTCACCAGGATGATGAGGATCGGCTTTGAATACTTCCTTTTCTGCCCAGTACTGCTGCCATTTGGCTTCTGTTTGCTTGGGATCGTATTGAGTGGAGAGATTGGTGTCAGTTGCGGTCATGGGATTAGCATGGGAGTTGGGTTTTCAGCAATTACTTATTGTATATTCATTGCCGTCTCTCTTGCTAATTGGTTATTGGAGTGTGGTGGATAAAGCGATCGCATTTTGGCAATGCAATTGCATTATTTAATGAGTTACGATTAAAATAACTCTAAAAACAACGACAATGACTGAAATGTTGCAAGCAGAATCTACTCTTACTGATAGGTATCAAACTACCGTACCAGACATCGTACGTAAAACTTTAGGTTTAAATAAGCGAGACAAAATTACTTATGTTATCAACTCGGATGGAACAGTTACTATTACTCGCTGCGAAATTTCTGAAGACGATCCGATCTTGGATCAGTTTCTTGATTTTCTTGCTCAAGACATCGAGCAAAATCCGCAGAATGTCCAACCCGTTGCATCAAAAACTCTAGAACGATTTCAATCTCTAGTAGTCGATTTAGATATCGATTTAGATGCACCACTGTCTGAAGAGGATGAATAACTTTGTCAGAGCATCAACCGTTAATCATTAATGGATGGCGTATCTTTGCTCATCCATTGTTTATCAGCCAGCTAGAACAATTGTCAACTCAAGTAGAAAACTTACGCCAGAGATATCCTCAAGACTATCAAAAGAAAAATGCAACTAAAAGATTAGCTGCCATAAATAAACTTGCTTTTGAAATTATTCCTCAAGATCCAACTCGGAAAGAATATCGTCAAGGGAATACTCTTAGTAAAGAATATAGGCATTGGTTCCGAGCCAAGTTTTTTCAGCAATATCGATTATTTTTTCGCTATCATCAGCAACAACAAATTATTGTCTACGCTTGGGTAAACGATGCAAAATCAAAACGTAAGAATTCAGGTGTTAAATTGAGGGATTAAAGAAGGGCGATCAATAAGACCAATAGTAGCCATTAAAGCTTGAGAGAAAAAATCCATCACAGAGCGACCCTGAAAACGACAGGTTTGAATCACACTCAATAAATTAGCTGTTTCTCGAAATCGCGCCATAGTACGAGAACCACCACTAACTTTACGTTTAGTAACCGCCAATCTTAGAGCGCGTTCGGCTAAATTATTGTCGGGAGGTACATCAGGATGGTCTAAAAAATACCACCATTGGTCTGCTTTGAGCTTCAAGTTGAATAATATTTTTCCAGCTTCATAACCCGCCTTCTGAATCCACTCTGTCAGGATTAAATCAACTTTAGTTTTGAATTGTGCTGCCCAATCAAGATAATCTTGTTGTTGGTTGTTTTCTCTCCACAGACGGTGTTGTCTAAAAGCTTCATCAACGATTTTAGTTAAAGTCAGTCCGATTAATTGATTGTCTTGCCCTGGAGTTTTAATTAACCTTTGACAATGACGACGCAAGTGGGCCTGACATTTCTGTTGAGCTGCCACAGGATAACCGTTATAGACACTAAAATCATCTGAAATAATTACCCCTGGATATTGAACTCCTAATTGGTCTTCGATTTCTGCCCTCGAACGAGTATCTCCTGCGCGAAATAAGCAAAAATCAGGGTGAGCAAAAACCCATAACCACTCTTTAATTCCCTTCACTGACCAAGGCGTTTCGTCAATGTTCAAGGGAGGATGATTCTGGTTAATCCATTCTTGTAGATCTTGGACACTTTTCGATACTGCAACCGATACTCTCTGATTGGTTGCTACCAACGTTCCTACTCCTACCTTGATTTTTCCCAGTTCCCACAATAATTCTTGTTGTTTTTCGTAGGGCAAATGTCCGTAATTTCCTAGCCATCCTAATAAACCTTGGAGCTTGATTCCCAAATCTTGTCCTGGGATCATCTCTGGCGACCAATTTGCCGACGTGACCTCTCCACAACAATCACATCTGACATGATGACGTTGATACTCGACTATTTCTATTGGTCTTTCTACTAATTGGGCTACTTGTTGAGACTCGATCTTAACTGTTTGTGGTACTGCTAATATTTGACCACAACCACTACATTTTTCGGCTTTCAATAGTTCGTAACGGTCTACTTTACCAAAACCTTTTCTAGTTTTGCCTTGATGTCCTAACTGCCCCCCTGGACTTCTTTTCGGTTTTTTTGACGATGACTTTTCTTTTCTTTCTGGTTTTTTGAGTAAATCTGATGATGGAGGCTTTGACGATATTTTACTGTCTAGGCTTCTGCTTATTTTTAGCTTCTCTATTTCTTTTTTTAGTTCCTCGATGATTTCTTGTTGAGTCAGTACCATCCTCACCAGTTCTTTTTTCGATAACTGGTTTAGTTTTTTTTCCTCGTTTAAATCAACTTTCTGGTTCATCTTACCGTTACATTACTCAGTTTTCTTGACCAGTGCAACCCCATCTCTCTTTTTAATACCTGAATCCTTACCTTATTTTGTATTTAGTTCATAGAGAAAGCTATGTTTCTTTTAACGATTATCAATATTGCGATCGCACTGGACATAAGTAGATAAGCGATCGCTCATATCGTAAAGTAAAGTTGCTCTAATTTAAACTGTTTTATCGCAATGCGATCGCGTTGGACGTAGATAGGCGATCGCGATATTTTCTCTAAACAATACAGCTTAATTTCCGACTTACAATATTAGTAGAGGATTCTAGACCGCAGATCCAGAATCCTCTAAAGATTATTTGTAACCTCAATTCCATTATAACTATGAGTAACATTCAAATTGAATCTGATCTTAAGGATATTCTCAATAAGTTTGACCAAAAACTCGATAAACTCTCTGACAACTTGAGCCACAAGCTCGATACTATGAATGAACGCCTCAACAAGCTTGAGGTTGGACAGGCTAGACTTGAGGGTAAAATTGAAGCCGTTGACAAGAAATTATCTGGCAAAATCGAAGCCGTTGACGAGAAATTATCTGGTAAAATCGAAGCCGTTGACGAGAAGTTATCTGGTAAAATCGAAGCCGTTGACGAGAAGTTGTCTGGCAAAATCGAAGCCGTTGACGAGAAGTTGTCTGGCAAAATTGAAGCTCTTGATACTAAGGTAGAGCAGCTTGATAAACGTATTGGGAACAGTGAATTGACTAACCGTGGTATCTTAGTTGGCTTGGTTGTTATTATTCTCGGCGGTGCTGCTAAACTTTTTGGTCTGACGGGCAATCCTTAATTTTGTGAATTCACTTTTGGATATGGCGATCGCTCGTGAAGATAGAAAGTAATAGTAGCGAGAATTTGCTCTAACCGAACTATTGAGTACTCAGAGTTACTGCCAATTTATCAGCAATCCCAGCAATCCATTGTTCATCTTTTCTACTGTAGCTACGGGGAGCATTTGCCCCTAAGATTAATGTTCCTTGGTGACCAATGGGCTGACAGATAACCCCTTGGGTATTTTCTGGCAAATAATCAAACTCGACTTTCCCAGGGTAAAGATTGAGGTTAACTAAATAGACAGGCTTTCCTTTAGCTATTACCCTTTCGAGGATTGCCCCTGGCTTTGCTTGAGGATTTTTACCCAAGACTCCCCGACGCAAAATGGTCTTGCCATCATAATAGACCACAAGCGATCGCGTTACGGTATTAGTCAACAATAAATGAGAAGCCCAAGCCAACTCGGTTTTGGCTGATTCAGAGAGGGATTCATCTAGTTCTAAACCCACCTCCCCCATCAGATCAACTGTATCGGGAGTCCTACCTTGGATCTGTTGCCAGAGCAAACCCACTAAAATCAATACCGCCCCTTCAATTACCCCTAGAGCATCAGAACGCGCTTGGGAACTAGTAATCTGTGCTGTCAAAAGACGATTCACCAAGAGTAAAGAACCGCCTAATCCTCCAGCAACAAAAGGCAGTAATTTTAATAGGTAATTGGCATCGTATTTATTCATTTTGTCAGCTCTAAGCTCTAAGCTCTAAGCTCTAAGCTAAGTAATCTTAAATCTCTCGCTCCTGGTATTTACTCTTCTCCAGCCTCTAGAATGCGTTGAAACAGATAACCTGTGCCTCTGGCGGTGAGGATCAATTCAGGATTACTGGGGTCTTCTTCTAGTTTGGCGCGTAGACGAGAAATATGGACATCCACCACACGGGTATCCACATGACGCTCAGGAGTATACCCCCACACTTCTTGTAAAATCTCTGAACGGGAAAATGGTTCTCCAGAACGACTCACCAATAATTCTAACAAGCTAAATTCCATCCCTGTCAGGCGGATACGTTCATCACCTTTATATACCTGACGTTTATTGGTATCAATTTTGATGGAACCAACGTGAATTACTCCTGAACTAGGAATACCAGGTGCGCCATTTTTCTCAACTCGGCGTAGTACGGAGCGAATTCTTGCTTCTAGTTCCTTGGGGGAAAAAGGCTTGACGACATAATCATCAGCGCCTAATTCTAAACCAGTGATGCGATCGGCAACGTCCCCCAAAGCAGTTAACATAATGATAGGGATATCAGATTCTTTGCGTAATTCCTGACAGACACCATAACCGTCAAGCTTAGGCATCATCACATCCAAAACCACTAAACTTGGTTCGGCAGTGCGAAAAGTTTCTAAAGCTTCTTCGCCATCAGCAGCGGTTACTACGTCATAGCCAATCATCGACAGACGGGTTTCTAAAATACGACGGATACTAGCTTCGTCATCTACTACTAAAATTTTTTCTTTATTAGTTTCCAAGTTACAATTTGCTCCTTTTTTAAGTAAGATTACCGATATTTAAGTTTAATTTTTAACGCTTTGAAGAATAACCTGCTCTACTATGATCTGTGTTATTGGTCTAATGGTTTATTTTACGGTGATTCTCTGAACTATTCTCAAAATTCAGGAGTTTTTTCAGATTTAATTTATCTTTGAGACTTTTAAAGTTTCTTAAGATTGCTCTGAGAATGTCCACAACAGCTTACTACTTATCTTTTTATTTCTTTAATTCTCCAATTTTTTTAGATAAACATGGTTAAAGCCAAACAGATACATATTTGCAATAATTGTGCTGCGGAATATAGCCAGTGGTTTGGGTTATGTAAAGAATGCAACGAGTTTGGCACGATTTCGGAAGATCCTGTAGATGTATCTTCTGGGGGAGGGGTTGGTCGTGGAGGCTGGCAGTCGGGAACTCGTTCTAATAGTAAGGTGTCGGGAGCAGCTAAACCCAGAGTCTCCTTGAAATTTTCGGAAATTAACAATGATGCTCAAGAACGATTTCCTTCGGGATATGGAGAATTTGATCGCGTCTTGGGTGGAGGGATAGTTCCTGGTTCTCTAGTGTTAATTGGTGGTGATCCTGGGATTGGCAAATCAACTCTCTTGTTACAGGTGGCAAATAAGCTGTCTTATACTTTGCCACGGATTCTTTATGTTTCCGCTGAGGAATCAGGACAACAGGTAAAGCTCAGAGCTTCTCGTTTGGATGTAGCAGATAGTAAAACGGCAGCAGCTAACGGCAAGGAAAACCCCCAACCGAATGGCAAAGCGGTTCAGCAGAAAGATCATAATCTCTATGTCATGCCAGAGACAGATTTGGAAGAAATCTTGCGGGAACTAGAGTCCTTAAAACCTCAAGTCGCCGTCATTGATAGTATTCAAACTTTGCACTTTGCTGCCTTGACTTCTTCTCCTGGTTCCGTTGCCCAGGTACGGGAATGTACTTCTGCCCTAATGCAGGTAGCTAAAAGAGAAAATATTACCATGTTAATAGTCGGTCATGTGACCAAAGAAGGAGCGATCGCAGGACCGAGAGTCTTAGAACACCTCGTGGATACCGTACTTTATTTTGAAGGCGATCGCTATGCTTCTCATCGTCTCTTACGCTCAGTAAAAAATCGTTTTGGGGCAACCCATGAAATTGGCATCTTTGAGATGGCAGAAGGGGGTTTAGTGGAGGTAGATAATCCTTCGGAACTATTTCTGGGGAATCGGGATGAAGCCTCTCCTGGTACTTCTGTGGTCGTCGCCTGTGAAGGAACTCGCCCCATTGTGGTAGAAATTCAGGCTTTAGTTAGTCCCACTAGTTATACATCCCCCCGTCGCTCAACTACAGGCATTGACTATAATCGTCTCCAGCAAATTCTGGCAGTCTTGGAAAAAAGAGTCGGTGTACCTCTTTCCAAACTAGATGCTTATGTCGCCTCCGTTGGTGGTTTAGGGGTAGGGGAACCTGCTGCGGATTTAGGTGTAGCGATCGCCATTGTGGCAAGTTTTCGCGATCGCGTCGTCGATCCTCGCACAGTCTTGATTGGCGAAGTTGGCTTAGGGGGACAGGTGCGTCTAGTTTCCCAAATGGAATTACGCCTGAAAGAAGCAGCTAAGTTAGGTTTCAAAAAAGCGATCGTGCCTAAAGGTCAAAGTTTACCCGACGATCTTGGTTTAGAAATTATCCCCATTTCTAAGGTAATTGATGCCATTATTGCTGCCATTCCTTCAGAGCGATC
>Ga0114940_10000214_pt1 | contig 33611 bp, 24 predicted proteins | sample ColdCreekSource_FD_87195 | JGI IMG/M metagenome (GOLD analysis project Ga0114940, IMG submission 87195) | Groundwater microbial communities from Cold Creek, Nevada to study Microbial Dark Matter (Phase II) - Cold Creek Source | ecosystem: Environmental > Aquatic > Deep subsurface > Groundwater ...
CGTCGTTTGAATAAAGATTATGAAGTATTACCTGCAACTTCTGAAACTATGATTCGAGTCGCTATGATTCGCCTTATGTTAAGAAGACTGGCATAATTTAATACTTTTCAGACATCCTCTAAGAACTTTGCCGTGAAATTCAAAGTCAACTTAAATCCCTAGGGCTTTTACCACCCAACGGTGTTGATGGTATTTATGGTGCAAATACTAAACAAGCCTTTGTACGGTTTAAAGAGTTAACTCACCAAGGTAATCCAGAGCAACTGGGTTCAGGATCAGCTAAACTCTTGCTGGAACTAAAAGAGTTACCTGGAGGGAATATCCCTACTGGAAAACAGTTGATTTCCGCAGCCCAAGCGCAAGGTGTATATGGCAGAGCAGCGAGTGACTGTCAACTGAAAGATCTCAATAAATGCCTAAATCAATTTCAAATTAATACCCCTGCTAGAATGCGCCATTTCTTGAGCCAAACAGGTCATGAAAGTGGAGGGTTAGTACACGTAAAAGAGATAGCTAGCGGTAGTGCCTACGAAGGTAGAAAAGACTTAGGTAATACTCACCCAGGAGACGGCAAAAAATACAAAGGTGCGGGAGTAATTCAACTAACAGGGCGTTCTAACTATCAAGCTTTCTCGAATTTCATCAAAGATCCCAGAGTAATGGAAGGGGTTGAATATGTTAGCAAGACTTACCCTTTTACAAGTGCTGGGTTTTGGTGGCACAACAATAAGATGAATGCTCTATGTGATCAGGGTGCATCGGTAGAAAAAGTTACTAGACGAGTGAATGGTGGAACTAATGGACTTGCAGATCGCCAAAAGTACTATAACAAAGCCTGTACAGTTTTTCCTGGCTAAGGTTTTGTTTACTTGATTTCTCCGCTAATTAAATTATCAGTTCTCTAGAGAGTTAGAAAAAATGACAGCAAATAACGGTCATCTCAATGGGCTAAAAGCTAGTTCAGAACGATTAAATTTAGATCAACAACCCCAAAATATCCAACAAGTTGAGGTTAGTAATCTAATTACTCTAGAAATCAACTCCTTAGTAGGAGAAATTCAAGCTTTAGTAATAGCTTCCCATCAGCAATTAGAAGATAAAATTCAACAAGAGTTGTCTAAACTTTTATCAGTCTTACGCAAAGCAGGGAAGCTAGCCAATCAAAAAAAACTTGCTGATGCAGAAAACTTCGAGGCAGAGTTAAAAGTTATCACACTTAATTTAAGTATAGCGATCGCAGCCCTTAAACAAGGAAAAAACTTTCTTTTGGCTAAAAGATTAAGACAGGATGCCGAATCTGCTCTGCGAAAAGCCGAGAAAACAAGGAGAGCATGGTTTGTTGATGTTTATAAAAGGTTCTTACATTCTGCCCGTATGCCCACGAAAATTTTAACGGGGTTAATGGTTGCTCTTCCTATATATGTATGCATTCCAGCTCAAATAGCTCATGTTTTGATTAACGCAACAGATAATTTAGTTGAGCAAGGAGTTCTAACAGATTCCCTGGAAGATCGAAATCAAGACATCCCGATCATGTATGACAAGGATTTTGTCGATCTCACGAATCTCTTTATACTGTCAATCATTTCAGGGGCAACTGGAAGTATTATCAGTATTTTGACGCGAATTGATGAATACAAAAATAAAGACGAGAATGAAGAGTACGAAGATTCAATTCTCCCCATTGTGATCGGTATTATTAAGCCAATTGTGGGGGCAGGATTTGGTGTTTTAGTATTTGCCATCATCGGTTCTCAAATTTTACCAATTTCTTTGGGTCATACAAACGATCAAAAAAGACAAGATCTCAGATGGCTATCTTTTGTGGCAATCACTTTTGTAGCCGGATTTAGCGAACGTTTAGTTAAAGACATCATCAGCCAAACAGAAGAACAATTTGCCCCGTTAAAAACTGATGCTCCCACACAAGTGTATCTAGCACCAGTGGAAGAAGAAGCAAGTTAAATAATCACGGGATTGCTTTTCTTAACTCAAGGACGGATGGCGAAAATTCTGGGTATTAGTCAGAATTGGTTATTTGATTATTGGCTGACTATAAGCTGTCACGCATTTAATTTGCTTATTTTGGCTGACGAGGGGACGGGGAGAAAGAGAGACGGGGAGAAAGTTTAACTGTATTTTGCTAGAGTTAAATAGTATGTAGTTTAAATGAATAACAGCTTAGTGCGATCGCCTTACTTCTCAAAATTTATTTAACATTCCAGATAATCGCCACAAGAATCAAGATCGCCAAACAAAGTTGCGTGGGGTAAAGTGCGTAAAATAGTTGCAGGGAAGTTAGGGGCGATCGCATTTTCTAAAGTCTGTCTGACCACCTCTTTCTTATGACTACCCCCTGCTAAACAAAAAACTCCCTTGGCTGCACAAATTGCAGGAATTGTTAGAGTATAAGCATAGTTGGGAACAGAAGCTAAATCAGGGAAGTAACCACCGTTTACCTGCTGTTGGCGCGTCTTGGTTTCTAGTTTAACCAGCTTTACTAGTTGAGGATCGTTAAAATCTGCTACGGTGGGTTCATTGAAAGCTAAGTGTCCATTGTCTCCAATGCCCAACATACAAAGATCAATGGTCTGCTGTTGTAATAAATGACCATAGCGATCGCATTCCCTCAAAGGTTGTGGGGCATCACCTACCAGGTAATGAAATTTTCTTGGCTGAAGAGGTTGTTCCACCTTGTGATGTAAATAATAGTGAAAACTGCCAGGATGATCGGCGGCTATACCTAGGTACTCATCAAGATGAAAGCAGATAATCCTTGACCAGTCTAGTTGCTGTCCTTGGGCGATCGCTTCTTGATTGGGTCGTTCATGGGGATAAACCCCGCCCTCAACAGTTCCTTTAAGCGAGGAGACCTCGCCAACGGACTGTTTCGCAAGACCACGCCCAATCGCTTTTAAAAAGTCTAGCTGTGAATTACCTGTGGCTAAAATGATCCTGACGGTTTCTTGTTGCTTCAACAATGATTGGAGATAATCTTGTACCACCATCGCTACATCTTGAGTCAAATCAACAGCGGAAGGAGCAACCCTGACAGATAAGTTACCAACTTTGGTCACCTGAGTAGCAAGGGATGATAGAGTACGATCTGGCATCTTTAGAATTAATCGAGTTTTTAGTAGAATATGAGCAATATATCTGACATAGCCGTCAAAAACATCGAAGGCAAAACCGAAACATTTGCTGACTATCAGGGTAAGGTATTGCTAATTGTCAATGTCGCTTCTTACTGTGGCTATACTCCCCAATACAAAGGATTAGAGCAGCTAAATCAAGATTACCGCTCCCAAGGTTTACGGGTGTTAGGCTTCCCCTGTAATGATTTTGGCGCACAAGAGCCTGGAACTAACGCCGAGATTGCTAATTTTTGTGAAACTAGCTATGGGGTTAGTTTTGACATGATGGATAAAGTACATGCTAAAGGTGCCCAACAACATCCTTTATATCAAACCCTCACCAACTCTGTGAAGCCCCAAGGGGATGTCGCCTGGAATTTTGAGAAGTTTCTCATCAGTAAGCAAGGTGAAGTGGTAGCTCGCTTTGGTAGTGGCGTAACCCCTACTTCTGCGGAATTGATTCAGGCAATTGAAGCAGAACTTGCTAAGTAACTTAGTAACCTGAAATGACAACCGCAGTGTGTGTTTGTCTTACCGATGGCTACGGTACGTTTTAATCTGCTTCGGCTGGGAACGGGAAAAAGCAGTATAGTCATTTCAATTAATTTCCTGATGGTAGCTTTGTATTGATGAGCGGGTTAAACATTACTTACTACCCACTACCTACTACCTACTACTTTTTTCAAAGATCACCTGGTTCTTATTTGGAATGACCATACCTCATGGTTCGGAGAATTGCTATGGTTACATTTAGTTTATCGCCGACAATTTTGTGATGCGTTCCCTTGATATGATACTTGTGTTTATCTGTTCAGCAAGCATTGCCATGCACAAAGATTTATCGCTAGTACGTTTCATCGGATTTTCCATCGGTTGCTGGGGGTTAGGCAACTTGCTTTTGGCAAGTTTTGTGACAGCACAAGAGGTTACTGCTGACGGGACGACTAATACCACCGTAAATTCCGACGACAGGGGAAATTTTAACATTGAGCAGGGCGATCGCGCTGGAAACAATCTTTTTCATAGCTTTGGCGATTTTTCGGTTCCTACTAACGGTTCGGCAGCTTTTAATAATGCTACGGATGTCTCCAATATCTTCAGTCGGGTTACGGGAGGAAATATTTCTAATATTGATGGTTTAATTCAGGCTAACGGTAGTGCCAACTTATTCTTGATCAACCCCGCAGGGATTATCTTTGGTAACGGTGCGAGGCTGGATATTGGCGGTTCGTTCTATGGCAGTAGTGCTAGTAGTGTTTTGTTTGAGGATGGAGAGTTTAGCGCGACAGATTTAGAAAATCCGCCACTGCTCACGATCAATGCACCTATTGGTTTGGGTTTTCGAGATCAGCCTGGAGATATTGTTAATCGTTCTAACTTTGGTTTAACTTCTAGAGTTTTGGATGGGGATTTTAGCGAGGAGTTTGCCGAAGAAAGTCTTACCGATGCTAATTCTGTAGGGCTGCAAGTCAATCCCCAAGAAACTTTAGCCTTAATTGGGGGAGATATTGTATTCGAGAATATGGCAGGTGTTACTGCCCCAGAAGGAACAGTAGAATTAGGCGGACTATCTGAGGCGGGAACAATTACCCTCAACAACGACGGTAGTTTAACCTATCCAGAGAATGTGGCTAGAAGTAATGTTTCTCTGACGGAAAATAGCCAAGTAGAGGTTCGCGGAGATGATGGAGGTTTGGTCAATATCAATGCCAAAAACCTGAGCCTAGAAAACCGCAGCAAAATATTTGCAGGAATTGCCGAAGATAGTGGTTCAGTAAATTCTCAAGCTGGGGACATTACCATTAATGCCACTGATTCAGTTAAGTTGATCGGTTCAAATCGTCCTTTTGTGGGATTGGGAACAGAAATCAACAATCATGTAGGAACAGTCCCTAATCGACGAGATAACCCAGACGATCCGAGTAATGCCACGGGGAATGGGGGGTCAATTATTATTAATACTGATCTTTTAGAAATTAGCGACCAAGCTCGCATCACCGCTAATAGCTTTTCCCAGGGAAATGGTGGCGATATTATCCTTAATACCAACAATATTACGATGAATGGAGGAGCGATCGCTGCTTTGGTCTGGGGAGGTATCGGCGATGCTGGAAATGTCACTATTAATAACCAAAGTAATATTGTTCTCAACGAAGGTTCTAATATTCAATCCCAAGTAATTAACGACGGCACAGGAGATGTGGGGGATCTTAGGATTAATACGGGCAATTTTTCTATTAATGAAAAGTTTTCTTTTGTCTTGGCAGATAATGTATCAGCGGGAGATGCAGGCAATATCACGATTAATGCCAGGGATTCAGTTTTTATCGATGGTGGAGGCGGGGAAGAATTAGGAACAACCTTGAGCGCAATTCTATCTCAGGTGCAAACGGATGTGGTGGGGGATGCAGGGGATATCACCATTACTACACCTCAACTCTCGTTAACTAATTTTGCTTTAATTTCGACAAATGTTAAACAAGGTTCGGTAGGTAGCACAGGAAATATTTTCTTAGATGTTGGTACTTTGAGCCTTAATAATGGTGCGGTGATCGATGCCCTGACGGAAAATGACTTTGATGGAGGCAGTATTGAGATCAATGCGGATAATGTGAATCTCAATAATGGCGGCAAAATAGTTACCTCTGGAGATAGTGGAGGTGATGCGGGAAACATTCAGCTGGAGGTTGCTGATACTATTACGATTAACAATGGCAATCCTCCCGCCATTACACCATTTTTAGAGCCAATACTGCAAAATACTGCTTTAGACACTGGAATATTTGCTAGCTCACTGGCAGGCTCAACGGGAAATGGAGGAAGTATTGAGATTAATTCTAGCTCAATTGAATTTGTCGATAACGGTTCCATCGCTGCGGTTACTCAAGCTGGAACAGGGGGGAATATCACCCTGAAAACCAGCAAAGATATTATCCTCAACAACAATAGTGCTATTTCTGCGGAAGCTTTCAACCAGGCTAATGGTGGTAATCTCACCATTGATAGTAGGTTTATCATTGCTTTTCCCAATAGCAATAGCGACATTTTGGCTGATGCACAACAGGGAGAAGGTGGCAATATTACCATCAATGCTGAATCTTTATTGGGAATTGAGGAAAGATCCCTTAATGATCTGACCAACGATATTAATGCTAGCTCTGAATTTAGTTTGGATGGCAATGTTCAGGTTAACACTCTTGATACTAATCCTACAGATGCGACAGCGGAACTTCCCATTAATCGTATCGAAGAAGGAGAACAGGTTGCTCAAACTTGCTCCAACAATCAAGGGGAAGGAGTCGCCAATAATCTTCTTATCAAAGGAAAAGGAGGTCTACCCGTCTCCCCGACTGCACCGCTGAGTTCGGACTTAATCACAACGGATATTGAATCGGCTGCTAATCTTGACAGTAATCAGGGAAAATCTTTGGCTGATTTGGCGATCGCCACTAGTCAAGGCAAGATCATCCCCGCCAGAGGCATAGTTAAAACTAAAGATGGTCGGATAATTTTAACCGCTACTCCCACTGCCACTACAACTACGGAGGATGCTTCTAGGTTACCCAGGGGTTCAAATAACTGTGGTCAGGGATGAATCAAATTTTTCTTTTGCGATCGCTTTAATCCACAATAATTGACCGCTAATTCAGTTCTTGCAAAATATCCTGTAATTGCTGTTGATAACGACCATAGTTAACCCAATCTCCTTTTTGTAAAGCCTCTTGAGCTTGCTGCTGGATCTTTAACGCCGATTCCCCAGAAGCAGAATTAACGGCAGGAATATTAGACTCAGTTAATCCAGGGGGAATTTGATCAAATACTGAAGCGAGGGATTGTTCGAGGGTGGGAGTCATGACTATTTCCTTGTCATAGGCAACGATAACGCGGGTGAGTTCGGGTAATTCTCCCTGTTCAGCGCTGAGATAGAGGGGTTGGACATAGAGCAAAGAACCGTCGAGGGGAATGACTAGGATATCCCCACGAATTACTTTAGAACCCCGTTGACTCCATAGGGCTATTTGTTCGGCTATCTCTGGGGCTTGATCGATTCTGGCTTCGATTTGAAAAGGGCCATAAACTAGCTCTTGTTTAGGAAATTCGTAGAGGCTCAGTTTCCCGTAATTAGTGCCGTCGGAACGGGCAGCCATCCAAGCGATCATGTTATCGCGGTTGACGGGGGTAAAGGGCAAAATCAAGACGAATTCTTCGGTGTTCTCTTCTGGTAGCTTCATGATCAGATAATCAGGTTCAACCTGCTGTTGCTGATCACCTTCAAGTTCCGTGGCAAAGCGCCAATCGTCTTCGCGGTTATAGAATACTTGAGGATCTTCGACATGATAGCTCAAGTACATCTTGGCTTGGATTTCAAATAGATCCTGGGGGTAACGGAAGTGAGCCTGAATTGCAGGGGGTATACGGTTGCTACTTTTAAATAGTTGGGGAAATATTTTACGGTAGGTGGCTAAGATCGGTTCAGTTTCATCCACCACATAGAATTGCATCGCGCCATCTTTGGCATCTACTACTACTTTTACAGGATTTCGCACATAGTTAGTGTGCTGATCGGTAATTAATTCTGTTTCCTGTTCGTAGGCTACCGCCTCGGCATAGGGATAGCGATCGCTGGTAGTATAGGCATCAATAATCCACTTGAGTCTGCCATCTACCGCTACTAGATAGGGATTATTGTCGTACTTGAGAAAAGGCGCAACGTGGCGCACTCGCTCGCTAATTTGTCGATAGTAATGGATACGGGAATTGGGGGTAAAGTAGTTAGAAATCAGGATTTTCAGGCTGCCCTGTTGGTAGGCATAGGCTAATCTCCGCCACCAGTTGTTTAAGGGGACTCCTCCCAAGCCGTCGTATTTGGTAAAAGCGTTTTCATCTCCCCTGGGATAATCGAACTCATAGGTATCCATTCCCGTGTAAATATAATCTTCGGTTAACTCGCCATAATAAATTCCTGGTTCGGTAATCTTTAAGTCGGTTTGGGAAATGGGGGGAATATTTTTGACAAACAAGACGGGTAAACCATCGGCGGTGACTTCATTGACAGGATTCATCACTAAGCCATAGCCGTGGGTGTATTTCAGCCTTTGATTGACCCAGGTTTTTGCCGAGGCGGGGACTTGAGAATAGTCAAATTCCCTAGGAGACAACATCACCTGACGATAATCACCATTAAGAATATAGCGATCGACATCCACATCATTAAACTTGTAGTAGAAGCGGATTTCTTGGAGTTGTCGATAAGTGCTTAGGAGAGGATCTTCATCCCACAGACGAATATTGTCGATGGTACCTTGGTTCTCTGCTAAAACCTTGGCCTCTGCATTGGCGGAGGTGGCGAGTTGATAGTCTTGATTATTGATTTTGGCTAGATCGTAAGCCTCTCGCGTAAACTCGATATTATGTTTAATATAAGGGGTTTCTTTGGCTAGTTCGTTAGGTTCAACAATAAAACGCTGTTGCAGTTCAGGATAAATACCCTTGACTAACACGAGAATTATTGCGTACACCAATATGCCGTATACGGGACGGGATAAACTATTGGATTTACTCGACCAAGTGGCCACAATCAACCAGATTCCCAGCAAGATTGAAGCGAGGATCATCACCCAAAAGCCAAAGAGACGAGCATGGGTATCGGTATAATCTGCCCCCCACACTACTCCCTGGGGAGAATAGAGCAGTTCGTAACGTTTGAGCCAAAAGCTGACGGCAATATCGAGAGCGATCGCCGCTAACAGCAAACTCAGATGAATTTTAATCGGTTTGGTAATTAACTTTTGCCATTGCTGTTCGATGACCAGGTTTTTCCACTGCCAGTCAAAGCGCAGAATCCCCTTAAAGACATACACAAGAACCGACAACACTAATCCCGCAATTAGCAGGGTTAACCACCAATTTTCCAGGCTATCTAATAGGGGTAAACGAAAAAAATAAAACCCCAAATCTTGGTGATAGATCGGATCGGCTCGCTTAAACTCCGTGGCATTCAGCCATCGAGGAAATAACTCCCAGGCAGCCGCACTCAGATTAGCGACACTGAGAGCAGTAAAAAAAATCACCACCGCTATCAGATAGTTGGCAATTTTATGGGTATAGGGTTCAAATTCGCTCGATTCCAAAAAGCGAAAGCGGCGATCGCCTGTCAACCTCAACGCCACCCAATAATTAAAACTTAAAAAAGCGCCATAAATTGCCAAGGTAACGAGCCAAATTGCCCCCTGCCAAACAATCCGCTGCCAAAAAACCGTCGTCAATCCTACCGTCTCAAACCACCAAGACTCCGTAAGTAGATACACCGCTGTGGAAACGAGAGTTAGAACAGCGATGGCGATGATGAGGAGAAAAGTTATGGCTTTTTGCATGAACTGCCTAAGAATTAAAGCGATCTAGGAAAGCTAAGATTTTAACGCTACTCCTTAGTATCATAGCTTTTCCCTTTTCCTCTTTTCTCTTTGCCCTTTTCTCTTTGCCCAAAAACCACGACTTTAAAATTAGACGCAGTTTAGTACTTTGCCCCTAAACAGGTTTTCGTTCACCAGACTTTTACACAAATTAGCTACTTTCTTAAGATAAGCTTAATCACTATTGAAGTGCTTTCCTTCTTGTCTATTTTTAACTTGTTTTTATTGAAATAAATGTTGTCTAAGAAACGCGCATTGTCCTTGAAAAGCATAGTTACAGGTTGGTCAAATAGTGAAGAAATCGATTACATTAGGTATTTTTATTTAGTGAGATATTTTAGTGACAAACGGCTACGAAATTGTAAAAAAGATTGTTAGAAAGGGTCAGTTTATTGCTGCAAAGCTTACTGAATAAGAAGTTTAGTCAATAAGTATTGGAGTTCATGGCGGCCAATTAGTTGCTAGTTATCTCATATTTTATTTTTTTCAGTTTAGCTGTTAAATCAAGCGCCTTGAACCAAAAAGTATCTGTCAGCAAAAAACCAGAAAACCAGGTCTTAGACCGTTGAGTAATCATCAAGAGAGGATGAACTATGTTGGGCAACATCAGAGCTAGAGAAACACCAGTGAACATCAGTTTTGAGCGTACTGAGCAAACCAGTGCCATCGAGGTATCAATTATTATGCCTTGTCTAAATGAAGCGGAGACTTTGGAAACCTGTATCCGCAAAGCTCAGTGGTTTCTAGCCGAAAACGATTTAGCAGGAGAGGTAATTATTGCTGATAACGGCAGTGATGATGGTTCCCAAGAAATAGCTAGAAGGCTTAACGCGATAGTAGTGAACGTTCCTACTAAAGGTTACGGTAGCGCCCTTAAGGGGGGAATTGCTGCCGCTAGAGGTCGCTACATTATCATGGGAGATGCGGATGATAGTTACGATTTCAGCAACCTTAATCCTTTTATTGCCAAGTTACGCAACGGCTATGATTTGGTGATGGGTAATCGTTTCCGTGGGGGGATCGAGTCGGGAGCAATGCCTTTCCTCCATCGCTATTTGGGGAATCCTGTGCTGACTAGTATTGGTAAGCTGCTCTTTGGTAGTCCTTGTAATGATTTTCACTGTGGACTGAGAGGCTTTCGTAAAGATGCGATCGCTAATTTAGAATTGCAAACCACAGGGATGGAATTTGCTAGTGAAATGGTAGTGAAAGCCACTTTACACAAAATGCAGATTACTGAAGTACCTACCACTTTAGCCCCTGCTGGTCGGACTCGTCCCCCCCACCTCAATACTTGGCGGGATGGTTGGAGACACCTACGTTTCTTATTGATGTATAGTCCCCGTTGGCTCTTTTTCTATCCTGGAATCTTTTTAATTCTGGGAGGTTTTTTGGCTACTCTTTCTCTTTTACCTAGCCCTAAGGTTCATAGTTTGCTCTATTCTTCTACCGCCATGACCATTGGCTTTCAAATTGTCATGTTCGCCCTGTTTACCAAGGTTTTTGGCATCAGTGAAGGGCTTTTGCCAGAAGATCGGCGCTTAAACAAACTGTTTGACTATCTCAACTTGGAAACGGGCTTGATTGCAGGCACAGTACTGTTAGCCTTGGGTCTGGCAGCCTCGGTGTATGCCTTTGATATTTGGGGACAACACGACTTTGGCTCCCTTAATCCCACAGAAACGATGCCGATTGTAATTCCTGGAGTTACCTGTCTGGCATTGGGTATTCAGGCTATCTTTTCGAGCTTCTTCTTAAGTATTCTGGGTCTAAAACGATGATTCAGCAACCTTGGTTATCGGTCATTATCCCTACCTATAACGGTAGTAAGTACTTAACCGCAGCTTTGAATTCTGTGGTGGTGCAGCAAGACCATAACGTTGAATGTGTAGTGATTGACGACGGTTCTACCGATGATACCCTAAGCATTATCGAAGGATTTCAAGACCGATTAAAGATCAAGTTAATTACTAAAGCACGGACTGGTAACTGGGTTGTCAATACCAATCAAGCTTTGACAGAGGCAAGGGGAGAATATGCTTGTTTTCTCCACCAGGATGATTTATGGCTAGAAGGGCGGCTGGCGCAGCTTAAAAAAGCGATCGCTGCCTATCCTCAAGCTAATCTATATCTCCATGACTCGGTATTTATCGATGAACAGGGTAAGCCTTTGGGTTTATGGAGTTGTCCTTTAGCCAGCAAACGTCGAATCATCTCTGGGGATGAAATGGTGGAAAAGCTCCTGGTACAAAACTTTGTGGCGATTCCAGCCCCTCTGTTTAAACGCGCTGCTGCTTTGGAGACTGGGGGACTGAGTGACGAACTATGGTACACCGCCGACTGGGACTTTTGGCTCAAGTTAGCTGCTTTAGGGGATACCTGTTATATTCCCCAGGCTTTAACCGCTTTTCGGGTACATGGTGACTCTCAAACTATTCGTCGTAGTTCTAGCGTTGCGGAATTTCGTCAACAGATGCGATCTGTGGTGGATAAACATCTAGCCCTCAAATCCAGCAAGCAAGTGAGCAAAGTCGCTTTCTTTTCGACGGAGGTTAACACCACCCTAGCAGCAATGGTACATGGCGAGTCTCCTAAATTATTCAAACTAGCGATCGAGTTTACCCTCCTGGGGCCAACGGGTTGGTGGCGATATTGGCAAGATTCGCGAATTCAAGAACGGATTGCGGCTCGTCTCAAAGCCAAGTTACAGACTCAGGGTAGTAACTCCTAAGAAACAAATTAATCTGCTTAGGCTGGGTAATGGGTAAAGAGCAAGTCAAATGTGTAATTAGTTTTGTTAGTTGTTAGTTAAGTAGCTAGGTGAAATTAAATATAAGATATTAACTCTCCTCTGCTTCCTCTGCTTCCCTTATGTTCTAATTAATTACACCTGTCTACTTATTTTATTATTAATCATTAGCTTTGAGCTTTTGAACAGGTATTAATCATAGTTTTTATGAAGCCTAATTTATTTATTGTCGGGCAGCCAAAATCGGGAACTACCGCTTTACATCAATTTTTGGGACAGCATCCTGAAATATATATGTCGAGTGTCAAAGAGCCACATTTCTTTTGTGCGGATTTTCATTTAGAAAGCGATCGCGCCTATGGCAAACAGCGGTTTTATGACTATCGAAGTGAGTCTGCCTATCTCCAGTTGTTTAACAAGGCAAAAAACAAAGGAAAAAATGTCAAAATCCTAGGAGAGTCTTCCACTAACTATCTTTATTCCCAAGTAGCAGCGGAGAAGATTCATAACTTCAACCCTGAAGCCAAGATTATTATTGTGCTGCGAGAACCTGCCAAGTTTCTTTATTCCCTTCATAGCCACTACGTTAAATTTACCGAAGAAAATGAGCCAGACTTTTTAACTGCCCTGGCATTAGAAGCCAAACGTAAGCAGGAAGAAGCTCTTAGTCCCAGGGTTACTAGTCCTAGTTATCTTTATTACTCCCAGAGAGTACAGTATTATCAGCAGGTCAAACGTTACTGCGATCGCTTTAAACCAGAGCAAATTAAAGTAATTATCTTTGAAGAATTTCAATCAGCCAATGAGAGGATTTTCCGCGAGGTTTTGGAATTTTTAGGGGTAGAACCCAACTTCACCCCCGAATACGCTGCGGTTAATGTCAATAAGGAAGTTAAATTTAAAGCTGTTAATAATTTAATCAACAACCCTGTAGCCAAGAGCATTACCAAGAATTTACTTTCTCAAGAGTTTAATGACTTTGTGCGGGATAACATCGTCGAAAAGCTACTCTGGCATCAAGCACCAAAAGCCAAAATGCCTGACGAGATTAAACTCCAGCTAATGCATCAGTATCGGTCAGAAGTCACTAAAATAGCTGAGTTCCTTAAACTCGATTTGCTCTCTCAATGGGGATATGATCTTGGGTAGTAGGTAGGGGCGAACGGCCGTTCGCCCGTACGGGTAGTGGGAAGATGCTTAACAATCAATATTTAACGTAAAAGAGGAAATGCTGAATAAAAAGAATATTATCTCTAGTGTTTTATCTCTGGCTGTAGGGTTTTTCTTGGTCTGGCTAATTTTACGTTTTACTGAGGTTGATGTAGATGAAATTATTGCCAGTTTCTACAGTTTAAATCCTTTATATGCGGGATTGGCCATTAGTACCCTCATTATTCATACCTTTCTCACTGCCTATAAGTGGGGACTGGTGACGCAAAAACTGACTCCCGACAATCAACAACCATTAAAATTTTACTTGTTCTATACCACCCTGGGTTCTCTCACCATGCAGTTTATGCCGCAATATGTGGGGATGGTGATGGTACAGAATGTGGCTTTAAGGGCGCATAAAATTAGTTCTTTTTCGCGGGGATTTTTGTCGATCATCTACGATCAATTTTTCAATATGTTAGTTCCCTTGCTACTATTCCCTGCTGCCATGTTGTATGCGTTTGGGTATATTTCCCTATCGGTAGCGGTTTTCATGGCGATCGCCACAACTATTGCCACCCATTTTATTATCAATAAATGGCATCGACGTTTGATTTCTTGGTTGATTAAAACATTGACCTGGATGAAGCAGTTAAAGTCGGGTAAAAACAAAGCTGCTGCCACTGAGATAACTGGAGGCAATGACTCAGTTTTAGGGAAGGACTTTACCCTTTATCTTTATTGGGTTTCTGTGGTGCGTTACATCGTTTGGATCGTGCGGGGAATTTTAATTGCGATCGCTGGCGGTTTTAAAATCAAACTCTGGGCAATAGTCTTCGTCACGCCAATTGTACAGCTAGCGATGTTGATCAGCTTTACTCCCGCTAATTTAGGATTTATGGAATTTAGCTGGATTGGCTTACTGGACTTGTTTAACGTACCTGGGGAAGTCTCGGTACAATTTTCCCTCATGCAGCGATTTCTATACATAGTAGCGGTGGTAATTATCCTCGCGGTGTTTGCTGTAGTCTCGTTTATCGAGCGATTTACTCCCTTCGCCTCGAAGCAGAATTAATTTATTTAGTTTATTTAGTTTTAGTAATTATTGTTTATTCTCCATGTTGAATCTTGCGACCAAAGAACGATCCCAGAAGCGCACCATGAGAATAGAGGTGATTCTGTACTTAATTGCCATTGTTTTAATTACAGCAGTCTTCCTCAAGGCAATCTTAGATGTTGATAACAATTACGATCCTGGTTGGTACCATCTGCCTTTTGCGGGCAGAATTTGGGGGATTTTACCTAAATCAATGTTTCTGGGGGATGAGAAATGGTTTGAGCCACGTTTTGCTGGTTTTCCCCTCCTAGCTCACTTTCTTCAAGGTTTTTTTTGGCGCATTACAGGACGGATGCAGTCCACCAACCTAGTGAGTTTTTTCTCGGTAATTGGCTATTTATACTTTCTCCAGAAATTCTTTCAAGTTCCCCTCTACCTATCAGCGATCGCTTTATTTTCGATTCCCTTAGTTCTTACCCAGGCTAGTACTAGTTTTGTAGATTTACTGGGGAATATCGGCACGTCGATCTTGGTAATGATGACTTATCGCTTTTATAAAAATTCTCAGTTCCCCACCAAGACAGAATTATTGATGGCTGTTGTGGGGGCAGCGATCGCCGTTAATACCAAAACCCAGCTACAACCCTTAATTTTCCTAATCTTAATCGTTACTAGCTTGAGACTTGTGTGGCTCGTTTGGCAAAAGAGTTTAGGGATCAAACAACTAGTTAAAATCTTCCCCGTTGCTGTCCTTGCTAGCCTGATTATTTTTGCTAGTCCGATTAAAAATACCGTGGTACACCGCAACCCTTTCTATCCCATCAAAGTTCAGGTAGGGGGAATAGTCCTCAATCATAAACTGAGTCCCGAAGCCTATGATGGGGGAAATCGCCAAGTCAATTGGCTGACATCTGTGTTAGACATTGAGACTCCTCACACCTGGACTCCCGATCAGTGGAGTGATGTGGTACAACGTAATCGTCGGGGTGGTTTTTTCGGGGCATATGTAATCTTTAATTGCTTGCTGCTGCTAGGATTTACCTTACGAGAATTGAGCCAGAATAAATCTTTACCGCCTGGCGATCGCTCTCAAGCAGCTAAATTTGCCTTATTAACGGCGATCGCCATGTCCCTACCTCCCCTCAACTTTCCTCAATCCCACGAGTTGAGATACTTTATGTACTGGATGATCGCTCTAGTATCTCTCAATCTTTATCTAGTTACCCTACCCAAAAACTATCAGCTATTAGGAAAATGGTTACAGCCCAAATATATGGGTTTGATCTACGCTATATTTCTTACCATTGTATTAGTCAAGACTCAAGGCTTGTACGTCAAACCATCATTAATCAGTGAGACTCAGTACGTCAATTTTGGGGTGAAGCAAAAATTCTTCAGTAAAATCCAACCAGGAGATCAGGTTTGTCTGATTAGCAGTCATATTGGGGAAGATATTAAAACCGCCCCCATCGTCGCTTTGAAATATGCCTTTGTCTACAGTTCTTATTTTCATCCCGAACTCGGCTACGATTACTCCATTCAAGCAGCTTTAAAACCAGAATTCTGTGGCGATCGCAAAATTATTCCTGTTTATTTCAGGAACTAGAATTTTGAATAAATGCTGGAAAGCGCTTTATTTGAGTTAAATCTAGTTTAAAATATCTAAAGTAAGCTTATTAATAATTCTCATGACTCAAATTTTCAATCTTCAACTAGAGAGAAAAGTCAAAAAAATAACTCAAGCTATTAAACAACAGAAAATTAAAAAGTACATAATCAAAAAGCAATTTAAAGATGTATCTTTGGATTTTGTAATCGGTGATTCAGAGGGACAACATTGGTATGATTCAACGCCACAGAATCTGGTAGAACCATTAAGTCCAGAATTTAGCTTTATTAAGCAACTTACTAAATCAGGAGATATAGTATTTGAATGCGGAACTCATCATGGTTTAACTGCCATGTTGTTATCTAAGTGGATCGGCACAGAAGGAAAAGTCGTTACTTTTGAAATTAATCAGCAGAATGCAGTCATCGCTCGCCAAAATATCGAGCTAAATAACATCAATAATGTGATTCTCGAAGAACAAGGTTTGGGAAGTCACAAAAGCTGCCAAAAAATATTTAATAAATCAAATTCATCGGTAACTCCTGATAATATGATTTCTCTTGGGTGGTTAAAAAACTTTATCTACGGCACGAATGAAGTAGAAATAACAACTCTAGATGATTATGTAGCAACACAATCAACATTACCAACATTTCTCAAAATAGATGTAGAAGGATACGAAAGTGAAGTATTGAAAGGAGCAACAGAAGTTCTTAAAACTCTGCCTAAGCTAGAAATTGAAATTCATACAGAAATATTATCTCGATATAATACATCCGTAAAGGAAATTTTTGAACTGATCAATATTGAATCCTATCAAACTTGGGTGCAATGGAGTGATGAAGAAGAACCACAACCATTCAATTTACAATCAGAAATAGACCGTAGAGTTCACTTATTTGCAATACCTAAAACCTGAAAAAAAAATTATTAAAATTAAGCAATTAGGGCGATTGTCATCAAGATGAAGATTATAACATAATCATGTTAGTTCCAGTTTTTAACATTATTTTGTAATACTATTTTAAAATCCTGATATATTAGTAATTACAGCTAATTTTAAGTGCAAAAAAACCAGCAACAAGTAATAGAAACAATTCTGAGTGCGATCGCTTTAATTATCGCCACCTTAATCTTTCTTAAAGCATTTATTGATTTTGATACTAACTATGATGTGGGTTGGTATCATTTGCCATTTGCTGCCAGAATTTGGGACATTGTACCAGCAGAATCCTTTACTTCGGAAAATATAGTCGAGTATCGTTATCAGGGTTTTCCCTTGTTGACTCACTTCTTTCAGGGTTTGCTATGGAAACTATCAGGTAGAGTCCAGGCAGCTAATTTGGTGGGGTATTTGAGTTTAATTATCTATTTTCTGACCCTGAGAAGTTTTTTCCAAGTTCCTCTCTATCTGTCAGTCTTTGCCATCTTCGCCATTCCTGCGGTTTTAACTCACGCCAGTACTAGCTTTGTCGATCTTCCTGGCAACATTGGTGTATCAGTGCTGATGATGATGATCTATCGGTTTTTTCGTCAGTCCCAATTACCCAGCAAAAAAGAACTATTGTTTGCCTTTTTGGGTGCAGCGATGGCAGCCAATACCAAATCGCAGTTACAGCCTTTGATCTTTATTTTGTTCTGGGTAGCAGGAATTAGACTACTGTGGCTTTATTTTAAATATACTGCTGCTGATCAACGTCGCTTATGGCTGACTGTACCCTTGGCAGCGATCGCTTCTATCCTGATTTTTGCCACACCAATTAAAAACGTGGCGCTATATGGCAATCCTTTTTACCCGATCAAAATACAAGTAGCAGGTATTGTTCTCAATCATAAACTGACTCCTGAAACCTACGCAGAAGGCAATCGTCCCCAAAAATGGCTGCAATCGATCTTAGAAATCAACACCCCCAAGTGGACAGCAGATCAATACAATGGCGGTGATCAAAAGTATCTGGATCGTGCAGGGGGTTTTTTCGGCGCTTATGTAGTGTTTAATCTTCTGCTGTTGCTGAGTTTAACTGTTAGAGAGCAGTTACTCAATAGAAAGTCTGTCGAAAATAAGTCTCGTAATGCGACTACGGCTTTAATTATACTTTTGTTAGTATCCCTCATCCCTGCTAACTTCCCGCAGTCCCATGAGTTGCGGTATTTCATGTTTTGGATGATTACCCTCGTGTCTTTAAATTTATCCCTCATCTCAACCCTAGATTATCAGAGAAAAAGTTGGTTACAGGCTAAATATTTCGGCTTAGTTTATCTGTTGTTTATGGTGATCGTCTGGGTCAAAATCGATCATGGATATTTAAAGCCTAGTTTTAGATCGGTAGAAAGATATTTAAAAAACAACGTCAAAGCCGAACTAGTAGGACAGATGATCCCTAACCAGCGTACTTGTCTAATTGCCCGTCATGCGATCGTTAGACCTAATGCAGTTCCATTTGCATCCATTGCTAATGCTCTTTTCTATAGTTCCTATTTTCATCCAGAGATACCTTATGACTACAGTGTCAAAGCAGCGATCGCTCCCGAAGATTGTGGCAAACTAACCATGATTCCTGCCAATGCAGCGGATTTTATTGATCCTTAAAACTAGAGGCAGATAAGCCAAAGGCTGTCACCTACAACATGACTTAGGGGGGCAGCAAAAGTGATTTTGCCCAGTCACAACGTCGGTAATTTAGTTGATTCCCACTGCTATAGCAATCCTAAATGAAATGAGAAATTTCTACTACCTATATGCCCTAAAGGATTCCCTTCGGTCACGAAGCGGTTATCCGCAGGTGTATCCTTTAGGAATTCTTTAGGACTACCTGCTACTTAAAACCAATCAATGTAGTTTCATGAATCAAATAGGATTGCTATAGTGTCATAAATGTAGCAGGCGATCGCTACTCATCCCATTTTATTTTTTTCCCTTTCCTTATAATACCTCTTAGTAGGAAACAAAAGCTAGAAGCTACGAACTAATTAATTAACAACGGTGTCTATTCAACTGAAAACGGCTGTAAATTAAGCTGACTCTGGTTTTTGATAGGAAGCAGGATGCACAATCAATTCAGCAGTAGAGCGCTTCTCAACCATTTCCTCGGTAATAGTACATTGGTAAACATCCTCGCGGGAAGGAACTTCATACATCACTTCTAGCATTAATTCCTCCACGATGCCTCTTAATGCTCTAGCACCAGTCTTACGGCGAAACGCTTCTTTCGCTAGGGCTTTAATTGCGCCTTCGGTGAATTCCAACTCAATATTGTCCATTCTCAACAGCTTCTGATACTGCTTCACAATGGCGTTACGGGGTTGGGTGAGGATCTGCACTAAGGTTGCCTCATCTAAAGGCTCTAAAGCTGCGGTCACAGGAATTCTGCCGACAAACTCAGGAATCATGCCAAACTTAACTAGATCATCTAGCTCTAATTTCTGCAAGATGTCCGCTGTGTGCTTTTCTTTCATGGCTGGCTTATCACCTTTTTGGATAAAACCAATGGACTTTTTCCCCAAACGACGCTCCACCACTTTGTCTAAACCAACAAAAGCTCCACCACAGATAAACAAAATATTCTTGGTATCGATCTGAATACAGTCTTGGTAGGGATGCTTACGGCCACCCTGGGGTGGCACATTTGCCACAGTGCCTTCGAGCATTTTTAATAGTGCCTGTTGTACCCCTTCCCCTGAAACATCGCGGGTAATTGAGGCATTTTCACTCTTACGGGCAATCTTATCAATCTCGTCAATGTAGATGATGCCTCGTTGAGCCTCTTCCACATCTAAGTCCGCTACCTGTAACAGGCGCAGCAAGATATTTTCTACATCTTCCCCCACATATCCTGCTTCCGTGAGGGTAGTAGCATCCGCCACGGCAAAAGGAACCTGCAAGACTTTGGCTAGGGTCTGTGCCAAGAGGGTCTTACCACAGCCAGTAGGGCCAATGAGCAGTACGTTGGATTTTTGTAGCTCCACGGGATCTTCGGCATCCTTGGCTTTATTCGCTACACTCAGGCGTTTATAGTGGTTATAGACCCCTACAGAAAGTACTTTTTTAGCTTCTTCCTGACCGATGACATGTTCGTCCAAACACTTCTTGATTTCGATCGGTTTGGGGATATCGCCAAAAGCAATTCCGCCAACTTTCGATTTTCGCTTCTTTGGTGGTCTGGCTTCCGTACTACCCGCTACCGCAGTCGAAGGAACTATTGCCCCATCTTCCATCAACTCCTCATCTAGGATTTCGTTACACAGTTCAACACATTCGTCACATATATATACTCCAGGACCAGCAATTAATTTCCTGACCTGTTCTTGAGATTTTCCGCAAAACGAACATTTTAGATGGGAGTCGTATTTAGACATATAGACCTCTGACTAATAGAGATTTTTAGGTAGTGGGGGTGAGGATAGCTGAGGATTTAGTAATAACTTTATCGATTAAGCCGTATTCCACGGCATCTTCAGAAGACATATAAAAATCTCTCTCGGTATCGGCAGCTATCTTATCAAAGGGTTGACCAGTATGTCCTGCGATTAGTTCATTAAGTCGTTGCTTAATATAGAGAATTTCTTTCGCTTGAATTTCAATATCGGTAGCCTGTCCTTGAGCGCCGCCTAAAGGCTGATGAATCATAATTCGCGAGCTAGGTAGAGCCATCCGCTTTCCTTTGGTACCACCAGATAACAAGAAAGCACCCATGCTGGCAGCAATACCATAGCAAATTGTGACCACATCTGGTTGAATTTGCTGCATGGTGTCATACATTGCCAACCCTGAATAGACTGAGCCACCAGGAGAGTTAATGTAAATTTGAATATCTTTTTCAGGATCTTCAGCTTCGAGATATAGTAACTGAGCAACTACAGAATCAGCCACCTTATCGTCGATAGGTGTCCCCAAAAAGATAATGCGCTCTCGTAAGAGACGAGAGTAGATATCAAAGGCGCGTTCTCCCATCCCTGACTGTTCTACCACCATTGGAATAACGTTGCCTTCCGTAAGCGTTGAACTTACCTGGGGCAGATTTTTACTAACGAGAAAGCTATAGGGGGAAAGAGATTCTACCATCGGTTTTTGCCCAAAAATTGTCACTATTTTGTCACTGTCTTGATATTAAATGGGCTTTAAACAATTAAAGTTAACTGTGGACAGCCCTCGTATTTATTATGACTTAACTAACAAGAATAAATAGTAGAGAAGGAAAATCAAGAGTGCTAATGAAGAAAATTCAGACTAGTTAAACTCTATTTGCAGTCAGCAATTTCTAGTTCTGGTGTTTAGTTCGACCTTAGCACTCTCACTCATTTACTGTTAGTCCGCTCCCGTTACTCAGAGTCAGTAACCACTTCTACCTCGACAGTTTCTACCGTAGCATCTTCCGCTTCTGGTGATTCGTCCGTCTCTTCTTTAAGAGAACCTTCAGGAACAAGTTCTATTTGCGCTTTATCTCGCAAGAACTTGTAGGTATTTTCGCTAAGTAAGTCGCTAGTCACCATTGACCGTAGACGAGCCTCATCAATTTCTTGTCCTGCAAGTTGTGGTCTGATTTCGGTAATTTTGGCATCAATCTGGGTTTGCTGGGGTTCTAAGCCCTCTTTTTTGGCTATCTCCTCCAGAATCAGGGACTTTTTCAGATTGGCTAACGCTTCAGGGCGGGCATTGTCCCGCAACATTGGCACATTATCAGAATTAAACAACTGTCTAACATCCAAACCCATTTGCTGCATTTGCATCAGGGTTCTAGTCAATACACTGGTAACTTCTTCCTGTACCAAGGATTCTGGCAAAGCGATGGTGTTTTGTTCCATCAGGACTTCAGCGATCGCCTCATTGATGTTATTATTGGTCTGGTCTTCTGCTTGTTCCTGGAACTGCTTTTCTATTGACTCTTTATAAGCTGTGAAGGTGTCAAACTCGTCATCACTGACATCTTGGGCAAAATCATCGTCTAGTTCAGGCAACTCTTTAGTTTTGAGTTCATTGAGGGTAATACTAAAGATCGCTGGTTTCCCCGCCAAGTCTTCTTGGGGATAATCATCGGGGAAGGTAACAGACACTTCCTTAGTTTCTTCAGGCTTCATCCCCACAATGCCTTCTACCATCCCAGGAATCAGTTTCCCTTCGGCAATTTCCACCTGAAAGTTAGTGGCACTGCCTCCGTCAATTTCTTTGTTTTCCTCTTCTGGCAGAACTCCCTGGAAATCAATAAAGGAAATATCTCCCATTTGGGCAGCCCGTTCTTCTACAGGAACTAGGTCAGCTTTTTGTTCTTGACGTTGCTTGATAAAGTCATCGACTTTTTCTGGCTGATAGACGATCTCTTCTGCTGTAATCTGAAGCTTAGTGTAGTCAGCTAATTCTAGACTGGGGGGAACATCCACCGCCACGGAAAAACTGATGGCATCCCCTGGATTGTATTGCCCTAACAGTTCGTCAAAATTAGAGCGTAAATTGGGTTGACCAAGAGCCTTGATTGATTCCTGTTCAATGGCATCTTGTAAAGATTTTTGAATTAGTTCTTCCAGGGCTGCTGCCTTAATGCGATCGTTGCCAATTCTTTGTAATAAAATTCGACGGGGTACTTTCCCCTTGCGAAACCCAGGAATATTGCTGGAACGAGAAAGGTTTTGCACCATTTTTTCGTAGGCATTCCGAGACGCTTCAGGGGCAACTTCAATATTTAAACCAACTTGACTTTCGGGAAGTCTCTCCTGGGTTACTTTCATCGATGCTAATATCTCAAAACTACTGGATTAATTTTATGGTGGATCTGGGAGGGGATAAACTTAAGCTAAAGTTAAGACTTGTCATGCACGTAAATTAGTTACCTTTAATCACTGCCGCAATCCTATGTTTGCGTATCAAAATGTAACTAAACTAGAGCAATTTTCTCCAGTTTTTCTCCATGAACCAATAGTCATAATAATATATCTATTGAGCCAGCTACATGTTTTGTGTCTTGAAAAATCAAGAGAGTATATGCTCAAGTCAATTTTAAGTATAGTTATATCAAGCAAATTGATAAGTCTGAAGGAGGTTATCATCATTGGCTAAAGAAATTAACGTAGCCATCTTAGGGGCGACGGGGGCAGTGGGTCAGGAGCTACTGGAATTACTGGCAGAACGGGAGTTTCCTCTGAAAAATCTCAAGTTGCTAGCGTCTTCTCGTTCGGCGGGGAGTAAAATTACTTTTAAGGGGCAGGAATTAACCGTTGAGGCAGTGGGAGATGATTCCTTCCAAGATATTGATCTGGTCTTGGCATCAGCGGGGGGGTCTACTTCTAAAGCCTGGGCGCATAAAGCGGTTGCAGCGGGAGCTGTAGTGATCGATAACTCCAGTGCCTTTAGAATGGATGACAATGTTCCCCTAATCGTGCCAGAGATTAATCCCGAAGCGGCGAGCAAGCATCAGGGGATTATCGCTAACCCTAACTGCACCACCATATTGCTGGGGGTGGCAATTTATCCTTTACATCAAGTCCAGCGGATTAAGCGGATCGTGGTGGCTACTTATCAATCCGCTTCTGGTGCAGGAGCAAGAGCGATGGAAGAGGCGATGGTGCAGGCTCAGGATATCCTTGACGGGAAGCAACCCCAGGCGGAAGTACTGCCCTATCCTATTGCTTTTAATTTATTTCCCCATAATTCGCCCTTGAATGAGGACGGATATTGCGAGGAGGAAATGAAAATGGTGAACGAAACTAGAAAAATCTTTGGCGATCGCGATATTGCCATTACCGCTACCTGTGTTAGAGTACCCGTGTTGCGAGCGCACTCTGAGGCAGTTAATTTAGAGTTTGAGCAACCTTTTGAGGTAAAACGGGCTAGGGAGTTAATTGCCTCAGCACCAGGAGTTAAGCTGGTAGAAGATTGGCAGAGTAATTATTTTCCCATGCCCATCGACGCGACAGGGAAAGATCCTGTATTAGTGGGTAGAATTCGTCAGGATATTTCATGCGATCGCGGTTTAGAATTATGGCTGTGCGGCGACCAAATTCGCAAAGGAGCAGCTTTGAACGCCATTCAAATTGCCGAGCTATTATTACAAAAGAATTTATTAACCACCAGTAATTCCGTGGCCAGTGCTTAAAACCCTTTCTTTTTAAAAAAGATACATCAGAAAATCGAGAACAATGATTGAGTTAATATAGATGAGTGAAGAACCGTTTGGTAGGGTAATAACGGCAATGGTGACCCCCTTTGCTGAAGATGGCAGGGTTAACTACGAAGTTGCCGAGAAGTTGGCAGTACATTTAGTAGAACACGGCAGTGACGGCTTGGTAGTCTGCGGTACTACAGGAGAGTCGCCAACCTTAAGCTGGGCTGAAGAATTTGAGTTATTTAAAGTCGTCAAGGATGCGGTGGGCGATCGCGCCAAGATAATTGCAGGCACAGGTTCTAATTCCACCACCGAAGCGATCGCTGCGACAGTTAAAGCAGCAAAACTCAATCTAGATGGTTCATTGCAGGTAGTGCCGTACTATAACAAGCCACCCCAAGCAGGACTGTACGATCATTTTAAAGCGATCGCCGAAGCCTGCCCTGAATTGCCGATGATGCTCTACAATGTGCCAGGAAGAACCAGTTGCAACCTGGAAGCCGAAACTGTCGCCAGACTGGCGCAAATTAGCAATATAGTGGCAATTAAGGAAGCTAGTGGTAATCTAGAGCAAGCCTGTAAAATCAGATGTTTAACTCCCGCTAATTTTGCTATTTATTCAGGAGAAGATGCTTTGACCTTGCCCATGATGACCCTCGGTAGTTCTGGAGTAGTGAGCGTTGCGTCTCATTTAGTAGGGAATCAGATCCAGTCCATGATTGCTGCTTTTAAGGAGGGAGATAATCAGCAAGCAACCAAAATCCAGTTACAGCTATTTCCTTTGTTTCAAACATTGTTCATGACGACGAATCCGATTCCTGTAAAAACAGCTTTGAAATTACAAGGATGGCAAGTAGGAAAGTTGCGAACACCATTATGTGAGTTACAATTAGATCTATTGGAAAAATTAAAGTTGATTTTGCAAGATTTGAGCTTAATTTAGTTAGATTATCTGTTATTGAGCTATCCGAGCGACTTCCACCTCACAGTAGTACCAAAAATCGATTATAGATTGACTATCACCATCATCAGTGGCTAGAATTGGAATTCTCTAATTTAGAATAGACTAAACAGAACAGATTAACCCTGAGGGAAATCGATAACGCACCATCATTAATAGCTAATAGTTAGCCAAGGAAAGAAACTAATTGTCCTAATTAATTTTTTAAGTAATTTTTCAGTTCTTAGAAAACTCTCTTCAAGATAAATTCTAAGACCGATTTACAGTTTTTATTGAGTAAATAAAAAAGCGCGAATAACCACATAACAATAAACTTAACAACAAACCACATGAGCAAAATCGTAAAAAAAAGTAAGAAGCCCACGGTCAAAATAATTCCTTTGGGTGGACTCCATGAAATAGGCAAGAATACCTGTGTTTTTGAATACGAAGATGAAATAATTCTGCTGGATGCAGGATTAGGTTTCCCCTCAGATCAGATGCATGGCATTAATATCGTGTTGCCTGATATGACTTATTTGAGAGAGAACTCTCATCGCATCAAAGGCATGATTGTCACTCATGGTCATGAAGATCATATTGGTGGTATTGCTTATCACCTCAAGCAGTTCGATATTCCTGTGATTTATGGTCCACGACTGGCAATGGCATTGTTGAACGATAAATTAGAAGAAGCGGGGGTCAGCGATCGCACGATCTTAAAAAACGTCATGCCCAGAGATATTGTCCAGATCGGTCAGTATTTCCGCGCTGAATATATCCGCAACACCCATTCCATTGCCGATAGCTTTACCGTTGCCATTCACACCCCCATTGGCACCATTGTTCATACAGGGGATTTCAAAATTGACCACACTCCTGTAGATGGGGAACACTTCGACCTCCAGAAATTAGCCGAGCATGGAGAAAAAGGCGTACTCTGTCTATTGAGCGATTCCACTAATGCTGAGGTTCCAGGTTTCACTCCTTCCGAGCGTTCCGTATATCCTAATCTAGACCGCATTTTTGGGGGAGCAGAGGGACGGATTATGGTGACAACCTTCTCATCTTCTGTGCATCGGGTCAATATGGTCTTAGACATAGCTCGTAAACATGGTCGTAAAGTTGCTGTAGTGGGACGTTCAATGTTGAATGTGATTGCCCATGCGCGGAAACTAGGTTACATCCAATGTCGTGATGATATTTTTGAACCCTTGCGTTCCGTCAATCGTTTACCAGATAACAAAGTTTTAATTCTCTGTACTGGTTCTCAGGGAGAAGAGTTAGCAGCGATGACTCGTATTTCCAAAGGAGAGCATCGACAGATTAGAGCCAGAGAAGGAGACACCATCATCTTTTCCGCTAATCCCATTCCAGGTAACACCATCGGTGTGGTTAATACCATCGATCGCCTGATGATGCAGGGCGCAAAAGTAGTCTATGGACGGAAAGAAGGAATTCACGTTTCTGGTCATGGATCACGGGAAGACCATAAGCTGATGTTGAATTTAACCAGACCCAAGTTCTTTATCCCTGTTCACGGTGAACATCGGATGCTGGTGGAACATGCAGGCATGGCGCAGGCAATGGGTATTCCTAAAGAGAATATTGTCATCATCAAAAACGGCAACGTCATTGAACTCACCGAAAACAGCATTGACGTTACTGGGGAAGTCCAATCGGGAATTGAACTAGTAGACCGCGCAGGTATCGTACAAGATGACGTGATGAAAGAGCGACAGCAGCTTGCGGAAGATGGGGTGATTACTGTCGCAGCGGCCATCGACTGGTCAGGGCAACTCGTTGCTTCTCCTGCCCTGCATTTACGGGGAGTCGTTACTTCCATTGAACAATCCCTCCTGCAACAGTTGATCAATCGAACAGTTGAAAGAATTTTAAGCGATCGCTGGGACGATTTTTGCGAAACTAAAGACGGTGAAACAGAAGTAGATTGGACGGGAGTGCGTCTAGAAATCGAAGGTGGTTTAGAGCGCCTATTGAAGCGGGAATTAAAAAGCCGTCCCTTGGTAGTGTTCATGATGCAAATTCCTGAAAAACAACCAGCTAAAACCGGAACAGCTAGAAGAAGAAAACGTTCTAGTGCCATTAGTACCAATGGCTCAACTGCCTCAACTAGTTCTACTCCTGCACCTGTCATTTCGCTCCGTAAATAGAAGGAGCTTTGCTCTAGCTTTACAGCCGTTTTCAGTTGAATAGACTACGTTTTGAATTAACTAGTTCGTAGCCTATAGCTTATCGCTACGAACAAGTCCATTTCAACGAAGCGTCTTGGTGAGCATTACATGCGCCTAAAGCCTTTGTTTGCGCCTTTCGTCGATATGCGAAGCGGTATCCTTTAGGGCGCGTGGTCTCACCGCTAGTTCATACCAAGCGTACCCATATGAAATCTTTTACCAGTCTCTTGAGTTCACTGATTTTAGGTCTTTTGGTAGTGGCGATCGCCATTTTCTCGATCCAAAATATTCAGGATGTCTCTCTCAATTTCCTCACCTTCGAGTCCATTACAATTCCCGTAGGAGTATTGTTAGCTTTTTGTAGCGCGATCGGCATAATTTTAGGCGCATTAATCCCGATCCTGTTTTCTCGCAATAGAACTCGGAGGAGTTAACGAAGTCAGAAGTCAGAAGTCAGAAGTTAGAAGTAAGAAGTCAAATAAAGACTTCGCCTTAGCTTCAAGCTCTAGGCTGACCGAAGGGAATCCTTTAGGGCTAAGCTTTGAATAAGTTTAGAGATTACGAGGACGGTAAATTTTTCCTAAAGTGCGATCGCTTTTGATTTCCACTACGAGATCGGCAGTTTTGGTTAAAGGCTTAATAAACAATTCTGGATGAAGTGCTTTCCAGAAATATTCCACAAAGCGATCAATCTCTTCGTCAGTCATCCCATCTTTGCCTTGAGCAATCATATTGTGTTCTGCTTCCCTGCGCCACTGCTTACTCAGACGATAATCTTCGGGATGTAAGACGATCAGGCTATCTAATGCTGACCAGAGAGGCACATAATCCTTAAGACGATCATTATTTGCGATCGCAAACTTTCGATCATCATCGGTAACGATAGGATCGGGACAGTTATCAAACAAGTCTTTGGCTATCGGTTGTACGCCGACAAACCAGCCTTCAAATAAGAGAATATCAGGTTTATTTATAACTTCTTTATTTTCAAAGCGATCGCCAGCACCGTTTTCAGCAGACTTATTAAACCGAGGTAGTGAAATTTGAGCAGTATAATCCTCCCGTAAGCACTTTTCGATAACCTCCATGCCTAAAGCAACATCATGAGTACCAGGAGGCCCTCGCCTGTCTAAACGACGGTCTTGTTGTTGTAAGGTTAGTCTTTCATCATAAGTTAGGTAAAGATCATCCAGAGATAGACTTGCAGCAGAGCAACCCAAGTAACTAAGTATGACTTGGAGAATCGCACAGAGGGTAGATTTGCCTGTTCCTTGACCCCCTAGAATGCCTTGAATCCAAGTCCGATTTAACTTCTTTCTAGCGATCGCCAAATCCAATGCCACAGGTAGCCATAATCTTTCTAGAGTAGAGTCAATAGCATCTTGTTTCTTAAATCCCAGACTGCGATAGACAGAGGTAACTTCCTCTAGCAAATCTGCATAAAACTCTGACTCAGTAACCTCAGCAGCCAAACTATCCAATTTAAAACGATATTCTTGCTCTTGGTTCATCTTTATCAGCCTGATATATCCGTTGACTGTTAAATGTTAAATGTTAAGACCCCAATTTAAACGCTTCCAAAAAGAGATTATACATTAGACCAATTTTAAATAAATTTAGCATCTCGACATAAAGCGATCGCCTGACGGGAGTTGTTGTTGCCTCCTGACGACGACGATATACCGTCATACTAACCAATTCAGTAAAAGTGAACAAAAATGCCGCCGCCACAATATCCCAGGTTGCGTTCTGTCCAGCAGTAGTGACTATTGCCGAACCCATGAAAAATCCTAGTAAAATACTGATCAGGTTGAGAGAAATACGTCGCCAGGGATTGCTAAATAATAATTCTAGGCGATCGCCTGTAACTGTTACCAAAGAATTAAGCCGAGTACGTTGCATTATTTCTTATTAAGCAAGTTATTTATCAATCTGATTATAAATCCAGAGGGACGTTACCAAGCCTACACAATGAGCTGCAATGATATTAAAACAGGCTTGAACAATAAAGACATCTAACGAATTAACAAATTCAGAATTTTGATTATTAAAAATTTTGCCTGGATCAAGAGCCAGAGTTTTGGAAAGAATTAGACCCGTAATTGTCTCTCCACCAATAATTGTAATTAATGTACCAGATATGCTGGTGATAATAGCGATCTGCACCATTTTGATGGTAGTAGATTTTTTGGGCAGGTCAACATTCGGTTTCGCAAATTTACTCGCCATCTTGCCGTAACGGAAAGTGATACAGATGCCCACAATTAAACAAATTAGTCCACAAACAGCACAAAATAGGCTAAACCCTACTCCAGGACTACTTCTTTCACTCTGAGTGACGATCGCCAAAGCTAAGGTAACAGAAGACACTACTCCTAGAAATAACTGAAGCCAAAATCCTGCTAAACCAGACCATCTTAATGCTGTTGCTACTCGACGGAGCCGTTCCGCTTTACCAGGAGTCGTGGAGCTACCACCACTACTACTCCCAGAAAAAGGGGTGATTTCTGATTCCTTGGGCATAGTTAATATTCTCCAATATAAGTAGTAACCATAAATTTAATCAGTTTCAAGGCAGTCGATTGATCATTCTCATTCTAATCAACAGTTCCCTTGAATAGTGGTGAGCAACCCAGAATGATTAACTAGGAGTTAGGTAAATTTTAACCAAGTTAGATAATTAAAAGCATCATTGCCGTATTTTTTACAAAATACCAGGGACAAATATCGACTACAAAACTTAGAGCCTATAGCTTAGAGCTTAGAGCTACCCTAACAGATAAAATCTCTTAACCCGAACTCAGTTAAACTAGATAGAGAAGAGAGTTGGCGAGGTGGTTGCAGATTTGTCCTAGAGGCAGATTTGAGGAAAGTCCGGACTCCCGAAAGACCATACTTGCTGGATAATTCCCAGTGCGAGCGATCGCGAGGATAGTGCCACAGAAAAATACCGCCTTTTCATTGAACATGAATCATTGAACAGTAACCACTGCTAAATGGTGAATGTTAAATGCTAAATGAAACAGGTAAGGGTGCAAAGGTGCGGTAAGAGCGCACCAGCAGTATCGAGAGGTACTGGCTCGGTAAACCCCAGTAGGGAGCAAGGTCGAAGGGATTAGGGTTGGTCTTTTTCCCATCCCGACTCAGGAGAACCGCAGGAGGTGTTTGGTAACAGGCATCCTAGATAGATAACTACCCTCGAATCTTGGTGGAATAATATTCACACATATATCCACTTTGGTTAGAGAACAGAATCCGGCTTACGTTCCAACTCTCTTTATCCTTTGTTAGGTTGACTATTAGGTTGACGATTGAAATGATTGAAGACCCTAGAAGACAAAAACAACTACGGACACTCGTTCAGAAGCTAGGATTATCCGCTACTGCAAACATTGACTGGTCTTTGCTGGATCTAGCCTTGACTCATCCTAGTGTCTCTCGTACCGATAACTACGAGCAGCTTGAGTTTGTAGGGGATTCGGTAGTGCGCTTAATTACTGCGGAATTGTTACTGGAAGTTTATCCCCAAGAATCAGTAGGAGAATTTGCTGCGGTGCGTTCGATCCTAGTTAGCGATCGCGTTCTAGCTCAATTTGCCGAAAATTACGGCATCGAACCCTATCTCATCATTGGCACTAATGCTACAGGGAACCCTACAGGGAGGCAATCTTGGTTGGCGGATGCGTTTGAAGCTGTGTTAGGGGCGCTATATCTAAGCACCCACAATATGGAACTGATTCGTCCTTGGTTAGACCAAGCACTCAAGGAAAAGGCGGTGGAAGTGATGAATGATCCTGCTCGATACAACTATAAAGATGCCTTACAGGAATGGACCCAAGGAAAATACAAAAATTTGCCAGAATATAAGGTGGCAGAAAATAAAGAGCTAGCGATCGCTGTCAAACTTCCTGGTAATCAGTCAACTTGGCACGAGCAACGTTTTGTGGCAGAAGTCTGGTTTCAAGGTACACTCCTTGGCACAGGTTATGGTAGATCGAAAAAAGTCGCCGAACAAGCGGCTGCTAAGGAAGCTTTTTTGGCGATCGACAAACCGAATAATGAACACTAACTACGAACCAAATACTGTCGTTACTTCTGACTACATGCGGCTGACGCGAAGCTTATCCGAAGGTGTCCTAAAGGATACCGCTTCGCATATACCCTTTAGGGAATCTTTTAGGAAAAGCCTTTGCGGCTTCTGACTTCTGACTTCTCTGACTTTCGCGCAGCGGTATTAATACGCTCCTTCTCCTCCCAGTACGACAGAAACAGTCTTCAGTAAAATCAGAAAATCTAGACCTAAAGACCACTGTTTAACATAAAAGCGATCGCATTTCCCCAAATGCTCTGAGCTAGTTTCTGAGCGCCCAGAAACCTGCCAAAACCCAGTGATACCAGGGAGAACTTCGTGGCGAATTAACTGCTCGGTTGGCAATTTAGCTGCATCTCTGAGGGTGAGAGGGCGTGGCCCCACTAAACTCATGTCACCTTTCAGCACATTAATTAATTGAGGGATTTCATCAATGCTATAGCGACGTAGATACTTACCAACCTTAGTGATCCGAGGGTCTTGCTTAATTTTAAACAGGACTTCGCCTTCTATTTCATTACTGTTTTCTAATGATGTTTGCAGTCTGGGGGCATTCTCCACCATCGTCCGCAATTTTAGTAGTTTAAAAGGTTTCCCTTGCAAGCCAATCCTGGTTTGACTAAAAAAAACCGTCCCAGGGGAGTCAATTTTAATCAGCAGAATGACGATGCACAAAGGTATGGTGGCAAATAATAACAGAATGCTAGAGAGAAACAAATCTATAGTACGCTTAAGCAAAAAGTTAATGGTTTTGGAAGATCGAATATCATCTTTTAAGGTTATGGACTCTATGACCGCTTTGAGACTTGAATCACAGGACTCTTGTTTGATGGGACTAGACATTTTACTTATTGAGTAACTTTTTGAGTGACTTTGGTTGATACGGAGTCAGAATTGCGTTCTCCTTGACCGATGTTGAATTCCTGGTCGTACACCGCCAAGTTATCGGCAGTAATTTTATCCCAGGTATAATTATTACAGACATACCTGCGAGCTTTTTCTGCCAAGGAAGCTAATTTCTGTGGTTGAGTTATGGCTTTTTCCAGTACAGCAGTACAAGAAGCAATATCTCCTGCCTTAAATAAACTTCCGCGATCGCTGCCTATTAATTGTTGATGGGGTGGAATGTCGCTAGCTACTACAGGCACTTCTTCCCGCATGGCTTCTAACATTGCTAGGGGCAAACCTTCTAAATCTGAAGGCAGGACAAAAATCCCCGCCCCCCGCACCATTTCGGCTAAACGAGTACCCCTGAGTTCCCCAGCAAAAATCACCCTGGAGTTATCCCCCGCCAAACCCTGTAATTGGGCAATATATTCCGTAGTATCACTACATCCTCCCACTAGAACTAACTTCCAGTTTGATTGCTGTAATTTTTGAAAAGCTTGCACCAGTAAATCAGGTCTTTTCTCTGGTACCAATCGACCTAAAAATAACAAATATTTACCTGGTTCTAAACCGTGGGACTTAACAAAATTAAAGTCTGGATCTGACTTGGCATAGATACCTGGGGCGTTGGGGATATACTCCGTATCCAGGTCGTAGGTACGTTTGAAGTAATCTTGCAGGGCTTTGGAAACCACAATTACATCATGGGCATATTTGGCTGCCACTTTCTCCCCCAGACGAATCACTCGACTGGAAGATTTTCCCCATTTTCCCCGTTGCCAATCTAGACCCTGACAGGTAGCAACCACTTTCGCTGAAGACAGCAGTCGCGGAATAATGCTAAATAAGGATGGTCCCAAGGCGTGAAAATGAACCACATCATAGCCTTTGAAGGCGGCTACAATAGCAGCAAGTCCAGAATTTGTGAGGGCATCTAAACCCCGAAAAGCCAATGAAGGTAAACAAATTACTCGTACCCCTTGGCATTCATATACCGAAAACCAGGATTCATTGATATAACTAGAACGAGCATATAAATCTACGGAATGACCCTGCTCAACTATTTTGGGATATAGTGCCTGACAATAGTGTTCGATCCCACCTTGCTTGGCAGGCAATCCTTTGACTCCGATAACGGCTATTTTCATGGTAGTAAACCAATAATTGGGTAGTGAGTAGTGAGTAGTGAGTAGTGAGTAGTGAGTAGTGAGTAGTGAGTAGTGAGTAGTGAGTAGTGAGTAGTGAGTAGTGAGTAGTGAGTAGTGAGTAGTGAGTAGTGAGTAGTGAGTAG
>Ga0114940_10000216_pt1 | contig 33493 bp, 33 predicted proteins | sample ColdCreekSource_FD_87195 | JGI IMG/M metagenome (GOLD analysis project Ga0114940, IMG submission 87195) | Groundwater microbial communities from Cold Creek, Nevada to study Microbial Dark Matter (Phase II) - Cold Creek Source | ecosystem: Environmental > Aquatic > Deep subsurface > Groundwater ...
AAAACTACTACCCAAACTTGCCAAGCCAATAGAGATGGAACAGCTAAAAACGGTTTAACTATTAAAGGCAAAGGCGGCGTTCCTCCTGCACCAGATTTACCCCTAAATTCTCAGAACATTTCAATCAATGGCGAAATCGACCCCACCATATCTACTATTCCTGAACCAATAGAAACTAGTCTTGGGAAGATTCAACCAGCCAGAGGAATTAAAGTTACCAAGGATGGTCGAGTAATTTTAACCGCATATCGTACTAATAACGCTGGAGAACGAATACCCGAAATTAAGCCAAACTGTCGCTAACGCAGATTCTAAAAAAGCGATCACGGTGTTGTCTATCTTGTTATTCTTAACCAAGAAATCAATTTCTTGGCTTAAAGTCAAAGTCCGTTTAAACGGACTTAAGCTATAAGATCCGAGAATTTATTCTCTGGCTGTTGAGAATGAAATAGCCCTGTAGATAACCTGCCTGCTAGTTGCTATTAACAGGAGCAAAGACAGTCAAACCTTGAGGAATACATTCAATTTCCAGGGGAGTGTTGCCAATAATTTCGCCATCGAGGACGACTTTTTGGGGAGGAGTAGCAGCAACTTTTACCTGGCGCGATCGCAAATGTACTACATTGGCTCTTTCGGCACTAGTTTTAATTAAAGCCGCTCCCAACATACTCATTATTGTAGTAATCGCTTGCAGCTTATTGTCTACAGTAGAAATAGTAATATCTAATAAACCATCGTCGAATACTACTTGACCAATACCTTGAGCCAGAACCGAAGTAGGAGGTGCAGCATTAGCGATGGTAATTGCCCCAGCTTGAAAAGTTCTAATTTCTCCTTCAATTTCAATTTCGGCTTCAAACAATTGTTGTTCGTCTAGTTGTTGCCAACCTGCCATAATATAAGCCAAAGAACCCCAACGAGTTTTGGCTTCGCGATCTGCTTTTTCAATAGTTTCTGCTTCATAGCCAACTCCAGCCAGCAAAATTAGCGGCAAATCGTTGCAACGCGCCGCATCAATAACTCTGGTTCTGCCAGCCAAAATTATTTCACAAGCTCTTCTAATCTGACCAATTTGTTGGGTAATCCCTAAAACCATACCAAAGGCATTAGCTGTACCTCTAGGTATAATTCCCAACGGAATATTAGTACCAATAACCGCCCCCGCTACAGAGGAAACTGTACCATCTCCACCAGCAGCAATAATCAAATCCGCATCTTGGGAAACCGCCTGTTCGGCTAATTCCTGGGGATCAATATCGGCACTAGTTAAATGGACTTCCAAATGTAGATGGGGTTCAAGAAGTTCTCTAATCAAGTTTAAATCTTGTTGAAAATTACCGTGACCAGATATGGGATTAAAAATTAGGTGAGCGACTAGACTTTGAGCTAAACTAGTAGCGATCGCTTCTGCCGTACCGAGATTAGTTGCCAAGGGAACTAAATGGACATTACAGATACGTAGTAATGCCTTAATATCAGGTTCATGGGGTTGAGCATTCAAAGGATCGATGAGAAAAATAATTGCCACTATTTCCCCTGCTACCACTTTGGCGGCAATTTGAGCATCACCTCCTAAAGCACCTGATGCCATGCGCTCAATTTTAAGCGAAGTAGCATCTTGAATTCGCTGTCCTGTAGTTCCTGTAGCCACTAAATGATAACGAAATAATAATGGCTCATGACGCAGAGCAAAAGCAATCATTTCATCTTTTTTACGGTCGTGGGCAATAAGAGCAATTGTTCTAGCCATAGTAAATTGAGATTTAGATTCAAAAACAAAAATAGTATTCAGAATAGTATTCGAGCGATCGCCTATTTAATTTAAATTTAATAGTTTGTGTTAATTAAACCGAGATTTCCCTTCTCTTATCGTAAAATTCCTGCGACTTGTTAAATAGTTTCGGTTTTACGATCTAAAACCAGCTAAACCCTGGCAAATTGATGCGTTAGAATCATTATTACTAACTTTGTTGGAAAGCATAATCAGAGCTTATTCGTTGTTTATCCTCAAATTTGCAGAATAAATGACCGTATAACTAAAAGGTAAATAGGTTAAAAATACTATGAATTCACCAATTCAGGCAGTGCAAGCCCCTTATAGAGGAGGTGGTGGTGGCAACTACCGTACTCCACCCCCAGATTTACCTTCTCTGTTACTTAAAGAACGGATTGTTTATTTGGGACTCCCCTTAGTATCTCCCGACGAATATAAAGATCAGATTGGGCTAGATGTTACAGAATTGATAGTTGCTCAATTACTGTTTCTCCAATTTGACGACCCCGATAAACCGATCATAATGTACATCAATTCTACTGGCACTTCTTGGTATGGTGGAGACTCCATTGGCTTTGAAACCGAAGCTTTTGCGATTTGTGACACTATGGACTATATCAAGCCTCCAGTGCATACAATTTGCATCGGTCAGGCGATGGGAACAGCCGCGATGATTCTCTCTTCGGGAGCGAAAGGCTATCGGGCTAGTCTGCCTAATGCTACGATCATCTTACACCAGGCTCGTCAAGGGGCGCAGGGTCAAGCTAGCGATATTCAAATTCGCGCCAAAGAAGTATTAGAAAACAAAAAAGTAGTACTAGAAATTTTCAGTCGCAATACGGGTCAATCTATCGAAAAACTAGCAAAAGATACAGATCGGATGCTCTATATGACTCCAGAAGATGCCAAAGAATATGGCTTGATCGATAAGGTTTTAGAAAGCGCAAGCGAATTACCAACTCCTGTTTCGACACTCACTTAAAACTTTTAACTTTAAATTTACAAGGTAAAAAATCCTATGCCCATCGGTATTCCCAAAGTTCCCTATCAAATGCCTGGTCAGCCCTACAGCGACTGGATTAGTATCTATGATCGCCTTTATCGCGAGCGTATTATTTTTTTGGGGCGTGGTGTTAATGATTCCTTGGCGAATCAAATTATCGCCATCATGCTTTATCTAGACTCAGATGATCCTGGCAAACCAATTTATCTTTATATCAACTCTCCTGGTGGTTCTGTTACCGCAGGTTTGGCGATTTATGATACGATGCGCCACATCAAATCTGAAGTTGTCACGATTTGCGTTGGGTTAGCCGCTTCGATGGGTTCATTTCTGTTATCTGGAGGAACTAAGGGTAAGCGTCTTGCTTTACCCCATTCTCGGATCATGATTCACCAACCTTCAGGTGGTGTTCAGGGTCGCAGACAAGCAACGGATATTGATATTGAAGCCAAAGAAATTTTGCGTATGCGCGCGCAGCTTAATCAAATGATGGCAGATAATACGGGGCAGTCAATCGAGAAGATTCAAAAAGATACTGATCGCGATTATTTCATGTCAGCTTATGAGGCTAGGGAATACGGTCTAATCGATAAAGTCATTGAAGACAAAGACCCACAATAAATTTCGGTGTTGCTGAGTCTTGGTATGAATAAAATTGACAGGGGGACTAAGGAGACAAGGAGATTTCTTAGATCTTCGTCCATAGACAATTCATACTCGTACTTTCAGCAACGCCTAAATTTCAGTCTTAAAATTTTAGTCCCAAGTCTCCGCCCTTTTTGAGAAAAAGCTTGGGGACTGGGAGACTGTTTATTTTCCAACTAAATAATATGCAGTTTAAATGCAAATCAGCTTAGAGTAGTCTAACAATACTAAATCGATGAGCAATAACCTGTATCAAGATATCCGAGAATTTTACGACGCTTCTAGTGGACTTTGGGAGCAAATTTGGGGCGAACATATGCACCACGGTTACTACGGTAAGGGTGGTAACTACAAAATAGAGCGCCGTCAAGCTCAGATTGACCTGATTGAAGAATTGCTACTTTGGGCTGGTTGCAATGAGTCTGATCCACCCTCTGAGATTATTGATGTAGGGTGTGGCATCGGCGGTAGTACGTTATATTTAGCCCAAAAGTTCGGTAGTAATGCTACTGGAATTACTTTGTCTCCTGTACAGGCATCGAGGGCAAAGGAAAGGGCAATGGAAGCTGGTTTAGAGGATAAAGTTCGATTTCAAGTTGCTAATGCCTTAGAAATGCCTTTTGCAGATAATAGTTTTGATCTAGTTTGGTCATTAGAAAGTGGCGAACATATGCCTGATAAGCAGAAGTTTATCCAGGAATGTTATCGAGTGCTGAAACCAGGAGGTAAAATGATTTTAGCAACTTGGTGTCATCGAGAAACTAGTTCTTGGGCTGGGGAATTAACCCCCAACGAAATTGCTCATCTTAAAGAGATTTATCGGGTGTACTGTTTACCTTACGTTATTTCTCTGTCTGAATACAGAGCGATCGCTCTTGAGTGCGGATTTCAAAATATGTATTCCGATGATTGGTCAATGGCAGTCGCGCCTTTTTGGGATGTGGTAATTGATTCAGCGATCGCACCTAAAGCTATTATGGGACTATTCCAAGCAGGTTGGCAAACTATTCAAGGGGCATTGTCTCTAAACTTAATGAGTCGAGGCTATGCCAGAGGTCTGATTCGCTTTGGGTTAATTTGTGCTACTAAATAAAGGAGTAGTTTTACCAAAATAAACCAAAATAAATTAAATAAGTCCGTGATGGCGGACAGGAGATAACCGGGCTGCTATTTGCTAGTTGCTCTCATGTTTTAATTATTAGGGCTTTTAATTAGGTTGACCTACTTAGTATCAACAGTTACGTCGCATTAACTTTCTTTATGAAAATCGACCATGTTCATTTCTATACTAGAAATGCAACACGAACGAAAGACTGGTTTATTCAGAATGTTGGTTTTCAAGCGATCAACACAAGTATAAATAGTCATACACACACTGAAGTTATTGCTTATAACTCTGTTATTTTTCTCATCTCTTCGCCCCTAAATTCTGCTAGTGAAGTTGCCCATTATTTAGACTTTCATTCTCCTGGCGTTGCCGATGTTGCTTTTCGAGTTAGGGATCTCGAATCGATTATTGCTCAGGCTGGTCGATTAAACTTGGAGGTTCTACAACCGCCTCAAGTTGCTGTATTGGGCCAGGAAAAAGTCAAATATGCCAAGATTGCAGGCTGGAATTCTCTGCAACATACGTTGATTGAAAACTCTGCTGCTATATCTTCTAACTATTTTTTGCCCGAGGTGAGGGGATGCGATTGCCAACCCCAGACAAGGATTGATTCTCATGCCAATATTATTGATATTGATCACATTGTTTTAAATGTCGCTGTGGGTGAATTAGCCCAAGCGGTAGCTTTATATCAGACCTTGTTCGGATTGGAAATACAGCAGAGTTTTAATATTCAAACATCCCGGTCAGGATTGTACAGCCAGGCTTTAGTCGATCGCAGTGGAGGAGTACAATTTAATATTAATGAACCAACTTCGGCTGATTCACAAATTCAAGAATTTATCGAGATTAATGGCGGATCGGGTATCCAACATTTAGCCTTGCGATCGCCAAATCTGATTCAGACAGTGGCAGAAATGCGATCGCGTGGTGTCTCATTTTTATCTGTACCCCAAACCTATTACACCCATCTCAAACAAAGACAGAAGAACCTACTTCCATCTCTCAATATTGAAGAATGGCTAGCTATTGAAACCGAGCAAATTTTAGTAGATTGCGATCGCAATCAGTCAGAAGCATTATTGATGCAGGTTTTTACTCAACCGATCTTTGATCAACCGACTTTCTTTTTGGAATTTATCGAAAGGCGATCTCAAGCCCAAGGTTTCGGTCAAGGCAATTTTAAAGCCTTATTTGAAGCGGTAGAAAGAGAACAGGTTCAAAGAAAGTCGTAATTATTTTCGCTAAAATAATAGCTATAGTCACAATACTATAGTCATGAATCAAGAACAGCAACAAAAAATTGGTGCGGGGCAATTCAAAACCCATTGTTTAACATCTAGGCTGGGAAGTCCCGCGCTGTAAACCTTCGGCGCGACTTAAGTATAGCTGCGCTATACTGGAACAATGTTTCAGCGTCCTAAAGGACATTGTACCCTTGTGGTATACCGCTGCGCGACACGAAGTTAGTCCTTTAGGGCATATCGGGATATCAAGTGCCTGTGAGCCTTGCGAACAAATATTCTACCAACAAGACCCAAACATGGTAGAATATCAACATGATTCTAAACTACCGTTATCGAATTTATCCTGATGTACAGCAAATCGAACTGCTCAACGAGTGGTTAGAAACTTGTCGTGTTAGCTACAACTATGCGTTGCGGGAACTGAAAGATTGGATTGCTTCGCGCAAATGTCCGATCGATCGGTGTAGTTTAGAATCAGAGTATATTATGGCTGCGGATTATCCGTTTCCCAGCTACCACCAACAACAAAATAACTTGCCCAAAGCTAAGAAAAAATTCCCACGACTAAAAACAGTCCAATCTCAAGTATTGCAAACCAATATTAGAAGGCTACATGATAGTTGGGATTCATTCAGAGCAAGGGGTTATGGCTTTCCAAGGTTCAAAAAACACGGGCAGCTAAAGTCTATTTTGTTTCCTCAGTTCAAATCTAATCCCTTGACTGGGTGGCAGATACAATTGCCCAAGCTAGGCAAAGTGCAAATTAATTTGCATCGACCAATACCTGAAGGGTTTGTGCTCAAGCAAGTCAGGGTAGTCAAAAAAGCAATGGGTTGGTTTGCTGTGGTAGCAATTGAATCGGATATCGAACTTCCTAGTCCCTTACCTCATGGTCATTGTATTGGTATTGATGTTGGTTTGTTGTCCTACGTGGCAACGAGTGACGGATATACCGAAAAGCGACCTAAGTTTTTCAAGACAGCCTACAGTCGGTTGAAAGTACTACAGAAGCGTCTGTCCAAAAAGAGGCGAGACCCTGCGTACCACAAGGGCATAATATCGCCGTTAGGCGCAAAGGAACGCTCGCCGATAAAGCGAGGAAAGAACTATGAAAAGGCGAGAATCCAAGTAGCCAAACAACATAACCATATAGCATTCAAGCGAACTGATAATCAGTTCAAACTAGTCCACAAACTCTGTGATATGGCGGATACAATCTATGTCGAAGATTGCGACTTTCGTATTATGGCAAAGGGAATGTTGGGCAAGCATACTATTGATGCTAGCTTTGGACAATTACGCACCATATTAGAGTACGTAGCTAGGAAACGAGATGTATTTGTTGGTCGCGTGGATCACCGAGGAACATCTCAGACTTGTCCCAATTGTCGCTCATTCGTCAGAAAAGACTTGAGTATAAGGCTGCACGAGTGCCATGAATGTGGGTATGTAGTCGATAGAGATATTGCCTCGGCTCAAGAAATTTGTAACCGAGGTCAAGAAACGTATCGGGGGACTCCCGAAAAGCAAGAAATTGGCTCTCAAGTCGTACTGTCGGGGAACTTAGTTCTAGATAAGTGGCGCAACTCAACCCAGGTTGATAGGGGAGCAAGATCCATTGGCAACAATGGAAGCCCGCGCTCTATTGCTTTGCAATGAGCGTCGGGAGGATGTCACAGAAAACAGAAATTCAGTTACCATACTTTATGTTGTTATCGGCTATCAGCGCTCATCAATTACTTCAAGACTATCCATGCTTCATCCCAAGGTGAGCCGCCTACTTCCAAACCTGCTAAATTACTATTAGTTTTAAGAATAGTTTTTCCTAAACGCGATCGTAATTCTAAATTTAACTTCCCTTTAGTTGTATCGCGACAGTTGAAAACTAATCCTTTAGCGGTGGGAGTCCGAACATAAGTACCAATTAAATTAGTTGTTCCTGTGAGGATTAATTCAAACTCCTGGGATATTGCTTGCATTTGCCATTCTCCCCAAGGTTGTATTTGCCAGCTAATCTGAGAATTCCAAGGTGCAAACTCATAGAACTTTCCTTGATAATGTAACCCAATTAGACCAACTTCTTCTGACCACCACAACACCTGTCTGATACCTCCACCGGCAGTTAAGGCTAAATCTGTTTGATTGCTAAAGCTATTACAATTAATCCAAAACCATTTCTGAGGAAAAGAGCCACCCCAATTTTTCTCACTATAGGCTGGTGCATCATTAAATTGATAGCGTTCGCCTTGCCAATCTATCCAGCCCGTTGCTAAACCATGAGCCATGGTAATTTGCCATCCTGGTTCAAATATCGGCAAATAGGATAATAAGCCTGCTGTTGATTGCTGGGTTTGTTCAGAGTTTCCCCAGCCGTAGATGGGTTTAATTTGATATTGCCAACAACAGTATTCGTTACTGACAGGGTCGTAAATACTACCTTGATTTAAACTAGCAGTTGCCTGATATCCTTCTTGGATGTGAGTAGCAAATTCAGTAGGAGGTAGAAATTGAGGCGTTATTTGCAGATTAGTTTTACCCCAATGTCCAAAGTTTAAATTCTCTTGGGAAGCGTAAAACTGCTGAACATCTAAAAAGGTGCGACAGAGATATTGTTCATCAATGCCTAAAATTTGCACAGCACCACCACTATTGGCTTGTCCACCGATTGGGTCTTCAATCGAATACATGAAGGCAAAGGTTTCGGCAATTTCAGGTAAAGTAAGGCGGAAATACCAACCTTCAAAGAAGCGTTGCGACTTCCTAAAAGTACCAAGGCAACTTGGTGTATTTCCATGCCATTGATAACCACTATGAGGAGTTTTAAAGCACTCTCTTTTTGCCAAAAAAGTTTCAGACATTCTCAATAAATCAAACATTAAAGAACACGAAATTAGAAAAATCAGCTAGAGTTGACTCCGCCACCAACCTCTAACTAATCTAATTTCTTCATAGGTATAGTCTTCTCCTAAATGTTCTTTAATTGGTTTTAAAATATTGTCGCCAAGTTTTTCAATGGTTTGAATAATTGCCTGTTGTTTATCTGCTGTGACCAATTTATTTAAAGCAACTGGTTGATTCATTTCGATTAATTCACTCAGATGAGTATTGACTGTACCTACGGCCAAACCTCTTTCTTGGGCAATTTCAGTTACGCTTAAACCTTGCTGATGGAGTTGTAGGGTAGTCATTTGACTAGGAGAAGGCAAAGGAATGGGCAACTTGTATTGTGCGGCGAATTCGCGAATTATTGAAATAAAACTGTCGCCGTATTGCTGTGTCTTATGTTCATTTACTCCAGAAAGATTAGCAAAATCAGTTAAAGTTTGAGGACGCACCTGTGCCATTAACTTGAGGCTGGAATCGGCAAAAATGACATAGGGAGGAACAGAATTGCGATCAGCAATTTGTTTACGCAGCTTTCTCAACTTTTCAAACAAAATTTCCGCTTCGGCTCTTCTAGGATTGTAAGTTGCAGAACTATTAGAATTAACCTGTTTGCTAACAGCAATTTCTACTGAAAGTTGTTTACGTAAAATTTCCCAACTGCGCTTATTTAATTTAAGAGTGCGATAGCCATCGGTTGTTTCCGCCACTAAACCTTGATGTAAAAGACTCCGCCCTAACATTTTCCATTCGTCTGCGGTTCGCTCTTTACCAATACCGTAAGTAGATAATAAATGATGTCCGTATTGCTGAACTTTTTTGTTTCGTGAACCCCGCAATACATCGATAAGATGTAACATGCCGAATTTTTCGCGACAACGGGCAACACAGGAGAGAAACTTTTGGGCTTCGATTGTCCAATCTTCAATGGGTTTGGGGTCAAGACAGTTGTCGCATTTGCCGCAGTTTCCTGAATATCTTTCGCCAAAATAACGCAGAATAATAGTACGACGACAATTTGTACCCTCTGCATAGTCAACTACTTGACGTAATTGTTGATGAGCGATTCTTTGTTCTGTGGAATCAGGTTTTTGTTTAATTAGATAGTCAATTTTTTTAAGGTCGCCTAAGCTAAAAAACAAAATGGATTTAGATAGTTCGCCGTCTCTTCCCGCTCTGCCTGACTCCTGATAAAAACTTTCTAAACTGCGGGGCAAATCGTAATGAAATACAAAGCGCACGTCGGGTTTATCGATTCCCATGCCAAAAGCGATTGTGGCAACTATCACCTGCACGTCATCTCGTAAAAAGCTAGTTTGATTATTACTTCTCTCTTTGTCTGACAATCCTGCATGATAGGGCAAAGCATCAATACCGTCATTTTGCAGCTTGGAAGCAACCTCGGTAACGCTGCGACGACTCAAACAATAAACTATACCTGAACCAGATTCCCCACGAATCCTAGAGAGTAACTTGTGATAAATATGGCTATCTTTCTGCTGTACTTCGTAATGAATATTAGTGCGGTCAAAACTAGCGATATGAACATCTGGCGATCGCAAATTGAGCTGTTGAATAATATCCTGTTGTACTCTTTTAGTGGCAGTAGCCGTTAAGGCCTGTATGGGTATATCGGGATATTGTTGGCGGAATGATTTTAATTTGCTATATTCTGGGCGAAAATCGTGTCCCCATTCTGAAACACAATGGGCTTCATCAATTGCGATCGCAGCAATGCCAATATTACTCGAAACTTGTTCTAAAAAAGCAGCAAATCTTTGATTTAGTAATCTTTCTGGAGCAACGTAGAGCAGTTTTATTTTACTTTGCAGAATTGCTGTCTGACGCGATCTTTCTTCTTCATAGTCTAAAGTGCTGTTCAGGAAAGTCGCTCCAATACCATTATCTCGCAATGTATCAACCTGATCCTGCATTAAAGCAATCAGGGGAGAGACAACAATAGTTAACCCCGCTCTCAGTAGGGCGGGTAATTGAAAACAAAGAGATTTACCGCCGCCAGTGGGCATAATAGTCAGTAAATCCTGATTATTTAACGCCGCTTCGATAATTTTTTTTTGTCCAGGGCGAAAAGAATCGTAACCAAAAAAATGTTTTAGAGCTTCTTCTAAAGAAGTAAAGGCTGGCATAGCTAAAAAAGTTGAAAATTTGACCCCACTTAATTTTAGAGGAAACAGTTGTTTGCACTTTAAAAGCTAGTTAATAAAAGCTAGTTAATTTTTCAAAAGCCAAACCAATTGGAGTCTTGCTGACGTTTTAATTCTTCTATTTGTCTCTCTAATCTTTCTTGTTCTGTCTCTAAGTCTTCAATTTCGTCACTATTGTCTCTTCTTGGTTCCTCCCGTCTATAGTCAAAATCTACGTCTTCTTCCTCCCTTCTATCTTCGTCGGCTCTTCTGCGCTCATCAGCATCTAGATATTCTCTGTCTCTATCATTTTCATCTCGACTATCATCTTGATCCCGAACATCTATTTCATGTCTCTCCCTATCTTCATCAGCTTCTTTTCGATACTGGCTTTGAGCTAAATACTGCTCAGCTAATGTAACGTTCTGTTTTTCAACGTCCAACATCCTGACTGTTTCGTTCACAATTGGATTAATTGGTTTTGGATTTTGGTAAACATTGAATGAAAAGGCGATCGAACTTGCGAAAATTATTTCTAACATGAGGTCGCACCCTTAAAATATAAGTTAGACAGACATTTCAAAAACAGACATTTCCAAAAATGCCTGTCTAATTTTTGTGTAAGAAAACGCTTGAGTAATCTTCTAGACAATATTGATATCTTCTTCAGGAATAAACTCAGGCTCACCTTCTAAGACAGCAAAAGTTGTTCCATCAAAAGACACTTCTCCTGAACCCGAATCATAACTAAAGCGATCAAATTCGTTGGTATCAATATCAAATCCTTCTGCAACAATTTCGATTTTGTCCCCCTGATCAAAGACTTTTTCTTTGATCGTATCTATTCCGACATCTGAGATATTGGAATAGACAAAGGTATCAGAACCAGAACCTCCATTTAGAAGATCGTCTCCCTGTTCTCCTTCCAGTGTATCGTTGTCATCTCCACCATATAATGTATCTACGCCGTCGCCACCCAGGAGAATATCATTACCAGCTTCGCCAAATAGCTCGTCGTCTCCGGTTCCTCCATCTAGAGTATCATTGCCTCCATCATCTTGACCTCCATAAAGAAGATCATTATCTGTTTCGCCAAACAGTTGGTCGTCTCCTGTGCCGCCGTCTAGGGTATCATTGCCGTCCTGACCTCCGTAAAGAAGATCAGCATCGCCTTCGCCAAATAGTTGGTCGTTTCCTTCTTCGCCCAGTAAAGTATCAAGACCGTTATAGCCTAATAAGTAATCGTCACCCTCTTCTCCGACTACATAATCTTCATTTTCTCCGCCATTGATAGTGTCGTTACCATCGAAGCCGTAAAGGATATCGTTACCTAAATAACCGTCAATAATATCATCACCTTCGCGACCATCAATGCTGTCGTCTTCTGGACTTAAAAAATCGTCTCGAATGTCTTCGCTTTCTGAACTACCAATATATTCAGCCATATTAATTATTTTCCTCTTTCAATTATTATTAGAAATCAGTTTTTACGCTAATTGTGTGTATTGATTAACTACTACATAATTGATTTAAGATATGTCAAATATCAATTTTCATGTTTCTTGATTTATAAATCTGAAAATATCAAGACAATTAAGCTTGTGCAATCAAGTAGACACAAAAGCATTAGTATAAAACACCGAACGTATAATTACTCCTTCAGGTTAAATAATAAAAATAAAAAACTTGGTAAAAATAATAATCTTTTTTCTACTATCAGAAAATTAACTTTTTAGCAGGTTGTTTGCTGGAAGAGAAATTATAATTTAACTAAAAAAAATCATTCATAAGATAGATATTTATTTTGGTGAACTAAAGACTTGATAGTTGAATTAATTGTTCCCAAAATTCAAATCATAAATTAGATTTAAATTGATTTCTGGCGATCGCAATTTCAAATTCATTAAAATTCAATTTCTTTTGCTTTGAATTAATTAATTTAATTTAGATGCCTAAAACGAGAAAAGGTGGGCAATACCCACCTCCAAAAAAATTGATTTTACTTTCTATTTCAGTTTAGATTGCTGCCAGGACTTCTTTAGCCACAGCCAAAGTTTTATCTATATCTTCTTGCGTATGAGCTAGGGAAGTAAATCCAGCTTCAAATTGAGAAGGAGCAAGATAGACACCTTTTTCCAACATACCGCGATGGAAACGAGCAAACTTTTTCATGTCTGATTTCTTTGCATCATCATAGTTACGAACATGTTCGCCAGTAAAGAACATACCAAACATGGCACTGATGCTACCACCAGTGACTTCATGACCAGCTTCTTTAGCAATGCGCAATAAGCCTTCTGATAACTTCCTAGTCATCTGTTCTAGTTGTTCATAAGTTCCTGGCTTTCCGAGTAATTCTAAGGTCTTAATTCCCGCAGTCATTGCTAAAGGATTACCAGAAAGAGTTCCCGCTTGATACATCGGTCCTGCTGGTGCGACCATAGACATAATATCGGCACGTCCACCATAAGCACCTACAGGCAACCCACCACCGATAACTTTACCCAAAGTAGTCAAGTCGGGAGTGACACCAAATTTCTCTTGTGCGCCGCCATAAGCAATACGGAAACCAGTCATTACTTCGTCAAAAATAAGTAATGCCCCGTGTTCTTTGGTTATCTCTCTGAGTCCTTCAAGGAAACCAGCATCAGGAGTTATAAACCCAGAGTTACCCACAACAGGCTCTAAGATTACACCTGCAATCTGGTCGGGGTTGTCTGCAAATAGTTTTTTAACTGTTTCCAGGTCGTTGTAAGGAGAATTTAAAGTATTGTTAGTTGCTGATTTTGGTACACCAGGAGAATCTGGTAATCCGAGAGTCGCTACTCCAGAACCAGCTTTCACCAAAAACATATCGGCGTGACCATGATAGCAGCCTTCAAACTTAATAATTTTATCTCTGCCAGTAAATGCCCGCATTAAACGCAATACAGACATACAGGCTTCTGTGCCAGAGTTGACGAAACGAACAATGTCAATACTCGGAACAGCATCAATAACCATTTCCGCCAAGACATTTTCTAAAGCGCAAGGCGCGCCGAAGCTAGTACCTTTTTCTAAGGCTTCGTGCAGGGCTTCAATTACGACAGGGTGAGCATGACCACAAATTGCTGGCCCCCAAGTACCCACGTAATCGATATATTGATTACCATCGACATCCCAAATGTAAGCACCTTTTACATGGTCGAAGACAATAGGCTGTCCGCCAACTGATTTAAAGGCTCTAACTGGCGAACTAACTCCACCAGGCATCAATTTTTGAGCAGCGGTAAAAATTTCTTCTGATTTAGCCGTTTTAAAGGAAGTTGTAGAAACCAATATTTTCTCCTTTAATCAAGTGAGTGTGTGTAAGTATCTTTGGTTTAAAGATATGAGTTTTAGTAGAGACGTAGAATGTCAATGACTTTTTATTATCCTATGAATGTCAGTTTATGAGCGATTCTGTATAAAGAATTTTAAATTGAAGAGCTTCTATAAGAATTGAGATATTTCTAAAATGCGATCGCTTTAGCGAGGTAGAATGATCCCAACATAACCCATAATGCTGTCTAGTCCAGGGTTTTTATCAAACGTATCAGCATTGGAAATATGATGCCAGCGCAGCCCTAACATCAGTCTTTTTTGCTCGGCAATACGAATAGTAGCTCCGCCACCAACTTGAGGAGTAAAGTTAAAATCTGAACCACCCGTGGGGACTTTATTGGTCATGCCGATAATACCAGCTCCCCCATCGAAGAAAAGCGACCAGTTTTGGCGGCGATAAAAATGAAACCTTAGCAAGAGGTTAAAGTTTAGACCCGCAGCATCGTCACCGTTTTGATTAAAATACAGACTATTTAATTCCGCACTAATACTATGACCGTTGGCAAAAAACTGAGAAGCACCACCGCCTAAAAGTCCAAAGTGAGTACCGTCATTTTCATCAACACTACGTGCGGCTGCTCCCTGGATGTACCAGTGTTTTTGTCCTTTAGTGCCAAAAGCTGAGGAAAAGCCTTGTTCTGTATTGGTTTGGCGATATTGCGATCGCTCTACGTCTGGTCTAAGCTCCTTATCTGGAAATGCTTGTACTTTTTTAACTGGCTGTAATGCTATCAAAGGTATTGTCAATAGAAGCACCATGTAACAACACTTTTTTGCTTGGGTAGGAATCAAGTTTCTCTTGAAGCTGATTAGCATTTCACCCAAATTGTGATTGTTCATGATTTTCCAGACAAGATAATTACTATTTTTCGTTGATAGTATAGTTCATAAATTGACTAAACAATGATTAAACAATTTGCTTTGTCTCTGGTTTGTGGTTGGATTATTGGAGTTGTTTTTTCCTGGTTTAAATTACCTTTACCCGCACCGCCTTTAGCTGGACTTTTTGGCCTAATCGGCATGATACTAGGTGGTTGGTGTTTTCAACAATTGCAAATATTTTTTCCTAAATAAAATAATCGATTTAATATTTACTTATCAATACTTTCTGAAAGCTGAATGCTAATTGCTAACTTATGATGAGAGCAGCAGAAATAATGACCAAAGAAGTAGTCACGATTCGCAGTTCGGCAACGGTTGCAGAAGCAGTCGAGTTAATGAAAAATAAAGGGATCGGTACCTTAATCGTTGATCGCCGTCACGATCGCGATGCTTATGGTATAGTTACCGAGACGGATATCGTGCAAAAGGTAGCTGCTTATGGGAAAAATCCCTGTAAGGTTCGTGTTTACGAAATTATGGCTAAACCCTGCATTGTAGTCAATCCCGACCTTGGTGTGGAATATGTAGCGAGATTATTTACCAATTTCGGTATTCGTTGCGCCCCTGTTATTAAAGACGAACTATTAGGAATTATTTCGTTTACAGATATCCTCACTAAAAGTGATTTCGTAGAAAAACCCCAAGAAACAATTTTTGAGCAAGAAATTCAGCAAGCCATTAAAAATGCTCGCACTATATGTGCAGAAAAAAGTCATAGCGATCAAGAATGTAAGGAGGCTTGGGATCTCGTTGAAGAATTTCAAGCAGAAGCGGCTCATCAACAAGCTAAAAAGCCAGAAAAGACGGCTTTGGAGGAATATTTAGCAGAATTTCCAGAAGCACAAGAGGCATTAGTTTACCAAAATTGGTGTAGTGGATAGATAATTGATTGAGTTTTAATTAAATAACTCAAAAACCTGACGACAAAACAGCTTCAACTGTTGTTCGGCATCTTCAGTAGGTTGACATTTACCAACAAACTGCCAATTATCTACCGTGGAAAATCGCCAAGCTTGTCCTATATGACTAAATCCGCAGGTTTCTACACCGATAAATCTTTCTTCCTTCTCTAAAGGGTCTTTATAAAAGCGAATTTGAACTAAAATACTATTGCTTTGAAAACGTCTACTCCAACCAGGAAAGTGGAAACCGATATCAATCGAATCTGGATCAACTAAATCGCGAGTATCAGGATCGTTTTTCCAAGGTTTGAGATCGACTTTGGCATCAGGAAACTGTACTTTAAACAGATTGACCACAGAGGCAATTTTAGTGGCGATATTTAACCCTTTGGCTCTTTCGGATGCGTTCATACTCGATTTCCTATCCCTAACTTTTAGTTAAACATTTGTTTAAATATTTACTACAAGAATAAATTAGGATTACTGTATCCGTTGATCGATTTTATCTGATCATTTAGATCTCTTGCACAAATCAAAGTTCATCAAGCGCAGAAGATTTGAAAGCTGATAGATTTGCAGATTGGATTGAGCAAAAGAATGCAACTCATACTCCGAGTATCTATAGACTTCCCTTGCCTCTTTAAAAGCTAAAGTTGTTGATTTTCCTTTAGGTAAACTTTTGGCACAAATATATGCGTCGGAGTTTTTAACTAAGTTCATTCTTGTCATCGCTTCCGACAAACAAGCGTTATAAAGTTGTCTGCCAGCTTGAAACCGAGCCAATAGTTTTTGCTCAGTTTTACTGCAAATCTTTAAACGTAGTTCAGTTATAAATGAATTAGTTTTGCTCCGACGCATTTGCCTTACACCTTGATTAGATAACTTTTATCCAATTTGGCTTTGACTATGAGTTCGTTTGCTTTTTCTACAAAATCAGAACCTCGTTTTTTGATTTGTTTAGCATAAGACTGCGCCTCATCCCAGAAGCCATCAACAATAACATGATGCTCTCCTTTTTCATTACTCAGTTCGGCTTGTCTAATTAAAGATATATATTCTGAACTCAATCTCTGTAAGTCTCGTTGCTCCTGAGATTGACGACTCCAGCCGTCTAAACTATCTAATTCTTCACAAGTTTTAGCTTTGTGCCAAAGATAAAATGCAGTACCATCTTTTAAAGGAGTAGATTTCGCAATCTCTTCGGAAAGTGCTTTTTGCGTTGGATTTTTAGTAGAACTATCTTTTAAACCTAGCTCTACTAAAACTTTACCCACTGCAATGGCACTTTTGCCATAAATAAGACCTATTTCCTTCTGATTTTTCCAAGTTGATTTAAACTTGTTTTTTGATTTCCCCATCGCGAGAATGTTATTTGTAATTTATGTTGATTCGATTACAATAATGTATATAGCGATAGCCTGTCAACACAAGTGAGAAAAGATTCAAGAGAATACAGACATAATAAACATTCCGTAGGTTCTGCCACAGTGGATTTAATTTGGATACCAAAAAGGAGAAAAGCTGTTCTAGTAGAAGACGTAAAATTACGATTAAGTCAGATTTTAACTGAAGTAGCGAATGAGAACGGTTGGATAATTAAAGCACTAGAAATTGCTAGTAATCACGTTCATATTCTCGTAGAGCATGGCCCCAGTACACCTATTAATTCGATAGTAAAAGCTTTTAAGGGTCGCTCTAGTAGATATCTAAGACAAGAGTTTCCACATCTTTTAAAACTACCTACACTGTGGACGCATTCTTATTTTTACGACACTACTGGAAAAGTTAGCACCGCTAAGATTCAAGAATATATAAACGACCCTCATCATAGTTGAACACACGGCAGTGGAAACGCCCCCGTACTATTTCCGTGTAGAAAAAAAAGAGCAAAATAGCCACTGTAAAATGAACTTAAAACAATGATCTTAAAAACATTGAGGTTTTGCAGATATGGAGCGACGTTTTTTACTCAAATGGCTGGCAGGTTTTACCGCAGGAATTTTACTTTCCTCTCAAACTAATGCTCAAGATAAAACGCCAAATAGTGACCGTCTGGGTGAATTATTGCCCCTAAGAACTTTGGGACGTACTGGTGAAGCAGTAACTATGCTTGGTGTAGGAGGGTCACATTTAGGAGGCTTGAGCGAAAGAGATGCACAAGAAACCATAGAAATTGCGCTACAAGGTGGTGTGCGTTTTTTCGATACGGCTGAAATGTATCAGTCTGGGGGTAGTGAAACTCTTATGGGGAAATTATTAATTCCTAAATATCGGGATGTTATTTATCTAATGAGCAAAACCACTGCTCATAATGCTCAAGATGCTCGCTATCATTTAGAAGAGTCTTTGCGTAGATTGAATACTGATTATCTTGACTTATGGCAAGTTCATGCAGTACAAAGTCCCGAAGATGCCGATGAGCGAATGGTTAATGGAGTGTTTCAGGTAATGGCAGAAGCCAAAGAATCGGGTAAAGTCCGTCATCTTGGTTTTACTGGTCATAGTCAACCAGCAGGACATTTGCGAGTATTGGAGAAGTCTGATATTTTTGATACTTGTCAAATGCCGATTAATCTTGCTGATCCTAATTATTCGAGTTTTATTAAACAGGTACTGCCAAAACTGGTGGAACGGAATATTGGTGTGATTGCGATGAAGTCTTTAGCCAATGGTGGCTTTTTTGGTGGTTCTTCTCATGGACAGCATGGAGACAATCCGAAAATTGTGCCTAATCGAATTAGTATTGCTCAAGCGGTTAATTTTGCTTGGTCTTTGCCTGTGAGCGTTTTAATTACAGGGTTTAACGAGCCTCGACAAATGCAGGAGAAAATCGCTCTAGCTAATTCTTTTGTGGCTATGGATGAACAACAACGCCAAGATTTAATCGATAAAGTTGCTGATTTAGCAGGAAGGCAGGTTGAGTTCTACAAAGCATAAATGGCTATTTTCAAGAAATTGCTTTGAGCCAAAGAATTTTAAGTTGAGCAGACAAATAGTTAAACTTAGGAATTGATACTAACAACTAAATCAATTTAACACAGCACAGTATGTATAGATTTGCTGCTGCTTCGGAAACAGAACTAACTGTGTTTGGTGCTGCAAGACCTGGATACAGTGATCAGCAAGTTATTCAGTGGATCGATTTCATGAAGGCGCAAAATATCAGCCGTGTCTGTTGCTTACTTACTCCAACTCAATTAACCCGCTACTCCAATCTACTTGATACTTACAGACAAAGATTTGGACAAGATCAAGTTCGCTGGACACCAATCAAGGACTTTCATTTTGTTGATCGCACTACGTTAATTGATCAGATTTTACCATTTTTAGCTGCTGCTGAAGAGCGAGGTGAACGAGTAGTTGTTCATTGTTCTGGCGGGGTTGGACGTACAGGTCACATCCTAGCTGCTTGGTTGGTAGCTAAACGAGGATTTTCCAGGAAAAATGCGATCGCAACCGTCAAACGAACTGGTAGAAACCCTTATGAAGCAGTTATTGCCGCTCTGTTGACAGGTCGAAATCCTGTAAAATTTGCTAAAGTTTTCCACACTTTGCTAGATGACTTGAGTTAGCAAAACCAACTGCTTGAGTGATATCGGCGATCGCATTTTAGACTACAAAAAATACATAAAGACTTCTAGAGTATCTGTCTAAAAAATATCATAGATATAAAATACTGTTATTTTTAAAATCATTGATTTTACTCTATACTGTTTTCTAACGCGATTGAAAAACTAGTTTTCATAAGATCACTTAACTCTCCCTAAATGTTAAAAAATGAATCAGATATTTAGTCAAAACATCTGGTTGATACCCTGCTATGCTTTGTTCGGCGCAACCCTATCTATATTATGGTCGCCAGGAATTATTCGTAAGACGGGGTCTCGACCAACAGGATATATAAATATAGCGATGAGCTGTATAGCATTTATACATAGCCTCTTGGCTTTGGTAGAAATTTGGCAACAGCCAGTACAAGAATTGAGATTTCCCTGGCTGAGTGCGGCGGGTTTATATATCTCTTTTGACATTAAAATTTCTGCGGTATCTGTCGGTGCATTGGTATTGATTACAGGGTTGAATGCCTTGGCTCAACTATATGCTGTCGGCTATATGGAGATGGATTGGGGGTGGGCGCGTTTTTTTGCTTTGATGGGCTTTTTTGAAGCGGGTTTATGTGGTCTAGCTTTATGTAACTCACTGTTTTTTAGCTATGTTTATTTAGAGCTTTTAACTTTGGCTACCTATCTAATTGTTGGCTTTTGGTTCGCCCAACCTTTAGTAGTAACTGGTGCGAGGGATGCTTTTTGGACAAAGCGAGTCGGAGATATATTGCTCTTGATTGGGGTAATTGCTCTTTGGTCGATTACCGGGACTTTGAATTACGATGATTTGGCTCAATGGGCGAAGGTGGCTAATTTAAACCCCTGGACCGCTAATTTGCTGTGTTTGACTTTAATTATCGGTCCTTTGGCTAAATGCGCCCAATTACCTTTGCAGCTTTGGCTAGATGAAGCGATGGAAGGGCCAATTCCTGCATCGATGTTGCGTAACTCAATCGTTGTTGCCACTGGTGCTTATGTTTTGATTCAACTACAGCCAGTTTTGTCACAGTCAGCTATTTCCAACTTGGTGATGATTGTGGTAGGTAGTACTACGGCTATCAGTGCCTCTCTAGTGGCGATCGCTCAAATTGATATTAAACGCGCTCTGTCCTATTCTGTCAGTGCTTATATGGGTTTTGTGTTTATTGCTGTGGCAGTAGGGGCAAATCATGCCGCTTTATTATTAGTTTTGATCCACGCTGTAGCAATGGCTTTGTTATATATGAGTGCGGGGTCAATAATTATTAGCAACATTACTCAAAATATTACTCAGCTTGGGGGTTTGTGGTCCCGTCGTCCTCTTCCTGGTATTGCTTTTCTAGTCGGTGTCGCAGGATTAATTGCTTTTCCTCCACTGGGTGGGTTTTGGGCGTTATTGGAATTAGCCGATTATTTATGGCAGGTGCAGCCTTTACTATTAGGAGTTCTCTTATTGGTGGATGCTTTAACTGCTTTTAGTTTAGTTAGAGTATTCTGTTTAATCTTTGCAGGTAAGCCTAAAAAGATGACAGTACATTCTGCTGAAGTTTTGTGGGCAATGGTTTTACCAATGATGATTTTAACTGGTGTTACTCTGCATTTTCCTTTGATTTTACAGCAGTTTAATTTATTGCCAGATTGGAATATTTTAGAGCGTAATTTAAGTTTGTTACTAATTGGTTCTAGTGGATTAGGAATTAGTTTAGCTGCGGGTTTATTTTACCCTGAAAGGAAAACTAAACCAGGAGAATTGGTGCCTAAATTTTTACAACAATTCTTGGCTAACGATCTTTATATTCAAGACGTTTATCGATTTACTATTGTTGGTTTAGTTAGCTTAGTTTCTACAGTATTTGCCTGGTGCGATCGCTATATTGTAGATGGTGCAGTAAATCTAGTTGGCATCGGAACTTTATTGGGCGGGCAAGCTTTAAGATATAGTACTTCTGGTCAGTCACAATTTTATTTGCTTTCGGTTCTTTTAGGTACGATTTTGCTCGGTTTGATGTTTGGTTTGACTCTTTAGATATTATCAACTTGATTATTAACTTGTTTTAACTATGCTGAGTTCTCTGATTATCGTGCCATTTTTAGGAGTGGCGATTCTGGCCTTACTACCTGCTAAAACCTTGGAGTCAAAGTCTCGAATAACCGCTTTTGCCATCAGTGGAATAACCTTTTTTTATTCTCTATTTTTAGTTACTCAATATAACTATCAAATCCAGGGATTACAGTTAACTGAATTTATGCCTTGGATTGAGGTTTTAGGACTGAACTACAACTTAGCAGTAGACGGTTTATCTTTACCTTTAATTGTCCTCAATAATTTATTAATTTGGCTGGCAATTTATAGTAGCGATTTAACCGAAGATCGAAAAACTTTATTATCTCGTCCCAAGCTTTTTTATGCTTTGATTTTAATCTTGGGTGCTTGTATTAATGGGGCATTAATGTCTCAAAATCTACTGCTCTTTTTCATCTTCTACGAAATAAAACTAGTTCCAACTTATTTACTAATTAATATTTGGGGCGGTGAAAACCGAGGCTATGCTGGCACGAAATATATCCTTTATACAGCTTTCTCTGGTGTATTTGTTTTAGCAGCATTTTTAGGTACGGTTTGGCTAACCCAAAGCACTTTCGATTACGCAACCATTCAAACTCAAGTATTACCCTTTAGCAAACAGTTAATCTTGCTGATAACATTAATTATCGGTTTTGCCATTAAAATACCTCTTGTTCCTCTGCACACATGGTTGCCCAATGCTTATACCGAATCATCTACGCCTGTATCAATGATTTTAGGGGGAATACTCTCCAAGTTAGGAACCTATGGTTTAATTCGCTTTGGTTTAGGCTTATTTCCTCAACTATGGACGACAGTTGCACCTTGGCTAGCAGCGATCGCAGCTATCAGTGCTTTATATGCTTCATTTGTAGCGATCGCTCAAACTGACCTCAAGAAACTGATTGCCTACAGTTCAATTGCCCACATCGCTTTTGTCGTCTTGGCTACGGCTGCGGGGACGACTATTGCCCTTAGTGGGGCGATTTGCCAAATGTTCGCTCACGGCTTAATTGTGGCGTTGTTATTTAATTTGGCGGGAATCGTCGAAAGCAAGACTGGTACTCGCGATCTAAATGTTCTTAGTGGTTTGATGAATCCTCAACGAGGTTTACCCGTGACTGGCGGTTTAATGATTTTGGCTGTAATGGCAAGTTCGGGCATTCCTGGAATGGTCGGATTTATCGGCGAATATATTTCTTTTCAGGGCAGCTTTACTGTATTTCCGATTTACACCATACTTTGTTTAATAGCTACAGGTTTAACGTCAGTTTACTTTATTGTTATGCTCAACAAGGCCTTTTTTGGTAAGATAGACTGCCGCAAAACGCCTACTGTTTACTCTAGAGTACGATTAGCTGAACGCAGTACAGGTATTCTTTTAGCGACCCTCATAGTTTTGTTTGGCTTAGTACCTAATTGGCTAACCAAATTTAGCGAATTTAGTCTCATTGCGACCAATATACCCAGACCAACCATTATCGCTCATCAATCACCAGCTAAGAGCTTTTTAAACAATCAGTAATCATTTTTTTTGGATATAAAATAATGACCCATCAATCATCAACAATTAATAAACTTCCTTCCTCAACCCATCAATTTGCTGATATTATCCATCGCTTAGAAGGAGGTGGTTCAATGCTGCCCGATACGCCAGAAAACCTGATGCAAATCATCGGTATCTATAAAGCCTATGCCATCCCGATGGATTTTTACTGGCGCGATCTACTTTATATCGCCGAGAAAGTCTTTTTAAATCCTTTTCCTTTTTTTAAATACTTTATCTCACCCGAATATTTAGATTTACCTAACCACTATGCAGGAGAAAACGCTGATCTAAAAGTATGGCGCGGTACAGACAAGGCACATCCCGAACTTTTAGAGTTCATGGAGAAGGGTGAAACTAGCAAAATGCCCAAGTTGTTACATCACCTCAATCACGATCGCGTTAATATGGAATTTGCTGAAGCTTGTATGCGAGCAATGTTTTGGCATGAAGATCTCAATCCCAAGTTTAACGAGTATTTAGACAGCGAAGAATATAAAGCCAATGCAGACATAGCAATCAAGGCTTACTTCAAAACCAATCCCGCAATGTTGGGAATGTATAAACTGTTTCCCGATATGTTTCTCGAACAGGTGAGACAGCTATCTTACTATGCCAACCTGGGGCAATTTTGGGAAGTAATGTGTCCTGTTTTTCTCGAAATGTCAGATTTATACGACGAAGGAAAACTAACTACTGTACCCGAAGCGATGGACTTTTTAGTTAATGGTATCTTTGCTGTTGCAGGTCGTCCCATATATCATTATGTTTATATCGGCGATGAACGCTACGAAATTATTCCCAAATCCAAAGGTTTTATGTGGCTATATGAAGCCGCTTTGCCCTATGTCGAAGCAGTTTTTTATCGCACTTCGCCTTTTCGTGGCACAAAATCTTACAATGCCCAGGCTAACCAAATACCTAGCGAACAACCAGACTTTCATTACGGCATTCTTTACGCCGATGTCATACCTGTAGGTACTGCTGGTATTCCTCCCACGTTGTTAATGGATGATATGTGGCATTTTCTTCCTGACTATCTGGTGGATTACTACAAAGAACACTGTCGCGGTGAAGACGATATGTTGGTGCAGCTAGGAATCACTTTCCAGCGGTCTATGTACAACGTCACCTCAGCGGTAATTCAGGCTTTACGTCAGGCGCTTTTATATCCCCTTGACGATCCCAATCCCAAGCATCTGCAAGCTAATCGCGAGTTTTTTGAAATGCAACTAGATCGCTTTAAACGTTCAGAAGCTCGTTTAACCGATATTCAAACTCCGGATTACAGGTGAACTATATATCCCTGTAAGGGTTTCTAATAAGTTATAACTGAACTATCAAAACAATTCTTTTACCAATTCATCTCGACTCAAATCAAAATGTTGAGCAACATCTCGTAAAATACTGTTTAAAGTTCCGATTTTAATAGGGTTGTGAGCAGGTATCGTAATATTGTGTTTTCCATTTTCTTGAGTAGTTAATCTAATATGGCTACCTGCTTGCCTAGTTACTTCGTATCCTTTGGAGGTCAAGCATTTAATCAGATCGCACTAGACAAATCTCTAGGAAGTTTCACGAAGCGAATACCTCATCTCTAACGATGTGTAAGCGAATTATTTTCGGGCGATCTCCATCTTCAAAATGACAATGAACCGCATCCCGTACCATTGTTTTTAAACTTTCCAAATCATCTGCTTCGGTAAAAATTGACTCCCCTAAAGATTTTGCTGTATAACCACCATCGGGATCGTCTTCTACTAAAAAAACAATTTCAGTTGTTTCAGTCATGAGTTTAACTTTTATTAAAAAGATTGAAAGCGAATCTGGGTGTTGCCTTCATTGTAATTGTGTCAAACGTTGCAATCCTTGTAAGGGGTTTTAATAGGTTGTAACACTTGATAGCCGATATTAGCTTTATTGATTTCTGGCGTTGCAATCCCTATAAGGGTTTTTAATAAGTTGTAAGTTGTGAGGAAGTTTCTAGATTTGCGATTCTCTATTCTCTATTCGCTTTTTTTTAATTACCTATGCCAAATAATTTAGCAGCACCACCTAAAATAACTAGTACTAACCCTACTAAAATTCCACGATTCGTAAACTCTTGGTTGCCTACTCGTTTATCTAATTGATCTACTTTGGTATCTAATGCTTTAATTTGACCTGAAAGTTTTTCATCAACTGCCTTGAGATCGCCTTTAATTTCGGCTTGTCCTACTTTGAGATCGGTAACATCTTCGCTTAGTTTATCTAGTTTTAGATTGATTTGCTGCAATGCCTGAGCTAAGTCCGTTTGAATTGTTGGATTATCCATTTTTGCTATACTTTTATTGAATAATGATAAATCTAGTGAGCAATCGAAAAACTTTCATCGGCTGGTATCCCTTGTTTCATTCTACTCAATGCGCTTTCGGCTTTGTTTGTCCAACCATCTTGCTGTTGATAGACGCGCAAAAATGCTTGTAAATGGGTTTCGGCTTGGGGATAGTCTTCTAAAACATAAGCCGACATTCCTGCGTGATATAAAGCCATGTAGTTGTCAGGCCAATACCTCAAAACTAAGTCCATAATTTGCCCAGCAGACTTATCGTCTCCTGCATCGGCTACGGGATGACCAATGTTAAATACTACTTCTGCCGCGTATACTCGGACATTTGTGGGTAACTGTTGAATTACTAGATCAGCTAGATCGATTCTGCCTGATAGAGCATAACAGCTTGCCGCATAACCTACACCTAGAGGAGTCTGAGGATAGGTCGCCCTATCCATAGCGGTGACAACCTCTACTGAATTACAGCTAGGTTTGATCTGATTGAACCACTGTTGTTCTGCTGTTAAAGGAGAACCAGTGATAGTTGGAGAGTTAGTAGCAGGTTTGAAACTAAGAACTACTGCGATCGCGCCTATACCTGCCATAATTGTACCTATACCTACTATAATTGTACTTATGATCGCTAGATATTTTTGACCATCATTTTGAGGTTTAAGTCTCGCTTTCCCAGTTATATCAATCGTTCTCAGTTCTTGAAGTGCGATCGCGGCATTGCCATAACGGTCTTTAAGATTTGGTGCAACCATCTTTTGCAGCCAGTGGATAAAGTCAGGATTAAGCCCCGTGACTAGATGACGAAACTTAAACTGATAATTTTCATCAATTAGATTGCTAATGTTGACCGTAGATGTGTTAGTTAGCAAAGCGATCGCAATTGCTCCTAAACTATATAAATCTGAGGCTGTAGTTAAAGGACGATTAAATAACTCTTCTGGTGGCATAAAGCCTGGTGTTCCTGCCACGACACTACTCAAGGCGACATTTTGACCACTGATTCTAGCCAAACCAAAGTCAATTAAATAGGCTTGATTGTCTTTGTCTACTAAAATATTTTCTGGCTTAATATCGCGATGAATTATTGGCGGAATTCTCTGTTGCAAATCGACCAATATTTCTAAAATCGAAATCAGAATTTGTTTAATAGCTTCAGGTTCAAAACTTTTTTTGATTACCAAAGCAGGTGCATCTTTATATTCCTGCACCATACAAAAACCATCACTAGTTTCAAAGGATTCTAGATAACGAGGTATGCGGGGATGATTTAATTCTTGTAGGATTATAATTTCTCGTTCGTAGGCTTTAAATCCTTGCCAACTGGCGTTTTCTTGGACAAAGCGAAACTGTTTAATAACTACCTGTTGTTGATCTGCAAGACTCTCGGCTAAATAACTAATTCTGCCACCTTCCCGATTACGACCAAGTTCGCGCATAACTTGATAGTTTTGGCTGGAAAAATCAGGATAGTTAGTCATGGCAAAATAAATACTTAAAGAGTTAATTACAGTATTCCCCGATCGCCTTGTTTTCTTAGCTATCGTTAAGATAAGGCAGAAAAAAGGTAGGGATAAAGCAATGGTAAGGATCAAACCTTGGCAGTTAGTCATATTAATACTTCCAGTCGCCACTATAGTAATCTTTTTATTAATAGCCGCAGGTTCTCAAATTCATGACTGGGGTATTAATTGGATTTGGGGTGTGGTTATTTTAGTTTTTGCTATTTGGCGATCGCTGTTAGTGAAATGGACGAAGCCAGCGATCGCCCAAATGCAAGAGGCAATGGAAGAGATGAATCAAGAGCTAGCTAACCAAGACAAAGAGTTAGAACTCACCGCGACGAATGATCTCGCCAAGCAAATTCAAGCTAGTCTACAAGAAATTCTCACCGCCACCAGAGACGATCCTCCTGCCTGGGAAGACTGGCAAATTTTTTGGCAGCGATGTCAAGCAGTTGTAGTTGCAGTGGCTCAGGCTCATAATCCCCAAGTTAAACGCCCGTTGTTAAATATCTATATTCCCCAAGCTTACGGCTTAATTCGAGGGACTGTAGATGACACAGACCGCATGATGCAAAAGCTTTCTCCTGCCTTAAATCGTGTTTCTATCGGACAAGCTTATGAAGCCTACGAAATTTATCGTAAATTAGAACCATCGGCGCGTAAATTAGGTCAGGTTTTAAATTGGTCGCAGTGGCTATTAAATCCCGCCGCCGCCGCTGCTAGTCAAGCTACCAAACGCTATAACAATCAAGCTAATCAAGAGTTATTGCTCAATTTAGGGCAACTGCTGCGGGAAACGGCATTAAGGAATCTCTGTCAACAGGCGATCGCTCTTTATGGTGGTGAAACAATTGTTCTCCCTGAAGCAGCTCCAACCCCTGCCTTACCTAAAGTAAAAACTCAAACCCTGAAAGAAATTCTGACAGAAGCTGAACCGATATCAACAGTTGAACAACAGCCTGTCAAGATTATGTTAGTCGGGCGTACTGGTGCAGGAAAGAGTAGCTTAATCAATACCCTCTTTCAAGCCGATCGAGCCGAGGTAGATATTTTACCGAGTACGGATCGGATTACAAACTATCATTGGCAAACTCAAAATGCCGATACTTTAAACCTGTTAGATACTCCTGGTTACGAGCAGGTGAATCGCCCAGAGTTACGGGAACAAGTATTGGCATACGCCGCTACTGCTGACTTATTATTACTGGTTACTCCTGCTCTCGATCCTGCTTTACAGATGGATGTAGACTTTTTGCGAGAACTAAAACAAGAAGTAGCCGACTTACCTGCGATCGCAATTGTCACCCAGGTAGATCGCCTACGTCCCATTCGTCAATGGAATCCCCCTTATAACTGGCGCTCAGGAGAGCAGCCGAAAGAAAAGTCAATTCGCGAAGCTACCAAGTATCGAGCTGAATTACTCAAAGATATCTGCAATCTGGTTTTGCCTATTGTCACCGAGGAGCAAAAAAGCGATCGCCTTGCTTGGGGTATAGAAGCTTTATCTCTAGAATTAATTAATGCGATCGCACCTGCTAAACAACTGCGTTTGGCACGTTTTTTACGTAATCTTGAAGCTCGTAGTGCAGCAGCGGCTAAAATTATTGATCGCTATACTCGTATTTTGGCAACTACTCAGGGGTTAACTGCCTTACTAAAAAGCCCTGTGCTTCAGTTTATTTCGACTATGACTACAGGAAATCCTACTCTAGCTTATGTATTAGCCGAACAAATACCTGTAGAACAATTACCTGTAGTGATCGGTAAACTCCAGATGGCTTATGACTTATTTATACTTTTAAATGACGACCCAAATCTGAGTAACTTTGACTTACTATCTTTGTGGCCGTTGTTATTAGCCAATAATCATACAGGCGATCGTAATGCCTGGGCGTTTGGTCATGCTTTGGTGGAATATTGGACTAAAAATCTCAGTGTAGAACAACTGCGCAAACGATATGAATTTTACTTAGAGCAGAATTAAGACTTCTGATACTAAAACTATCTGTCAAAACAATTTTGTAAAAATTTATTACAAAAAAATCACCCGTTGCATAAAAGTTGCATAAAACTTTAGTTAAACGCACAAGTAATAGTTAGCAGCTAAAAAATATACATTTTCAAGAATCTTAATGAGATTAACAATTCAGTTATGGAAAGTCAATCAATTTCCGTAGTCTTTTTTGACATTGGAGACACTCTTGGTTCTCCAGTGGTCTCACCTCCTCCATCTCATCTTGAAAGTCTGAATGTCTATCCTTATGTACCAAATGTCCTTCAACAACTAAAAGAAAACAATATTCGGATAGGCATCATATCCAACACGGGCGCGACTCGCAAATCGTCATCAGAGGTTTATCTCCTGTAAGTCCAGATCTGAATCGAGATTTTCTCATCGATCCTGCTAGCGATCAAAAAGCCTTCGATGCAGTTCACACCTATACTATTGTTCGCCAAGTACTGACAATGTACCAGCGAGTTTTAGACAGAAAACTGCAATGGCAATGGAATAATAATACTAATCAAGATGTAATCTCGGTTTATCCTCAGGCGGGCAGAACTCCCAATGCTTATTACAGCCGCGAGGAAAAAGTTTTAAAGTTTTTCTTTTTCAAACCTGATAATCAGCCAGTAGGAAGCCCTGATGTTTTTACCTGTCGCTCTCTAGATGTAGTTGCTCATGAAACAGGACACGCCATACTAGATGCTCTAAAGCCCAACTGGATTTCGTTTAGTGCGCCAGCTCAGACAGGAGGGCTTCACGAATCTTTTGGAGACTTAACTTCAATTTTCATGATCCTATCTCAACTTGATCTAGTCGAATATATCGTCGCACAAACAAAAGCTGACTTGCATCGCCGCAACATACTTGCTGCTCTGGCTGAGCAATTTGGTAATGCCTTTGGGATGCCCAACGGTTTACGAGATGCCGATAATGACTTGAAACTTAGTGAGGTTAGTGACGAAGTTCATGACATTTCTCAAGTATTTACTGGAGCTGTCTACGATATTTTGGCAGATGTATTCACTGCTAATCGCAATCCTCGCGAGCGCGATGATGCCGTAACTTTATATGAAGCTGGTCAATATATGGCGGGTTTGACCATTCGTGCCATCGAAAAAGCCCCAGATAATAATGCTACTTACGCAGATGTTGCTAAAGTAATGATCGATATTGCTAAGGCTCATGGGCATCCAGATTATGCTACTTTTATTGAAAAACATTTCACCTTGCGAGAAGTATTAGGTCCGCAAGCCTTTGCTGGGCATCCAAATTTATCTCATCTGGGCATATATCCCAATCGCTGTGGTTGCTGTGGCACTATGCAAAACCCAGAATATCAAATCTAATATTCTTATAAAATCTCACCAGCAATAGTCGTGTTATTCGCAAAATCGCTTATTCTAACCTTTGCTGTAGCAAGTTTGACTTTATTGATTCAACTGTTCCCTCTACTAAACTCGAATTCTAGTTTAAGGAACAGTTTCTCGTCCTACCAAATCCTTTTGGCAAATTCTACTCAGGAAACTAACTATACAAAAGTTAACTACTTAAGTGGGATGCCAGAATATTTATCTCGGCTATGGTTTAGTAAACACCATCGAATTAATAAAGTTGAGCTTCCTATGAAAATTAATTTCCGACAATCAGGAGGATATGCTGGCTTGCGAATGGGTTGTGAGTTAGATACCAACTTACTTCCTCAAGATGAATCTGCTAAATTAGAGTCCTTAGTAGAAACCAGTGGTATTCTTCAAGCGAAAAGCACTCGTTCTGAGAACACGGCAGATCTAATTAATTACGAGATTGCTATCGAAACCAAGGAGGGAAAACATCAAGTCACATTCGATGACTTAACCTTGCCTGAAAGTGTTGTGCCTTTGCTGGATTATCTTCAAAGTAAAGCAAAACCTCTGCGATGAGTGCTTATAGGGTAGTGTTGCAAAAAATAGAGATTTTTCTAATTCCTTTTCTTTTTCTAATTGATGACACCCCCTAGTTAAATCAACTGATTTTCTTGACGAAGATAGGCTTCAATAAAAGGATTGAGGTTGCCATCCATCACGTCGTTAACATCTGTAGTTTCAGTTTCTGTACGCAAGTCTTTAACCATTTGATAGGGGTGAAAAACATAGTTGCGAATTTGATTTCCCCAAGCTGCCTCCACCATATCACCACGAATTTCAGCGATTTCTTTCGCCCGTTGTTCTTCAGCAATGATCAGTAACTTGGCTTTAAGTAAAGCTAATGCTCTTTCTTTGTTCTGTAGCTGAGAACGTTCTTCGGTACACCGCACGGCAATTTTGGTGGGTAAGTGAACAATTTGCACAGCAGTTTCTACTTTATTGACGTTTTGTCCCCCAGCTCCCCCAGAGCGAGAAGTCTTAATCTCTAAATCTTTATCGGGAATCTCAACATTAATATCTTCCTCTCCCAGGTTAGGCATGATTTCTACCCCCGCAAAGCTAGTTTGTCTTTTGCCATTGGCATTAAAGGGAGAAATTCTTACTAAGCGATGTGTTCCTTTTTCGGCTTTTAAGTAGCCATAAGCATAACGCCCTTCTATTTCTAAGGTTGCTGACTTGATACCTGCTTCATCTCCTGGGGATGATTCGGCTAAACGTACTTGATAGCCTTGTTTTTCGCCCCAACGGGTATACATCCGCAACAGCATTTCTGCCCAGTCTTGAGCATCTGTGCCTCCAGCACCAGCGTTGATCGTTAATACTGCGCCTTTGGTGTCATAAGTGCCAGATAGAAGCTGCTGCAATTCCCAAAGCTCTAACTCTTGTTCTAGTTGAGTTAAGTTGCTTTCTGCTTCTGTAGCTAGGGCTTCATCTAGCTCTAGCTCTAATAATTCTGCGATCGCCATGCTGTCTTCTAGAGTCGTTTCCCAGTGCTGATACTGCTCTAAGTTGGATTTAAGATCGTTTAATTCCTGCAACACTTTTTGGGCTGTATTGCGATCATCCCAAAATTCGGGCTGGGCTGCTAATTGTTCGAGGTTTTGAATTTTAGCAGTAATAGCAGGTGGGTCAAAGATACTCCTGAGTTTTACCCAGGCGTAAAGACATGGTTTCGATAGTTCGTTTAAGTTCTGATACTTCCATCGAGCGTATTATTTACTTTGATCTTTCTCTTTTAGTTTACTGCTTCTAAATACTGACTTTCTAATAAAAAAGCTCCCTGAGAGAAACGAATACCCCAATAACCACCAGGACGGCGATCGATAATGACTCCAACTTCTCCAATCTGTAATAAATCGGGAGAACGTAACATCGGCATTGGTTCGGCTGTTTTTATATAGGCAGGTAAAGCAATGATCCTCACGCGATCTCCAACTCTAATTTCATTCATTGGTTATTGGTCTAGACTTGGCTGCGGATAGAATAGGACTTAATAAGCGATCGCCTTCGGGACTATTTACCTGTTGATAGTTAATTAAATTTACTTGGGGTTGCGTGAGTATCTGCTTTAAGTAACTGCGTTGCTGAAAATTTGACGAATTACCGATTAAGTCGCTAGCTTGATTTCCTCGAAAATCTTTGATTGACAAAGATGCACCACTGCTGATTAATAATTCCACCATTTCGGTTCTAGCGTTGCTAGTGGCATACATCAGAGCTGTTTTGCCATCTTTTGTCTGGGCATCGAGATCGGCACCACTATCGATTAAATGCATTGCGATCTGTAGCTTTTCGTTCATCGGGCGAGCATCTTTGATCCCTAAAATCGCTGTTTTCATTAAAGGGGTTATCCCCTCTCGCTCTTTGAGGTTAGGATCAGCACCAGAATTAAGCAAGAGCTTAACAATATTGGGTAGACACCAAATAATTGCGATCGCTAGTACTGTACGACCCAAGCTATCTTCAACATTGGGATTAGCTCCGTATTCTAGCAGTAAGCGCAGATATTCTTCTTTGGCAGTTATCTGGTAAATCTCTTTTGGGCGATCGCTGGAAAAACTTTTGGGCAAAGTAAACCAGTTTTTTTCAAATGCCAAAAATATTAAAGGCTCATTCCCACTACCAACAATTCTTACATTAGGATCGATACCCCGTTGTAAAAGCTCTTTAACCGTATCAAGATCGTTTTTGGCAACTGCTTCGGCTAGTCTAAGTTCTTGTGCCTTAGAGTGGGTTTGAATTCTCTCTACAACATTGGAAATTACCCAGTTCACAATCTAATACCATTCACAATTTATTTAATACCTAGTGGAAAACTGCGTTTAAATATCCCATTAAAATCGCATTAAACAAATAATACCGTTAAACACATTTAAGTACAATCACTTAAAAGCTATTAGCTTTTAGCCTTTAGCTTTAATTAGTCGGTAACCGATAACTAAAAGCGTTCAAGCGTTGTTAGGGGTCAGAACATTTGCAGGCATAGCCCTTAGGTCATTTCCTAAAAATAAAATACCAGTTCAGTAGGGTGGGCAACACTCAGACTTAATTTTATAACGCGCCTAAAAATACTTTTGCCCACCTTACGAGGTATAACCTTTCCTAGAAATC
>Ga0114940_10000217_pt1 | contig 33100 bp, 34 predicted proteins | sample ColdCreekSource_FD_87195 | JGI IMG/M metagenome (GOLD analysis project Ga0114940, IMG submission 87195) | Groundwater microbial communities from Cold Creek, Nevada to study Microbial Dark Matter (Phase II) - Cold Creek Source | ecosystem: Environmental > Aquatic > Deep subsurface > Groundwater ...
GCTTCGATAATCTCGTGCGCCAATGGCCGGTTATTAATGAGCGCGCTACAGGTGCCGTTATTGACTTCCGACTTTGCTGGACATCCCATGTTAAGGTCGATACCAGCAAAGCCCATGTCCACCAGTTCGGCGGCAGTCTTGCGGAAGTTCTCTGGATTCTTGCCCCACAGTTGGGCAAAGATCGGCCGCTCTTGGTCGGCTACAACTTTAATTTTCTTTAGCAGCTTAGGCCGGCCAACACTCTGCAGGCCGTCGACATTCACAAACTCGGTATAGAACAAATCCGGTGCAGCGCAAGAAGCGACCATCCGGCGGAACACCGAGTCGGTCACATCATCCATCGGCGCCAATACAAAGAATGGGCGGGGCAGGTGGTCTAATATACCGTGCATAACAGATGCTTATTGTATAATAATTCTAAGATGTTTTAAAGCCTCGACTTTTTGGGTCATCCTCGCATGTCGGTCAACCTCTGGATGGGACGTCATGAAAGGGTCGCTAAGCTCATAGGTTGGCTCTACATATTCACCTGTATACATGAACATAGTATATAGGATATAGCAAACGACCTACTCCCAGCGGAAGACTTTGAAGGCGATAGCGTAAATGACTACCATCCAGACTGCCATCAAACCCAGTTGTGGTCCAAGGTTAGTTAGATGCTGGCCTTCGGCGGTCATCATACGTAGACCTTCGATAACTGGGGTGAGTGGTAAGAACGCCGAAACCTGCTGCAACCACTCCGGCATCAAAAAGCGCGGGAAGAAGGTACCCGACAGGAACATCATCGGGAAGACCACGATATTAGCCAAGGGCGCAACCTGGCGCTCGTTCTTTGCCCAGCCGCCCAGTGCCAAACCGATACCCAGGATCATAATGATACTAAAGATTAAGAATGGGATAATCTCTAAGAAGTTGCCACGCACCGACAGGTCAAAGACCGTAATACCGACCGCAAACAATACGCCAATCGCCACCAAGCCCTGTAAGCTCTGCGAAATAGACATTGCCACAAAATACTGCCAAACCTTGAGCGGCGTGGTGTGCAACCGGCGCAGTATACCCATTTTCTTTAGCTCCGGAAAGATATTGACCGGACCAAAGATGCCAAGGCCAATTATCGAGAAGCCCAGCAGTCCGGCAAAGGTATAGTCAAAGGCGTTCTGACCCTTCTCCTGTGTTTGTTTGGCGTCAACAGTAAATGGCTTGACAGCCTTAACGTACTGTTGGTTGACACCCCCCAAAATACCATCTAACACGGCGCTGAGCGTCTGTCCGGCCTGCTCATTGCTCTGCGTATACCGTAGTTGTATCTTACCAGAAGGTACTTTCTCGTTATCGAGGTCGCCAAAACCTTGTGGCAAGATAATGGCCGCATCAACCTGGCCTCTTAGCATCTTTTCTTTGGCCTTGTCGTAGGTCGTAGCCTCCTGGTCAACCTTGAACTTAACCTGGGGGATTTTGTCATCGCGGATATTAGACTCAAACTCTTTAGCAAACTTGGAGTCAGAATCATTGATCAAGGCAACGGTAAACGAAGCACCTTCACTGCTACCGGAGATAGCCCCAAAGACAAACAAGAAAATAACTGGGAATAAAATTGCAAAAAACAGCGCAACCTTGTCGCGAAAAAAGCGCTTAGTGTTGAGTTTGGCAAAGACTAATACCGTAAATAATGACCTTCTCATCGCTTTATTCCCTTATCTCTTTGCCCGTCAGGTCGATAAACACATCCTCTAAGTTAGCCTGCTCAATGTGCTGCTTCTTGCTAAAGCCCCTGCCCAGCAGCTGCTTGACCAACGTTTGTGGCGTATCCAAAGCAACGACCTTGCCATTGTCCATAACCGCCACACGGTCGCACAGCAGCTCGGCTTCGTCCATGTAGTGGGTTGTCATAATAACTGTCACACCTTTGTCGCGGACTTGGCGGATCAAGTCCCAAAGGTTACGTCGGGCTTGCGGGTCGAGGCCAGTGGTTGGCTCATCCAAGAAAAAGACTTTGGGGCCGTGCACTAGCGCTGTGGCGATACTCAGCCGCTGCTTTTGGCCGCCAGACAACGACTCGGCGTAATCGTTGGCCTTCTCTTCTAAGTTAACGTCTTTGAGGAATTCTATCGGTTTGACGCGCTCACCGTAAGCAGCGGCAAACATCTCAATAATTTCGTAGAGCTTTTGCTTGTCCTGAAAGGCTGGGGTCTGGGGTTGGACACCAATAATCTTTTTGACCTCTTGCGGCTGCGAAGCTACATCCAGGCCATCAACGGTAATACTGCCGCCATCAATCGGCCGTAAGGCTTCGATCATCTCCAAGGTCGTAGTTTTACCAGCACCATTAGGACCGAGAATACCGAATATCTCGCCTTTTTTTACATCAAAACTGACTCCATTGACGGCCTTATTGTCACCATAAGCCTTTTGGAGGTCTTTAACTTGTACGATAAATGTCATAGTATCCACTTTAGCAGATTAACAAAAGAGAACATGAGAGAAGAGAGAACAATCAAAACGACCCCTGGAGTAAAACCAAAGGCCGTTCTGGGGTCTAGTAGGTGTACTAGGCTGCTACTTTACGCTTGACAGTCAAGAAACCATTGCGTGGGTTTTCGTTGACTTCCATGCCTGCTGGTAGCTCAGGCACTGCTTCTGGACGCTCATCCTTGCTGAAGTAGTAAATAGTCTGTTCTTTGCCGCCGCGGAGTACGACTTTCTTTGAGTTTAAGAAGTACGTAACACCTTTTGAATTAGTGTGCTTGTAAGCCATTTCTACTGTTCTCCCTCTCTTATGCATTAGTAACGGTACCCCTAACATACTCTCTAGCATTTTCGTTTGTCAACATTTTTACTACAGGGATTTACGAGACAGTACCAGAGATAAAATGCTCTGCTTACTCGTAAACCCTGATGCCATATCTGTTACGCTTATGATATTCGTGGCTCCACAGGACACACAAGCGGTTGCAACAAACAAAGCTTATGTATTACACTACATGCTATAGATATTGAGGCGATATCGCTCAGATGTCACTAAATGTAAGCCGTAAGGTAACGAGAAAGTAAAGGGTAGGATTCATGGACTTCAACCGTAGCGGGCAACCTCGCCCAGTCGCTGTACCACCAGTAGCCACTGCTGCACCGCAGAAACTTAATACGCCATCGTCACGCGAGTCATGGAAACTGAGCAAGGCCTACCGTTTTAGCTTTATCGCACTGTTGATCTCAACTACCGTATTGTTCATCTGTCTTATCCTTTACATGGCTTTCGGTTCACCAATTAATCGCGAATCAAGCTTCGTGGACAACACTAAATACCAAGCCGTATTTGTTAACGTCAACGGCACCAATGGCGGCCAGGTCTACTTTGGTAAAGTAACTGCCCTGACGCCATCCTACATCCGCTTGGTCAATGTCTTCTACATCCAAAACCAAGCCACTGACAGCGCAGACAAAACAGCTGCTGCCGGTTCTTATAACCTGGTCAAGCTAGGTTGTGAGTTACATGGCCCAACCGACGAGATGATCATCAACCGGAGCGAAGTCTTCTTCTGGGAGAACCTCAAGGATGACAGTCAAGTTGCCCAAAAGGCTGCTGAGTTCTACAAGTCTAACCCTAACGGCCAGAAGTGTAGCACTACCACCAACTCAACCAACCAGTCTGGTGGCACTACCCAAAACAGCACTAACACTACCGCACCTGCTGCTACGCCGCCAGCTACAACAACTCCGACACCTACTCCAACTCCAGCCAAAAAGCCGTAACTACGCTGAGAACTCTAAAAGCCCGTTGGGATTACCAGCGGGTTTTTTATTTGTAGGATATAATCATAAGCAATATGGATAAGCGGCAGCTGTACCAAGTCTGGAAATTCTGGCGGCCCATTAAGCCAATCTACTTTTTGGCTCTGGCGTTGGTTTGTGGCGTCATTTGTATCTTTGCCCTGCGTGCCAACAACCTGCAGATGGTCGAACTGCGCCAAGCCGTCTACCAGGCCGACAAGGACGATGGCGATGTTGAAGGCGCCTTACGCAACTTACGCGAGTACGTCTACGGCCACATGAATACCAATCTGGCAGCCGGGACCAACGTCCGTCCGCCAATCCAGCTCAAATACACCTACGAACGCCTGCTGGCCGCCCGCAACGCTGGAGCGACGTCAAATAATTCCGACATCTACAACCGCGCCCAAGAACATTGCGAAAAAACCATCCCCGACGGCTTCTCCGGAAGCTTTCGCCTGACTTGTATCCAAAACTACGTTAAGGAGAATGGCCTGGCGACTTCCGAGCCTGTACCAAAGAGCTTGTATCAGTTCGATTTTGCCTCGCCTCGCTGGTCGGCCGACCTGGCCGGCTGGAGCCTGCTGGCAACTTTGGTCTTTTTGGCAATATTCGTCTTTGACAGCTTCTTCCGCTACGTCATCCGCCGCGCCTCGCACTAATTTTGGCTGACTTCGGTTATACTTAAGCCATGCATATATTCTTCTCCGGCATTGGCGGCACAGGCATTGGCCCGTTAGCCTTGATCGCCAAGCAAGCTGGCCACGAAGTTTCGGGCTCCGACAAACAAGACTCCAACTATATTAATTACCTGCGCGACCAAGGGATTAATGATATCCACATTGGCCAGAGCGGTGATGAAATAGAGGAAGTCCACCGTAACAAGCCGATTGATTGGATGGTCTATTCTTCGGCAGTGGCCATCGAACAGCCGGATGCCCCAGAATTTGTCTTTTGCCGCAACCAAGGTATCCGTTTGTCATTACGCGACGAACTTCTCAATCTGATCCTAAAAGAAAAGAACCTCAAACTAGTAGCCATAGCCGGCACCCACGGCAAGACCACGACTACCGCCATGATGATCTGGCTACTCAAACAGCTCAACATCCCGGTCAGCTGGTCAGTTGGTGCCAAGATTTCTTTTGGCGATATGGGACACTACGATCCCAATAGCCAATACTTCGTATACGAGGCTGATGAGTTTGCCCGCAACTTTTTAGCTTTCCGGCCAACTTTGTCGGTTATCACAGGTATCGACTACGACCACCCAGATATTTACCCGACACGTGAGAGCTACAATACGGCATTTAATGAGTTTCTGGACCAGTCAGAACGGGCTGTCATGTGGCAAAATGACGTCAAAACTTTAGAGCTGGCGCCGACTACCGAGCGCTTGATACTTGACCCCGAAGAGCCAGCCATCAACAAGTACGTCCGCCTGGCCGGCCAAGTGAACCGCTGGGATGCCTGGCAAGTTGCTCAGGCGGCCGTTATGGAGTTTGGCCTCGACATCAACAAAGTCATAGCGACACTCAACAGCTTCCCTGGCGTCTCACGGCGTTTTGAGCAGCTTAGCGGCCGTCTATATACCGATTACGCTCATACACCGCCCAAAATCCGTGGCGCCATCCAGATCGCCCAGGAGATCGACAAAGACAACATCGTTATTATCTACGAAGGGTTGCATAATACCCGGCAGCACTTTATCAAGGACGAACTCAAGCATCTGTTTGATCCGGCTAAGAAAATCTATATCGTACCGAGTTATATGGCTCGCGAAGATCCTAATTTGGAGATCCTTACACCTAATAAACTGCGCCTATTGCTTAGCCCCGAAGCCGAGTCCCACAGCGCAGCTGCCGCACTCGACGATAGTTTGGAACAGAATATCCGCCAACACCTAGAGAGCGGTGATCTCGTCCTATGTTTGACTGCCGGTGGCGGAGGCTCGCTCGATGAGTGGCTACGTAACAAATTCAAACCTGTATAGGATATTTGACAGGGGTGGTATAATATTATGATGAATTTGATAGTATCCACCGATAAGGCCGTCCGTCTCTTGCAAGGAGGCAAGGTTGGCATCATGGCGACAGATACAGTGTACGGTATCGTCTGTTTAGCCTCCGACGAAGCGGCAGTCAATCGTTTATATAAGATCAAACACCGCGAACACAAGCCGGGCACTATCATCGCTGCCAATAGCCAGCAACTCATCGACCTAGGGGTCAAAGCCCGCTATATCCGAGCAGTCGAGCAGTTCTGGCCTGGTGCGGTCAGCGTCAAAATCCCATTAGATCCAAAGCTAGAGTATTTGCAGCAAGGTGTTGGCGATGGCGCCTTCCGAGTGGTAGCTGATGAGACAGTCCGCGCCACATTAGAGCAAACAGGCCCGCTCAACACCACCAGCGCCAATATGCCCGGCGAACCCACCGCGCGCAATATCAAAGAAGCTATGGATTGCTTTGGCGATACTGTAGACTTTTACGTAGATGGCGGTAACTTAACCGACCGGCCACCTTCAACAGTTATACGTATTATTGACGACGCTATCGAAGTCGTACGCGAAGGAGCGGTAAAAATCAGTGACAGCGGACGTATTATCACCAATTGATTGCCCATTTTGTCTCAAGAATGGCATGTTAAAGGGTAGAGTCATTGCCGAAAACGACACAGCCTTTCTTACAGAAAACAGTATTCATCGTGGCATATATTTGATTATGCCTGTGCAGCACCTCGAAAAACTCGAAGATTTGCCTGACAATTGGTGGGCTAGCTTTAAGCAGTTACTGCCGTCTGTCCCCAATATGACAGAAAATGATTATAACGTCTCAATCAATGTCGGCCCTGTAGCCGGCCAAACTCTTAAGCACCTGCACTTTTGGATTATCCCCCGTTACAACGACCAACCGGCCAGCAATATTGGTATGGCTGGCTTAATTAACATCGTTAACCAAGGTTAACTCACGCCTTTAGTTAGGTGATCTGTCGGAAGGCGTCGGCTATTTCTACGGGTGCGATACGGTCATCAGCTGGTAACTCTAACTGCGCCTCGATCATGGCGGTCATGTCATCAGGGAAACGGACTTGCTCGTGGATCTGGTCTAGCTGGCCGTTATCGAGCGTTACATGGTTGCCCAAGGGGAAACCCTTAAACCAATCACCACGTTCATATACTGGGCCACGGTGCACATGGGCGTGGGCGACAGCATCGCCGGCCACGGCTTCTGCAACTGATATCGGCTTAGTACGACCTTCAGTATCAATATCGGTAACATCAAGGTTCGCCATCAGCCAAACACCAACAGCCTGCGATACATACTGCAATTTGCCTAATTCTCTTGCTGGCATCAGATCAACCCGTGGTACACATAATTTAGGTGTGATGAGCGTATGTCCGGGAGTGACTTGCTTGGGTGCAAGCGAAGCTATCAGACCGTGAGCATTGCTACGAAACAGCTCACGCCGCTGGTCTTTGCGTGTAAAGATATTTTCGTAAAAGCCTGGACAGGCGCGGTTATCGATTTGCTCTCGTAAACTTGACATAATGATGCACATCATACTATATTATGTGTATTATTGCAATAGATGGCCTACTTGTAGTCGCTATATTACAAAAGCGTATAGTACTACAGCTAAGAACAGTACTAGTAGCAACGCTCCGATAAGTAAGGCTGGCAGCACCGAGGTCGGCACTGGCAACTTAATCGTTTGATTGTCTGCATTCGGTTTAGGTGCCGGCTGGTCGTGGCTTTCGGCAGGGCTGGAGTCGGCTAGCGGGGTTGGTGGTAGCATCGGCTCTGGCGATACTGGAGGTGTAGGCGGTTCATTGCTGACCGCTGGCGCATCAACTTCGGGATGGGCGGCAACACTGCCGATAGCACTGACTATCGGTGCAACCTGCTCCTGGCCGTCCGTCAAAGGTGACGGCGGCAACTTGCTCGGCTGGTCTTGATTGGGTTTGGCCTCATTGGGATTCATAGGGTCTTATAATGGTATCACGCTTACGCCAAGCTGTAACGCCCTTCGGCTTCGCGCACCATACCTTCCCTTTCCAAATCCTGAAGCACTTCTGCCAACCTGGGGTCAGATTCCAGTTCGGCCAGCATCTCCAGCGTCTCAGGACGCTGGCTCAAATGCCGCAGTACCGCTCCCCTCACCTTGCGCTTTGAGCCTTCGAACGGCGATTGCTTGACGTAGCTCTTACTGGCCCGTGATTTATTGCCATGCAGTTGTTTAATGTGGGTGCCGTAGTCCATCAGCGCCCAGTACCATTGCCGGGCACCGCTGCCAGAGATCACACTTCCCTGCCCATCTTGAGGTAGGCTCCGACGCACTAGCTCTTCAATCGCTTTGTCGGGCACGTCGGTTTGGTCGTTAAAGAAATGGTGGATGTAAATGGTTCGGATATTGGTCTCGATAAACGCCACTGGCCGGTCGTAGGCATAGGCCATTATTGCTCCGGCAGTATTCATGCCTACGCCGGGCAATGCGGTCAGTTCTTTTTGGCCTTGCGGGAACTGCCCACCAAGGTCATTAACTACCATCTGAGCGGCTTGCCACAGAAACTTAGCCCGTCGGTTGTAGCCCAAGCCCTGCCAAGCTATAAGCACATCACCCAAACTGGCCGACGCCAAGGCCTGCACCGTCGGAAACTTCTCCAAGAATTCTACATATTTAGTCAGTACCCGGTTGACTTGGGTCTGCTGGAGCATCAGCTCTGAAACCATTACTTTATATGGATCAAACCAGCCATCCTCGTCTGGCAACCGCCAATACAAATCATGCCGGCCGTGGGCATCATAATAATGCCAAACCTCTTGCTGGAACTCCCGGACCTCACTCTCGCCAATCAATGTAGCCATCCGTCAATTATAGTACGGAACTACTCGCCAGAGGTAGTCTGGACAGTGGTCCAATTACCGATACCACCTAATTAGCGGACGCTTGCTCGTCTTCAATATGCTCCTTATTCAACTTCTTAGCACGTTTACCGGTCCTATGCATCTCTTTTGCCTTTTGTAGAAGATAATTACCAGCCTGGAAACTTCCTGTTCCGAAAATTGCGACTAATCCCGCGGTAGAATGACCCATACCCACTAGTAGGATGCCGGCACCAATCATGGTTAGAGTTAACCAGAATGCATAGTTCATACCCCGTCCTGAATTAGCCACACCTGACGCTACGACTTTGCTCTCAATTTTATGACGATGCTTCATTTGTGCATCAGCTTGTGCGATTATAGCTTCTTGAACTTCTTTTGGGTATTGATTGAAAATTTCCGGAGGAGGCAACGGTCCGCTCCAAGTTCTTTGCATTGTAACTGTCTTAACACCCTTCACACGATTTCGAGAAGAGTCACTCGAATCCCCAATAATTTCGCCTATTGTAGGCTTACTTGGCCTGGATTTGTTTTTGCTCATAGTCTTTTAAAGCCTCTCCCAGTCCAACAGAAACAATGTAATAGTCTCGCTTCAGAGATTTACTGTCCGCTTCATGCTCCGAATCGCAATAAGCATAGTCTTCCAGGTTACCCCATAGATCAACCGACTTTGCCATACCACGAAAGAATGTTGGGAAAATAAAAAGATCACTAGAACCTTCAAATTCTCTATTGCCAAAAATATGTCGTATCATTCCATACATTATAGTTTCCTCCAATCGTCTTTAGCAAGTGTAAGCGTCTTCTCCCTAGCTTGCAGTTAGAATTGTCACTCCCTGGACTATTGTTAGTATGTCACCGTTTAAGTTAGCGCATCTATGCAGCCATAGCAAGCGAATTTAACTTATACGCCAAAAATTCAAAACTACTCACCGGAGGTAGTCTGGATAGTGACCGGCAAAATGGCATTATGCAGCCAGACTATGCCATCCGGTTCTTGGTTAGGGTCAGTGACTGGTGCCGCTAAAATCAATGGATCACAAACGTCGTCGATATTATCCTGGTCGATGTCAACGTTAGACTGGACTGCAAACACACAGCTGTCTGCCGCATTAGCTACACCATCACCGTCCTTGTCGTCTTCGTTGGCCGCTACAAATATCACCTGCTGAATGTCAAGCGGATTGCCGAAGATATCGTTGCCGTAGACATGAAGGGTATGGAATCCTGGCGGCACGCTTGCCGGTATCACTGGGCTGATCGCCAAACTACCATTGGCATCGGCAGTAAAATTACCGAGATCCACCGGCTGCGAATTCAACATAACATTATACGAAGCGCCGGCTTTAGTTAGATATTCTTTGCCATCCATCACGATATTAACCGGTGATGCCCGTTCGACAATACCACCGGTCAAATTCTCGACAATCCGTAGGTAGCGGATAGGCCGATTTGTTTTAGACATACCCTGCAGGATGTCTAAGTTGGGATCGAGGGCTATTTCGTTAGATTGATCTATAGTAGCTGGCATCGGCTTGGTGAGGCTAGCTGTCTGATTTTTAATATGGTCAGCAAGAAGCTGGTGCCCGCGTTGGTTAGGATGGAAGCTAGCCTTGAAGTCGTAGCCGCCGCTTGGGGTCCTACTAATCGTAAAACCATTCATCGCCGCTTGGCCGGCTGAGGCTTCACAAAGCCGGTAGCCGTTAAAAGCCTGCTGCGTATCAACGTAATATACACCTGCCTCGTCGGCCGCCTGCTTAATGACTTTGTTGAGGTAAGCAATCAGCTGACTGCCAAACTTTACCTCTTCGGTGTTCATTTGCACGTTCAAGCCGCAATCACCACCAACCTTTGCAATCTGCGGGTAGCCAATCACGTAGACTCGTCGGCCGCCCATACCGTTTTCTTTAAGACCCTTGTAAAGTTCCCGTAATCTTGTGAACTGGCCATTAATAGCATTCACAATTTCAACTCTATCTTCGTATGTGTCATAACACGTCGATGCCGACTCAATATTATCCTGCAAATTCTTCGTCGGATGCACACACTTCTCCAAGATGCTGCCGAAACCAATGTCGTTGCCGCCTATTGAGATCGTTACCGCTTCGGGGTTGTCCTCATCTATAAACTTGTGTTGCGCTATATAACCTGGACTATGGTCACTCAAAACTCTATTCACTATTTCATCGTTCAGATCACCAGGAACTTGAGATGCGCTTTCTCCGTCCTTGATATTGTTTATCCTGGCTCCTGAGCATGCCACCGACATAGAGGAGCTAAAACCAAGTCCAAGCAAATACGGATATGACACCAGCGACTGATGGCATTGATTGTCTGTCGTATCAGTTCCGTCACGATAACTGTGAGCACCCTCACCGGAGATATAAGAATCACCTAACGCTAAGTACTGCTTAATGCTCGTTGGCCAGCCATTAGCCGTCATACTATAGTCAGCGTATCTAGTCTCACCTACGTCATTTTTATACGTTGCAGTAAACGTGATCGTATGACTATTGGCAAAACGCACATTATCAACACTAAAGACTGTCGGTAGCAGTTGTTTGAGTCTTGGTAGGACATCAACAGTCTTGCAGTCGACTGGTATTTTTTGCCTTGGATCACTCGGCATGGCATTAGTACACGAGGCGATGTCTATAAGTTTAAAATACTTCTCACCCCAATCGCCAGGAGCGTTGTAGGCAATTGCTGCTGTCTGGCCACTGTCATCGATCCTGGTCGACGCTGGCAGTAACGTATTGCCGCTAGTTCTCGGTAACGAATCGGCGATTGGCTGCATCGACAAGTCATTTAAATCCACTCTGACAATACCGCTCCAAATGGTGTCAGCCAGCATATAGCGGCCATTTGAGGAAAAGGAACTGGTACCGATTCTAACCGGCTCATCGTTTGTATACCTAAGGGCAACATCTACATACGTATCGGTACCTTCGATTACATAATATTTACCGCCACTTTCCGATATGAACTTAACGTGTGTCGACAGGTCATTAAAAAATCCAACCGTAATGCCGGGCCCATATGGGTAACTGCGTATTTGCATAACCCGTTTTTGATTTTGAATCGGTATTAATACGGCGCCACCGCCCGCATACATCACTATCGGATATGTCGTCGTATGGCCTGTCGGTTGCAATACACGGCCATTCTTATCCATAAGACCCATCGAAGTTGGCACGGTGCAGTATTGTAAATAGCTCGGTGTTATGCCGCCATATACTTTATGAGTACCCATCTTGCAATCCTCGCCCATCAGTTCTGGACGAGTTGCATAGTCCGTAGCTTGTTTAAAGACCGGTTCGCTAGCAACCCAATCTACCGGACCACTATTTTCTGCTTCGGTAAATGAAATAACGCTCAAACATATAACTACGCTAAGCAATACACCGGCACATACTAGCTTTTTTATGGTCTGCGACACCACCTACTCCTAGTTGATGGCGGCATATTAGCATGATGTTTGACTTAGTTGCAAATTTTTATTGTGGTTGTGTTTCTGGGTAGACTTCAAGTCCGACATCTTTGGAGCAACTAAATTGATAGGCTGTACGGTGTTCTCTCACTATCCTGTTTAACTTAAGTGTGTCTGATGCGTAGTCCGCATACCTGTAAAGTAGGGAGCAATGCAAACTATTTGTGTACTCTACGTTCATGCTACTGCCTTGAGGGGTATTAGATGTGAGATCCAACTTAGGGATAAAATCCGCCCTTTCATTTAGAAAAAGTGGGTTTGTATTTAAAAGATCACGCACTTTAATCGTTCGTAAGATAGAATCATTTGCTGTTTCGTCATAATAGGCAAACGATGAAGTTATATAGCATTTCAGTTGGCCAGATTCAAGTTTCCTACTTTGACGACTACACTCCTTAGTCTTACCCTCAACCTCAGGCTCGCCGATAACAGCCACAATCTCAGCATAGGCTTTGTCCATGTCGGCTTCGGCCTGGGCGAAGGTGGCTTTGTCGACGACCAAGACTTGTTCGGCTTGGAGGTCTTTTTGGTGGTTATCGCGCATTGTCTTAATGGCAACTACTGACCCGAATAGCATAAAAGCTACAATAATGATGGCAATGACTTTGCCGATGGATAGTGATTTTGCAGACTTGGGGGGAGTTTTTTGAGAGGGTTTCATATTGGATATCATACCAAAATTATACAGCCTTAGGGTACGTAGGTGTCGCCACGCCTGCCATCCTTCCCTGAGTAGAAGCCAACAGATGACACCGCGATGTAATCAGTATAGAATAAGGCGTAATGCTCCACTATCTCGTACGGTTCGCTAAACGTCTGGCGGTATTGCTGCCAGGCTTGGCTATTGCTGCGGTGTCGATCTTCAATATCTACCCACTTATCAACGAAGGCACCCCGGCGTTGGTGGCATTTTTGCTAACCTATATCTTAGCGGCTTATATTCTGATACCGGCAGTTGGCCGAGTGATCCGCATATTCTTTAAGCAAAAACACCTGCCCGTCTACTCCGTGACCCCTGACGGTTACGCCAGCGACCCAGTCAATGTCGGCATTATCGGCACCCGCGAACAGCTCACCCAGGCCATGCAAAAAGCCGGCTGGGACCTAGCCGACGACTATACGCTGCCAAACATGTGGCGCAGCGTTGTCAGTGGCCTGTTACACGTGCCGTACCATAACGCACCAATGAGCGGCCTGTACTTATTTGGACGCAAGCAAGACATCGCCTTTGAAATCATGATGGAAGACCGCTGGCTGCACCGGCACCATGTACGGTTTTGGGCAACAACCTTCGATGACGGCAAATTAGAACTTAAAAGTATCCACTGGTTCCCGCGCAAGCACAACAAGGCCCTAGCGGCCGATAAAACGCTATTGTGGCTTGGTGCTGCCAGCAAAGATGTCGGCCTGGCGCTCATCAAGCACAACGCCCAACTAACCCACATGATCCATCCTGACACCGATGGCGAGCGAGACTTGATTATTGACCAATTGCAGATCGATGGCGCCAAGCTAACCGCTGAACTGACCGTTGCCAAGCCATACCGTCTCGTCAACCGTGCCTGGAGCGGTTATCTGCAGACCGATGGCCGGTTACGCATTGTTACCTTGCCCAAACTGCCAAAATCAGCAGTCAGCACAGACACCTCTGATTCTGATGCTTGAACTAGCCACTACTCTGTAATGTTAACAGTGATAAAGCCGTGGTACTGCCAAGCCTCCGGAGCTGATGCAGTGCGGGCAGCAACCAGATGTAGCTGATAGCTACCGATGGTGGTCTGCTCATTAACTTCAATAATCATATCATAAGCAGTAGTAGGGTCAGTCTGGACCGGATCGGGATGTACAGCCACATTTGGCAAGTTATCCTCGGCTGATTTCGACGGCAGCCCTATGGCATCACCATCAGCCGTCGTAACAGTCAACGCATAATTTGAGGCGTTAGCCTTGGAGATTGTTACCGTATCAGCGCTAAAGGCCAAGTCACCGGCGTAGATTACCTTATCGTCCTTAACGGCATCATGAGCAATGACCATACCGGCTGTGTATTGGCTATTCTTAGTAATTGGTAAGCGGAAGCTCTTGGAAGCGGCAGACTCACCCGAGCCACCAGCTTTATCGTTAGCAGCAGCTTTTTTACGTTCAGCAACATCGGCGGCATCTGCCTTGTCGTTAGACTTGTTGTCGGTCGTACTGTTCGTGGTGGTCGCTTGTTTTTCGTTGCCACCCGTCTGCTGTTGCAGAGGCAACGCTTGGCTGCCATCGGTCAGCTTGGTAAGCTGGTCAGCGCTTGTGCCGCTGAACGTTTGGACGGACCATAGAGTAGAGAATGTCGCTGCGAGAGCAAGGACGGCAAAAACTAGCGATTTTATCTTGAGGGAAGGCTTCTTGATAAGATCCGCTATGTCTAGCAGGAAGTTGTAGGCGTCAATTGCTTGCTTTAGCATGATAATCCTTATGCCGTCACATTACCAATGTATGGACACGACAACACAGTGAATGCTAGTTACATAATACCAAGTTGAAGTTACCGGGTCAATTAGCCTCTAGAGCCCACCGTATCCACCCCCGTAACCACGGTACGATAATTGTGGCTTGTGGTAGTCGGCAACCTTCAGTGGTGTACCGCCGTCAACCGGCATAATGTACAGTTCGCTGCCCTTTACAGATATCAATACGTAGCCATCACCATACCAGCCGTAGACCAGCCCATCTTTTATGGCTGCTACCTGCTTGCCGTTCTCACCTGCCACATCACCAACAAAGAAAGTCTGTACACCATCACGCTGCTCATTCCAGAAAGTTTTCTTGCCATCGGGTGATTGTAAGTAGGTTGGATATGCTGTCTGGAATTTTTCTTCACCTACGTCAGCATCGGCATCTTTGACCTGGTCATTCTCATACTCGTAAAAACTACTCTTTTGGTTAGTATTTGACCAGATATTTAGATACAGCTCATCTGCGCCGTAAGGTGCTGTCTGGACATACGACGAGTACTGGGCCAAAGGCCAGGTTTTTACATCTTTTTTGTTCGTCCCGTCAAGCGCCGCTGTCCGCAAACTATGATTTTTGTCATCACTAGATCCCGGCGGGATATAACCATTGTATTGCCAGGTAACGACATAGACCAATCTATGGTTTATCAAATAACCACTTCCGAAGTTTTGATAGAATACCGCCCCTGTATCGGGAACCGTAACAGCACCGTTCTGGTCTATAGTATTTAGCTGTCTTTTATCGACATTGTAGCTTTTGAAGGCGACTTTGTTAGCTTCAAGGTAGGTTGGCTTATTGCGCACTACTTGGTAGACAAAATTGTGGTCATCCCAACCAACTAAGCTAAGGCTAGCGTCACCAGAGTCAATCTCGGTCATCTTATCATTAGAAGTGTCTATGAGATACAGCTTGGCCAGCCCAGAATCACGCTTAGACAGAAGCGTAAGGTACTTCCAATCCCTAGATGCCAGCAGCACCGTTCCACGGTCTTCTTCTTTGCCAGTACCAGTAACTACCACCGTGCGGTTGGCGCCATCGAGGTCAGTTTTGACAACATCAATTTTACCAGACTGGCGTGACAAGAAGTACAATGTGCCGCTCGATGTCATGCTAAATGTATTTTCTTTGACGGCTTGGTCGGTCACTTTGAGTTTAGTTTCGACAGTATTAAGGTTTGCGCCCGTCAGGCTCACCGACAGCTCAACCTTGTCGGCCGGAACAACAACGACAGCCTTACCATCTTTATCGGTCTTGAATTCACTGCCGGCTGATTTTAGAGTAACGTCAGCGATTGGCTTGCCACTAATTTTATTAACAACTACAACTGGCACTTGGCGGCCAGTCGCCGTCAAGCTTACCTGGTGGCTAGCGGCTTTAGCCAAGGGGACAAAGACCGCAAACGATTCATCTTTATAATATTTCTTAGTAGCAGTAAACTTCTGATCTCCAACCTTGACGTCATTAATCGTGACCTTGCCATCTTTATCGGTCTTATACGTCTTGCCATTGAGGTCGATTTCGACACTTGTCACCGGCTTCTTGGTAGTACTGTCAACTACGGTAATAGTCACCGGTTGGCTAATAATAAAGGCGGCGAGTTTGTAGCGGGTGTAGGGTACAACGCCAATAATAGCCAAGATAACGAGCAGCGTAAGCGGCAGCGTCCAGAGCTTACGTCGCCAATAAGCCCTAAAGAAACGCTTTAAGCTCCCAGTTTTTGCAGGCGTATCGGCAGGCTCCGAAGCAGCATCCAATTCACCGCCCGGCAGGCTATCGACATCGACACCTTTAGGTGCTTTTGTCGTATTTTGCTTGTCCGACGCTGGACTCGTATCGCTCGTAACGACAGCAACCGTCAACTCGGCTTCGATCTTTTGACGCTGGGCGTCGCTCAGTTCTGGGGCGCTTGATGGCGCATCGGCAACAGGCTTGTCGGTAGTAGGTTTGTCAGAATCTGATTTTGTAGCGGCCATAGTAATCCTAGGTTTGAGTCAAGTGTAGCAGATAACGCTATTGCTTACCTAGGTAAATCATTCAGTTTGCTTGTCGGCAGACTGACCATTAGCTTCTTTAGTACTATCAGTAGATTTGTCGTGAAGGTCAATTTTAACGACGTCTTTGACTTTATCGACCATCTCAGTAGTAGTATTAGTGTAGTCGGTCACTAACTTTACACCTTCGGACTTCAATTTATTGACGTCATCGACGCCTGATTGTACTACGTTGACAATGTCTTTGAGTGAGTCTAAAAAGCTGCTCATATCTTCTCCTTTATAGTTTTTGGCCACGGCAATAACGGGTTGGTGCGCTGCTTATAATCTTGGTAGGCTTTGTCGCCATCACGCCGTTTCTCAATGGTTGGAATACCCGAAACATAGCGTATCAGAATTGTCAGAATTACCGGCCCGATGAGGCCGATCCAGCCAAAACTAGTCTGGACGGCCACCAGGCCAATGCCCCACCATTGTAATAGCTCTCCGAAGTAATTAGGGTGCCGACTGTGCTGCCATAGGCCGGTGTCGAGTACTTTTCCTGTATTGTTTTTGTTAGCTTTGAACTGCCGGAGTTCACTATCGGCTTTGTATTCAATATAGAAGCCTAGCGCCCAAATAACGTATCCAATAGTAAAGAATAGCCGCAAGTCAGGCAAGGCCAGGCCAGCGTTGGTGATAATCGGCAGGCCAACCAAGACCACAATCAAACCCTGGAGCAAGAAAATTCCTCCATAGGCCCAGGGCCAGACATGTTTGTGCTTTTTGGCTAATTCAGCATAGCGTTGATCTTCACCATTACGCCGACTACGCTGCGCCAAATAGTATGTAAGCCGTGCACTCCAGGCGGTGACCATGGCCGCCACCATGTAAGTGCGAACACTCGGCTGTTGCAGTACTACTAGCCAGGCCATGAGCACAAAGCCGCCACCCCAGGCTGCATCGACCGTATCGAGACGGTTGCGCCGTTTGGCGATAATAAACCAAAAAGTCATATAGACAAACATGGCGATTACGCTAAGGAGTAAAAGTCGTGGCAACATATAGCTTAGTATATCAGTCCAAGCACTAGTTTTTTTACTGGACAACAATCGACTGTAACATCGTACGTAGCGGCTTGGCGAAGCTAGCGTTTTCCCATTCATTGGCAGATATGGTTAGCGGCTTGCCGGGGGTGGCGCATTTGTCGTCGGCGCAGTTACGGAAGGTGATGGTAATCAGCGGATCAGACTTAGCGATATCATCAATCGGCACATATTGGTTCTTTATATAGCCATTGTCGCCCGTAACATATATGCCATCCAGGCCTTTTTCGGTCGAAGCCGCATAGTTCAAAAAGCTAATATAGGTGCTTGCCCGCTGCACCTGGGAAGGTTTGGCATAATCAATCTTCTCCGAGCCACGTATCGCCAATGCATTGCCGGTTGCAAAGTCTGGCAATGAGGCCTGCTTGCGCTGGACGGTAAAGACTATCTGACCAGTCTTGGTGCCAATATTAACCGTCTTTAGCCGCATAGCCGGCGACAGGCCAACAATCTTATTGTCAGCGCCTTCGGTAACTTTCCACTTGTCTGGGTAACTAAACTCTAGCTGGAAGGCGCTCGAGGTGTAGGTTTCAGTCGGGTCGGCTGTCGCAGCCGGCGGAGCGGCCGGCGGTGGAGTGGTCTGTTGGCTGGTAGTAGGCTTGGTCGGGGCTTCATCTTTGAGCCAAAAGTACCAGGCCGCCGCACCGCCAGCTGCGGTCAATGCGGCCGTCAGCAGTAGCCAGCCAAAGAAGCGCAATACCTTACGTAGAAACTTGCGCGGTTTCTTGGGCGCGTCATAAGGCACTTCAAAATCCTCATTGGTCCGCAAACGCTCAATCTTCTCTTGGCGTTCAATCTCACCAATTGTCTGCTCTTCGACAGAATTGCGCTTAGGCAACGGCGTCAGACGTTGCGGAGCCTGCGGCTCTCGTGGAGGCTGTGATGAACCCAATGATTCTTGAGACTTATCATCCATATACCTTTAGTATACGCTTTTGCAAGTCTCGCATATATAGCTAGAAAAATATCAACAAACAATTGTCATTGTCCGGTTTTTAGAACAGCTAAACTCATCTGACAGTCTGTTTACTGCAAGTCAGCCAGCTATATACATATTTGCTATGCTTATGCTTATTTTTGACAGACTCTACACGTCCACATTTTTCCCTCCCAAGAAACGCTCCATGCCTGTAGGGTCTTACATGTGGAACAAGACACGAGCGAACTCATTTTGAATGCATAAAACGCACTCCAGAAGCATAAGCGGAGCAAATATATATACAAACGATGGGAAACGCGATAGGAAACGCTTTATTGCTTTAACCTGTCCAGACAGACGGACAACCCGAAGAGTACCGCTAGCCTACCTGATTACGGCCCTAAGCGGTTGATGTCGCGTGGAAAGAGCGTAGCTTCTTTGACGTTGTTGAGTCCGAATAGCTTCTGAGTTACGCGCTCCAAGCCCATACCAAATCCACCGTGTGGTGGCATGCCGTATTTCATGGCGCTCAGCAATGGTGCAAAGCCTGGGTCGTTAGGGTCGCCCTTAGCTAGCGTTCGCAATTGCTCTGCTACAACTTCATAACGGTGCTCACGCATACTGCCGGTAGTGATCTCCACACCACGGAAGAGCAAGTCGACACGATCGGCGATCTCAGGGTTTTGGTCGTTGGCTTTGTGGTAGAATTTCATCTCACTTGCCGGCCATTCGCTTACAAATACCGCCTCAGAACCTAGGTTCTTTTTAGCATGCTCGCAGATCCACTTTTCTTCGTCTGGACGCAAATCTTTTTCACCAACGGTACTTGTACCAGTTGCCTTCGTGTATAGCTCGTGGATCTCAGCCATGGAAATAGTCGGGATCAACTCAGGCAGTACCGGTTTGCTCATGTTCCAACGCTTGAGTTCAACTTCGTGCTTGTCCCAGACAGCTTCAACAGATGCGCGTAAGAATCCACTTAGGAAAACCTGCAAATCTTGCAGGGTCACAAAGCCCATCTCACCATCTATAGAGGTGTACTCGGTCATATGGCGCGTCGTAGCACTCTGCTCTGCACGGTATACAGGAGCAATTTCATAGACCCGTTCGAAGACGCCGACCATCATCTGCTTATAGAACTGTGGACTTTGGGCAAGGGTTGCGATTTTACCGAAGTAATCCATCTGGAACACTTCTGCGCCGCCTTCGGTAGGCTCAGCTAATAGCTTAGGAGTGTGCATTTCTGTAAAACCATGCTCGTTAAAGTAAGCACGCATAGCATGCGTAAGTGTGGCCTGGGCTTCAAAGATCGAACGCTCCTGCAAGTTACGCAGACCAATTACTCGGTTATCGAACAGCGTATCCAGGGTTTCTGGCTTGTGGCTCAAAGGCTTGTCGATCTCAATTGGAGACTCGTCAGTCACCGGCACTAACACTTCCAAGACGACATCGTGTAATTCAGCGCCACCAGGCGCCCGTGGCTCTTCTACTGCAAGTCCCTCGACGCGCAAGACGGTGCCAATCTGCAAGCCACGCAGCTTCTCAACTTCGTCTTTGTTCTTAATAACAATCTGAATCAGGCCACGACGGTCGCGAACATTAATAAAAGTCAGACCGCCAAGCAGGCGCTTTTTGTGCAGCCAACCTTCTACAGTAATAGTTTCGCCAATGTGCTTGGCAGCTTCGTCGCTAAGAGTTCTCATGATCATTCTCCAGTATGTCTAAATAGTAATGTGGATATCCAAAAGTAGCTATCGTATGGCCGATAACGAATAAGTCGCTGACCTATTCGCCGGCCTTCGGATTTCTATCACTACTATCTATGGAGTTGTCAGAATGGTATGACATTGACAATATTATATCACTTCCCTGTTATTTTGTATCTCTTGCGCCCGAGCTCGCTGGTTGTACTCTCTAATGACCGCGTTTGGGAAATGATTAGTAACAGTATTAATTAAAGCTGATCGTTTTATGCCCTGCTTAGTAGCCAGCGCACCTAGTGATCGACATCGTAAATATCCTTCGACTCTTTCAATGAGATTTTCAATATGCAACCAGTCTGCACCTCTTTTTATTGAGTGCTCCCTGTAGAGTTGAATCATATACTCCATTTGAGATTGACTCAGTGATCCACCGGAACCCTTGAGGCCTTTATACTCCATAAGCTCTGTCATATGTATTAATCGGTCCGACCTAAAGACATCTTCCAAATTCATACCAGGTTCAGCATTATCCATAGCTATCAACTCAGTGGCAATAGCTTTTGGCAGTCGGCTGTTTACATACTTGGCAATCGTAAATCTAGCAGCCGCTTCCTTACGTTGACCAGTGAAGACCTCATAGTCAGCTATCTCCTTGTATTTTACGCCCTGCAGGTACAAGCGCGTCCGGTCAATCATTGTCGCTTCTTGACGCTTATCTTGATTTACGGAGGGAGAAAAGTAATATAGGTTAAGTAGTCCATCGATTTCATTGGGATTAACACCATCAAATTCAAGATCAGCCCCATAATTTCTAATGAAGGAATACCATGTCTCTACTCTGCTATCTACATAGCTTTGGGGATTTTCGTAATTAACCATGAAGTATAGTATTATACAATATTTTTTAGAATTACCGAGTCGAGAATTACTACAGTTCTTTTCGTTGAGCATCAAGAGCTTGCTAACGCCCCATGCCACGAGTGCATAGATAGCAATCGCCACCTAGTAGTTTGAGTACGAAACGGATGCCCAGCAAAATAGCGATGAAACCATATACATATTGTTCCGCTTAGTATACGCCTCAGTATTGGCGCTTAGATGCAAAGTATCTAACACAACACTTGTCTGCAGAAGGCTTAACGGTGACATAAATCACAGTCGCCTTCCAGATACGCATGGTATAATCGAGCGATATTATGATTCAAGCCAACAACCTATCCAAACTCTATAAAAAGAAGTATGCCGTAAATGACATTTCGTTTACCGTTGAGTCCGGCAAAGTTACTGGCTTCCTCGGGCCTAACGGCGCCGGCAAGTCGACTACCATGCGCCTGATGCTCGGCCTCGACCACGGTGGTGGCACAACGACTTTCGACGGCAAACCGCTTCACCAATATACCCAACCGTCGCAAGTTGTTGGCATCTTGCTGGAAGCCAAAGCCTTCCACCCGACCCGTAGCGCCCGCAACCACTTGCGCATCTTGGCTGCCGCTGGCAATATCCCAGACAGCCGCGTCGACGAAGTCTTAGAGATTGTCGGCCTGAGCGAAGTCGCCAAAAAGAAGCCCGGCAAGTTCTCATTGGGCATGAGCCAACGCCTTGGCATCGCTGCCGCTATCCTTGGTGAACCAAAGTATTTGATGCTCGACGAACCAGCCAACGGCCTCGACCCAGAAGGTATCGCTTGGCTCCGTGAGTTCCTCAAAGACTACGCCGCCAAAGGTAACGCCGTCTTTGTCTCCAGCCACTTGCTAAGCGAAATCGCCCTGATGGCCGAAAACATCGTCATCATCGGCAAGGGCCAGCTAATCGCCAACACTTCTATCAAAGAGTTGGAATCTGGCGAAGGTTACACCAGTGTCTTTGTCCGCAGCAACAAACTGCCACAACTCGAAAAGCTATTGCAAGGCCACAAAATTGTCTTCGAAAAGCAAAAAACCGGTCTTAAGGCTAACGGTATCAGTACCGACATTATTGGCAAACTAGCCTTTGAGAACAATATTCCTATCCTAGAACTAGCCAACCAGAGTACTTCCCTCGAAGATATCTTCTTAGACCTCACAGAAAACGCCCAAGAATTTAAAAGCCACGACAAAACACCTCATCAGAAGCTAAGTCAGAAGGGAGACAAATAATATGATACCTTCTATGAAAGCCGAATTCCGGCGTCTGTTCACTATCCGCTCGACCTATATCATAACGTTCATATCCCTGGTTTTAACGATATTTTTCTGCCTGTGGATCGAAGGCTACAAAGGCCTTAGCGGCTCACCGGCAGCTAACCTGTCGCCAACAGCCCTGCACGAAATTCTAGCTAACGGCCTTGGGATGGGTATTGGCTTTGCAACGATCATAGCCATTTTATTTATGGCGCACGAATACCGCTATAACACCATTATGTACACTCTGACGGCTAGCGCCAGCCGCACCAAGGCATTGCTAGCCAAGCTCATTACTATGATAACCTTCACTATTGGCTATGGTCTGCTATCCGTAGCGGTAGCATTCGCCAGCTATTACGTCGGGCTGTCATTGCGCGACGCCAGCCTACCTGCCCAAGATTTCAATGTCCTGGCAGAGCTTGGTCGTTTAGTCTTCTACTGTGCGGCCTACTCCCTGGTTGGCATACTTCTGGCGACCGCTACCCGTAGTGTCGTATTTGCTATCGCCACCATCTTCGTGTTCCCTACCGCCATCGAACCATTGCTTGGATTGCTACTTAAAGAGAACGCTAAATACTTACCGTTTACTACGCTTGACAGCACTATTGGCGCAGCCATGGCCCAGAATACGCTATCCTCCGGCACAGCAATGATCGTTAGCACCGGCTACCTGGCCGTAGCCCTTGTCGTCACCTGGATACTCTTCGTCAAGCGCGACGCCAACTAGAGCTTGAGTTCGTTATTTTCGCTTATCTCAGCTAAGCGAGTGCGCAATATTTTCTCAAGTAACTCGCTGGGGATCGGCTTTTCTAGGGTGTAGCGTAAAGTGCCCTTAGCCGTCTTAAACTCGGCTAGTTCACTGCCCAATACCCCAATGACTGCACCCGATGCCGGGAATATACTAAGGTGGTCTTTGAAGATACCGAAGTAGACAAGAGGTTTCTTGCCGATCTTAAAGGCCGGCATGCCGTAGCTTATAGTCTCTACGGCCTTCGGCGCCACTTTATGTACAAGCTTAGTCAGTCGTTGGTATTCGGCCTTCTGGTCGTCAGTCGCTCGTTGGAAGTAATCGGTAATGGTGTTTGAGGTATTCATATTTTTATTATGCCACAACAATAATTAACTTTGGCTTAAACGCGCACAAAACACCATTAATGTCGACATAATCACATACCAGTACTTGCATATCTATCAAATTCATTGCATGTAATGTTACTATATTGCATATATGGCAAGCGAGATCAACGTCCTATCCTCGACCGATATAGAATCTGAGATTATTGGTAGCCGCCTAGTACCAGATCAAAATGATCTAAACATAGTGGCCCAGTATGCCGGTGGATATAGCGTGCCGGCAGACGCCATAACTACCATTATCGTAGCTGGCGAATTAGAATACGGCAATTCACTGTCAGCCGTAGAGGTGACGGCGCTCGGCAGGGCTGTCATAACCAGCCACCCCATCGTGCCAGGACAACCTGACGCTGTCGTCGCCCTAGCCCCACAATTAGACGGCCACGACCAGCTAGAAGAGCGCCACCTCACCTATGCCGTCGCCAACCACTACACTGCCCGGCGCTACATTGACCGCACGCACAACATTGGCCGTGCAGCGGTTTTTGGCGGTCCGTCAGCTGTATTTGTAGGTACGGTTTCTGTAGCATTCGAACAATACGCTTTAGCCAATACTGCAACTGCCGTCTTTGCCGGGGTGGTCGCCATGACCGCTTGGTTCGGCATACGCCGTAGAAATATTAGCCGCAGAGAAATACCTAAGTTCAAAGATGTCGAATTACTTGATGGATATCGGCCATTGCGCATCGTGCCTGACCAGCAAGGTTAACCCTACAATTTGTGGTTGGCTTTGGCGTCGTAGAACTTCTGGTAGCCACCGTTGGTGTACATACTCCACGGCTTCCAGTCAGCGCCCTGTTCTGAGATTGCAAAAGCAACCTTGGCATTGGTTAGCGGATCAAAGAGCTCATCATTCTTTTTGAGGCCATACAGTTTGCGACGCTCCGGACCCATGGCACCGAGCATGTTGATTTGGAACAGGCCGTATGAGTCATCACCAGTCGATTCGTCGTCATTGTGGGCAGTTGGCTTGCCGCTAGACTCAGCCATAGCCACGCCGTAGGCGATCTCTAGAGCGTCATCACGGAAGCCAGCTTCATATATCACATGCTTGAGGCTGCCCTCTGGATACGGATTAATCTTAGTTTCGTCAGGTTCGCTGTGTTCCACAATTTCTGTCCCTTCTTTTTTGCGCGCTTTGTGGTCGGCCTTAGCCTGGTGACCAGCAACCGCCCGCATATCATCGTATTGGTCAAACTCGTCAACAATCTTACAACCCAGGATTTGTTCTAAGATATCCTCAATCGTAATCAAGCCAACAAATTCCTCGAAGGAATTAACCACAATAAATAAGTGGTGGTGCGTCTTTAGGAAAGCGTCGAGTACCTGCTCTAGCGGGTGGTCTTCGTGCACGTAATAGACTTTGGCGTGCATTACATCAGCAACGGTGCCTGTGGCCTTAAGGGTAATGAGGTCACGCAAAAACAGCGTGCCGACAAACTTCGGCTCTTCGGCAACTTCCTCTTCGTAGACCGGCACCCGCGAGAAGCCGCTGGCGTGCAGTTCGTTGATCATCGCTGGGCTAACCGGCGTGTTGGACGGGATAGCTTGGACAGCCCGGCGCGGCACCATGCAGTCGCGTACCATTTTATCGCCAAAGGTCAGGGCATGTGACAGTAAGTCCAGCGTATCAGGCGAGATGCGGCTGTCAGCCTGGTGTCGTTGGCTCTCTATCAGGCTCAATAAATCATCTTGGTCGTATAGGCCAGTATGTACCGTAATTGGCCGGTGCTTTTGGGCAAAGGCAATAACCTTATCAAACAACGGGTGGGTGTGGTCAAGGATCCAGGCTATGACTGGCGTTGACCAGACGGCGATCCGCAAGCCAAAAGCCGTTGCCTTATGCGCCGGCATCCACACAAAGCCGTAGGCCAAGGCAATCAAGACCGTTACAAAGGCTAGGATCGGTGGCGCTTGCCGACTAAAGACCACAAAGCTAGCACTGGCAGCCACAATCGTAATCACCCACAAAAGGGTGCGCAGGGTCGCCCCGTATGCCACAGCTTTATATAAAGCGCTGGCAATCGGGTCTTTTGCCCGGGCCCGGCGCCGCAATTCTTTCTCTGTTAGCACGGAGTATGTTTTTTGCAGTGCCAGTGCTAGCAAGGCGATACCGAGTAACACTAGCGCGAGGATAAATCCTACCATACAACTATCATATCACGCCCACCCTGTTACCAGATAGGTTAGCGGCTATCGGGCGGGTGGCAACTCGCCGTAGATAACGGCGGTAGCATAATCAACCGCATCATTAGCGTTATCTGGCACGCCGAACGAATCGCTAGTCGTTACCACGTAGCCATCATCGGTACGCTCTAGCTCAATCGATGCCTTAATATTATTAGCATCGACTTCTGCCTTCTCGAACACCCACGTAGACAGCCCCTTTGTCACCTCTGCAGGTACGACTGCTCGCCTTACGCCAGAGAAGTAGTAGTTTACGTCCACTAGCTCATTACGCACCATCACCCTGGTCAGGCCGTCGGATTGCGATGTCGAACGCTTGATATCAACGACTTTTTGCCGGTCTCCATATATGCTGACAATATCAAATCCGGTAGGCACATAACTATCCGCTATATCTGGTTTATACTCAAGCTGTCCCTCATCTACGCCTTGCAAAGCTGCAGCTACTGCCTCTGTTGCCCTATCGTTAGCTAGCTGGCGTAGCGTGTCGCCTTGGGCAACGCTTACCGCCGTATCGGTATGCGTTAACTCATGCTCCACCTTCGCTCCCCCGACGATTAGAGCAAAAGTTAAACCTAATCCACCAGCAGCTGCAACGATCTGTCTTGTAGTCCAGCACTGCTGTTTGTCAGGATCCGGATTGGGCAGACTATCTAAGCCATAATTCTCACTCATATATTGTATAATATGACATATTTATGACATTATATCAACTTTCATCTATCCAGGGCCAGCCGGCATGCATTTATTGTCGGTCCAGTGGTAATTCAGCCAGAGACGTTATACTATATCTTTAATAGGTTAAGAGGAGCGAGATACCCATGGATAAGCGTTTTTGGGCTGTAATAGCAGCGATTATTATAATCTTTGGCGGTATTGTCGTAGTCAATAACCGCAATAAGGACAACTCCGGTGACAAAAGCTCCGACGGCAAAGCTACCTCACATGTCGAAGGCAGTAATTCCAAGGGCATAACCCTCGTCGAGTACGGTGACTTCCAATGTCCTGTCTGTGGGCTCTACGAACCAACCGTTAAGCAGGTTGCCGAGAAGTACAAAGACGATATCCAATTCCAATTCCGCCACTTCCCACTACAACAAGTCCACCCTAACGCCTTTGCCGCCTCACGCGCCGCCGAAGCCGCCAGCCTCCAGAACAAATTCTGGGAAATGCACGACTTGCTCTACGCCAACCAAAACGAGTGGTCAGCCGCCAGCGACCCTGTGAGTATGTTCAACGGCTACGCCAAGACCCTTGGCATCAACGTCGAACAATTTAAAACCGACTTTACCAGCGGCAAAGTGAACGGCGCCATACAGGCTGACATCAGCGCCGGCAACAAGCTCAAGGTCACCGGCACGCCAACCTTCTTCCTTAATGGAAAACTAGTTGAGCTCAAAAGCCTCGTCGGCAGCGACAACTATCCTGACATCAAGAAGTTTAGCGCTGTCATCGATGCTGCCATAAAGGAACAGGCCGCCAAGAAACCAGCAACACCACCAGCAGAGCAAGCTAGCGACAGCCCAGCACCAGCCACCAACGACCAAATGCAACCATAAGCACTGTTATATCTAATAATAGAAAAACGCCCTTTGCGGGGCGTTTTTATTTGTGGCGATGCAGCGAGCTCACACTAATCTCGGACTAGTAATGCAGGAATTCCTGCCATGCGGGGCGCTGAACTTTGACAACCACTGGTGATACGATGGATCGCTCCAACTTTACCGTAATTGACATACTCACCTCCTTGGGTGCAGTAGACTACCGAACATTGCACAAGTTGCACAACTACAATCGGTAGAAACATGTTTGTTTTGTGAAATTTTTGGTTGTATTTATATCTCTCAGCGCTCGCATCGCCGACAAAGTACTATTTGATAGTAGCAAAAGCGTTTTACAGAGTCAACCAGACTTACCGCTTATGCTATAATTATCTCTGTTATATGCATAGTGCTTTCGCCGAACTCAGCTTAGTTATTGTCATCGCCGCCCTGGTGTCTTTGGTGCTGCGCCAACTGCGCCAGCCCTTAGTACTGTCATACATATTAAGCGGTATTATCGTCGGGCCGAGCATCCTTAACCTTGTTGGCGCCAACGAAACATTCGAAACCTTTTCCAGCGTTGGCATCACGCTGCTACTGTTCATTATCGGGCTTGGCCTAAACATTGGTGTCATCAGTAAACTTGGCAAGCCGGTCTTTGTGACCGCCGGTGTCGAACTGCTATTGATTGGCGGCGTCGGCGCTTTGGCGATCAGTTTCTTCGACTTTAACGTTATAGAGGCGCTGATCATCGGACTTAGCCTCTTCTTTAGCAGTACGATTATTATTGTTAAGTTTTTGTCAGACAAGCATGAACAAAGCCGGCTGCATGGTCAGATTGCTATCGGCGTAATCTTAGTCGAGGACGTTATCGCTACGGCGGCACTGCTATTTATAGCCGCCGGCAATGGCGATGATAGTATTGGCCTACACGCGATTGGCAAGCTACTGTTTAACGGTGCGCTGTTGGCCGGTGGCCTCATAGTTGCCAGCGCCTGGCTACTTCCCTGGTTATCGCGCAAAATGGCTAGCTCACAAGAAATGTTATTCCTGTTCGCCATTGCTTGGGGCTTTGGTATCGCCAGTTTGTTCGAACAGTCCGGCTTCTCTATTGAAATTGGCGCCCTGTTTGCCGGCGTTTCACTAGCCGCCCTGCCCTACGCTCAGGAGATAGAATCGCGGCTAAAACCGTTAAGGGACTTCTTTGTCGTGTTATTTTTCATTGTCCTTGGCCAATCACTGGACGTTGGCCATCTTTCGACGGCAATCTGGCCGGCGTTAGTTCTGGCCACTCTCGTCCTAGTACTCAAGCCGCTCAGTATTATCATCACCCTCGGCTTATTAGGTTTTACCAAACGCGTCGCCTTTAAGGCCGGAATCAACCTGTCGCAAATCAGTGAGTTCTCCATCATCCTGATATTACTGGCGGTAGCTAACGGCATGGTTCCGGAATCAAGCGGTGCAATTATCACATTAGTGGCGGTTATCACCATCGCCGTTTCGTCGTACCTTATCCAATACGACAATGAACTGTTCGCCCGCTTTGACCGCATACCGTTCAAACTGTTTGACCGCGAAGCTAAGAACAAAGAACACAAGCAGGATATCAAATATCCGTTTATCATCTTTGGCTACCATCGCGGCGGCCATGAGTTCGTCAAAACCTTCCGCCAGATGAAGAAGCGCTTTATTGTAGTCGACTACAACCCTAATATCATTGAACACTTGCAGCACCGTCACATACCAAGCCTGTACGGCGACGCCACCGACCTCGAGCTACTAGAAGAAGTCGGCGCCAAAGACGCCAAGCTAGTCGTCAGTACTATTGTCGACTTTGACACTAACCAGCAACTTATCCGTCACCTCAACCTCTACAATCCTAATATCTTAATCGTCTGCAATGCCAACGATTACAATGAGGCGCTGCAGCTATACGAGCTAGGCTGCTCATACGTCATGATCCCGCACTACTCTGGCAGTGAGCGACTTGGCAGCTTCTTGGCCGACAACGGCATTGAGAAGCACCACTTTGACGAGTACCGCGCTGACCACCTCAAAAAGCTTAAAACCAGCCACCCGGTCGACCTTGCCGAAGAAGCCATCTAACCAACCTAAGACTCAATACTAGAGGACACAAGGCTACGCTTGCTCTCGGACCGTCCGCAGCCGGTGCACAACTTGCGGACATGTTCTTTACTATAGGCGTAAGCTACACCACCGCCACACTTGCAGCGACGTACCTTATCTTTGACTACCTTTTCGCCCGGCAAAGCACCCAGTTTCTTTGCCAGCTCGGCACCAGCTACAGTCTTAGTGTTTACTTCTTCTATGCCACAGCCACCACCACAAAAGCCGCCACCTTCAGCATTTTCGAATACTTCTTCGCGGAGCAGGGCAGCCGCCTCATGGTCGCCAGAATTTTCTAAAGCAATCACCCGGGCCAGACCTTCGACAGTCTTCTGGCCGAACATCGCTCCGGCTTCATTGATATCGGCTTTGGCCAGGTCGAGCATCACCGACTTTACGAACTCCTCAACCATCACTAATGCCTTGTTGCGGTCAACGTCATCTGTGGCCAGGTCAAGCACGAACGATGTGACCAATTCAGCCTCCGACTTAAGGCTATCCTGTCGGGACTCGGACTCTTTTATAAAATCCTGGTAATCCTTAGGATGACCGGCAGGCACTTCCTCGCCCATAAAGATATTCGGATTACACCAATAGTCTCGGGCAACTTCATCCATAGTTTTAGCGACATCCATCACATCATCGGCTGCCAGTATCTGCATGCCGTGCAATTCAGTACGGCTGATATCGTCACTAATGTCTAAGCCGCTGCGGCGTAAGGCCTCGCGTTTCACCTCTGGGGTTATGAGCTTACCGGATAATGAGATCTGCACTTGCATCCGGTCGCCAGTCACCGGGTCAATCCACTGGTCACGGACCATTGTTTTGTCTATATCTGGCACATAGCCCAAGTAGCCGTCGTACTTTCTTTTGGCAGCCATGTCTTGCTCGTACTCATCGCGGGCCCACTCCGGACACTCAGAAAAGGTGCGGATTTTGACACCACTAAGCGCACCGCGGCCCAGTACTCGACTCAAGATGAGCGGCGTGGCATCTTCAACCTTTTCGTTAACCCGCCGGACTTCTTCTTCCGGACGGTTAGCGACTGGCAGCAGGGCATTGTGGGTCATCTGCGTTACCGATAAGCCGTGCGAGTAGAACTCCTGCTTCTGAGCATCAAACGTATGACACAGGGCCGGGAAGTATTCGGCTTTGTTTTTGCGGTACCATTCCGCAACCAGACGCTGACAGTCTAGCTGTAAGCCGTTGCGCAACGTATTGAATTGCTCACTGTTAGCGCCGTATGTACGCGCTGCATTAATTACACTGTGGGCAGTCGACAGGGCATCGACTGGCGGCGTCAAGGCCTCCCGTCCACCGTCTTGGCTACGACGGCTATTGAGTACCGCCCAAGCCCCTAGCCGCTCTCGCTGACGCAGCTCAGCAACTTCTGGAATACTATCAACAAATTGATAACCCTCAGTTATCTGGAGAACTCCTGGCTTAGGGCCGGTGTCAAAATTAAACCCGACAATAGATTCGAACGTCTTGTCGACATCCCAATCTGGAACCAACTCTACGGCTAACGTTTCGGCTGCTACGGCCATGATATACCCCCGCCCACGGGCAGGGTACACCGGTAGCGGTGTCGGCTCCTGCTCGGGAGACTTTATAAGCTGTATCGGACTTCTATCTTACTTAACATGTTAAGTAAACTATGGTAGTTACCGTTGCGGCACAGTTCCCGACTTCTCTCGCGAGTCACGGGATTCCAGCTATTGTTTGTTAATACTTACGGTTTACCCGTCTTAGTCGCTTAAGTGTAGCATTGTCTGGACACGCTACATATAGTATTTTTTACGTTAGTGCTAACGCTATATATTAGCTAGCGAGTTCTGAGTTATCAGCCAAGCGCATCTGCAATTCATCAGCTTGTTCGCTTAGGCCAAGCAAGTATAAGGCGTCAACAAGTGTGCGAATTTCTTCAGGGTCAGGCAAACTTTGAGTTTCTTCGTCCTTAGTCATAATATAGCTCTCAATGCGTTTTACCAGCCACGCCTCGTGGGATTTATTGGCCATTGGCTTGGGTGCCTCTTCTTCGACGACGGCCACGACTTCCAACGAGCGTGCCGAGTGGTCACGCTTGCGCAGATGGCCGCGTTTGATCAGGTTGCCGACGTGCAGGGCAACGGTTGCCACCGAGTTATATTGGCAACCATTCATTATCTCGCGATAGCTAGGACTATAGCCATGCTCAACAATAAAGGCGTTAATAAAATCCAATAGCTCACGCTGTTTTTTGGTTGGACGTACTGTATCGCTCATTACTGGTTCCTTGTTTTAGCAGATTTGCGTGGGCGGTGGTGGATATGTGTGGCAAAGACGAAAGTTTTGTACCAGATGTAGTTCCAAACGGTAAAGAAGCCGGCCGATACAAACTGGCCGATGTACGGCGTTACACCAAGTCGTTGTAGGGCATAGACAATCAAATAGTCGAGTGCAAAGTTGACCAGCGTAATAGAGGCATAACGCCCGGTGACCTCAACCTGATGACCTTTGGAATTTGAACTGGCAAATACCCAGAAGCGCAGGGCGATATAGTTGACCGTCCAGCCGACGATATTAGATATCAGCTTAGCCCAGAATAGGTTCATCCCTAGCAACGAGAAGGCTACAAAGAAGACCGCGTAGCCGGACCAAAAATAAAGGCCGCCGCTAATAAGGTATTCGCCAATGCGGATCAGTTCACGGCGGAAACGTTTTTGTTGCTGTCGCTTAGCTTGGGCAGCACTGCGTTTTTGGTTTTTGTTCATGGTTACGCTTTAGATTTTAGTATAGCAGAATCAAACCCTAGGTGTCTTGCTTAGGTTTCGCTGATTTCTTAGTAGAAGTCTGTGACGAAGCTAAGGCAATGCCGGCCAACCCCCACCACAATAAACCAAGAGTATCATCGGTCCAGGCGTGCTGCACCAGGTTGATGAAGCTAATGCCCGCCAGGCTTATCAGCAGGGCGCGCGCTAATGGATCCTGACGACGACGCCACAAGCGCTGGGCGACCATCACAATAATCGCCACAAACAACCCTAGACCCAGCCAGCCAGTTTCTTGGGCAACCTGGATATAGTAGTTCTCGGCTATCCGGCCGGGTTGCAAGTTATGGAGCGAGGCCGGCCCAGCCGTGCCGGGACCTCGGCCGAATGGTTCGGTTACAACATCGTGCAGGCCATCTTGCAGATACGACAGCCGCTGCTCATTAGAGCTAACAGACGACGTTGAGTCTTCGTTGGTATGGAAGAGGGTATTCTCTAACTGGTCGTTGGTCCGGAAGGTGGCAAACAGCCCACCAGCAATGATAGCTACTACTAGCAGGCTAACCGCTAGCCACTTACGCTCCTGCCGGTTGCGCACCGCCAGGATTACTGCAGCCACAATTGTGACCGCCAGGCCGATATAGGCGCTCCGCGAATAGGTATTGAACAAGACGAATACCACCACCAAGCTGGCTGCGATGAGCTTTAGGTTACGACGACGCTCGGCATGTGCCCGTTGTAGCAGCACCAGCAACCCGGCGGCAACCAACACAAGGTAGGCGCCAAAGGGATTGGCGCCGCGCAATGTTGACTGGATGCGAATAAAGTCCAGCTTTTCGTCGACTGTTTGGTAGGCGGCAA
>Ga0114940_10000218_pt1 | contig 33035 bp, 31 predicted proteins | sample ColdCreekSource_FD_87195 | JGI IMG/M metagenome (GOLD analysis project Ga0114940, IMG submission 87195) | Groundwater microbial communities from Cold Creek, Nevada to study Microbial Dark Matter (Phase II) - Cold Creek Source | ecosystem: Environmental > Aquatic > Deep subsurface > Groundwater ...
GGACGATAAAACCAGCACCGCAGCTATGGCCAATGAGCATGGTCTCGGGAGTTATATCATAGCGTTCAAACTCTTTGCGCCAGGTTTCATACTCCGGGTTCCAGGCATTAGGTATCTCAGGAGTCTGCGTGTAAATATCACGGACCATCAGTTGCTTTTGCAGCCATGGCAGCCAATGTGAATTGCTGGCCGATGGAAAATCTGGATTATAGTACTCTTCTTGACCGGGGTCGGGTCTGCCGTGTAGGATGATTGCGTTTTTCATCTACTCATCATACCGCAGCTGTCGCGTTTCGTATGCAGTAGACACTTTGTGCTATTTGTAGATATAGGTCATGCTGTTGATGTCGCGCAAGTTGTTGCTGTACTTACCGGTAAAGTCAGCGTTCATCTCGGCAGTCAGGACTTTGCCAGCTGGCACGTTGCTACCCCTGTAGTTAGTCGGGCCAACGGCTAGGACGATTACGACGTGGCCCCACTGGCCTTCGGTCTTAACGCCGATTGAGTTAGCTTTAGGGTAATTGTTAACAGGATAGTTAGAGGTCGTCACCCAGTACTTGGCGTCACCGCTAGCAGTGAAGTCAGCATTGCCGGCCACGCGCTTGAAGTACCAATAAGCATACGAGGTACATTCGCGGTTTTCGATGCCAGCCCAGTCACGGATGGCATCTTTTGGCGCTTCGCAGACATTGCCAGCCACACCGCTCGCCAAGGCATATCCACCATTGCCAGAACCGCCATCACATGCACCACCACGTTCGTTGCCGGTGATGTTAACCCTACTGGCACCTTGCAAGTTCAATGCTGCTTGTTTGGCCTGCAGGTCGGTGATCTTATCCTGGTTAGCTTTGATCTTAGCGTTAAAGGCCTCGCGTTGTCCGGAGTTGTAAGCTAACAATTCATTCTGACGGCTACGGTCGGTAGATAGTTGTTCCTGCTGGACACGCTGAGCAGCTAGTAATTTATCGACTTCAAGCTTTTGGTCTTGGAGTTGGTTTTGCAGCTTGGCAATTTCCTTGAGAGTAGTCTGGACCTTACGCTGGACAGCTTCACGGTAGGTAGAGGTGTCGACGTAGTCGTTAAGATTCTTGCTCGTGGCAAGCATTTCAATCGGCGTCAACTGGCCATCAACATACATTGCTTTGATATCATCACCAAGAACTTTACGTTGGGCATCCAAGTCTTTTTGTTTGACGGCAATTCGGGCTTTGAGGTCGTCTTGGCGGGCCTGGTTAGTAGCGATATTCTGCTCAAGGATAGTAATCTGTCCCTGCAAGCTAGCGATGGCGTCTTCAAAACTCTTAGCCTCAAGTAATAAGGCGTCAACGGCAGTTTGGTCACGGTTGGCTTCAGCCTCCAGCTGCTCAATCTGATCTTGGAGGGCATCGGCATAGATTTTAGGTACGACTACAGCGCCGACAGCCAATACGACGAGGCTTGCACAGACTGAGCCAAGCAGCAGACGTTTACTCGAAGATAGGCCAGATATGACCGCGGTGTTGTTGAGCTTGAAGATAGGCTTTTGCATGTTTTTGATCGAATCTATTTAAACATACTGTATCACAAATCATAACAATTGTAAATAGCATTAGCTCTAGTTACCTGCTCCGTCAACTCAGTTCGGGTGGGTTATTTAGAAGTCTTGAACTTGAGGTAGCGCCGAGTAGCGATAGTCGAAGAAACGGCGCTAATTACTACACCGATGAGCAGCTGCATTGCCAACAACTGCCAGAAATGACCCTTGAAGTAAGTGCTCGAGTAGCCAATATCTAAGAGTCCGAGACTGCTAGCCTGCAGTGCGGATGAAGCCGTCACAAACACGGCGTGGATAAAACCAATAGACAGCAGTGCCGATATAACACCGTGCATGACACTTTCTACTACAAACGGCCCGCGGATATACCAGGTAGTCGCCCCCAATAAGCGCATAATTGTCAATTCGTCGCGACGGTTAAAGATCGCCATTTGGATAGTATTAAAGATAATTAACACTGAAATAACCGCAAACAGTAGCACAGCAGCAATACCTACCCGTTGCAGTATGCGTGTAGCGTGGCTGATATTGTCGATAGCCACCTTGCGCTCACCGGAGTAGGAGGTGCCGGCTTGAGGATCTTGCAGGGCCTTGTTCTCAGGATTGTCCAAGAAGGTTTTGATGGCGTCGATCTTAGTCGGGTCGACCGGGTCAATACTCAGCGAGGCTGGCAAAGGGTTGCCGGTTTCGGATATTGCTTGCAGTAGACTCTGCTTGTTGGCATTATCGGCGCGATACTTCTTGAGGGCGTCATTCTTGGAAACGTAACTGACATCACGGACATTAGGCAGTTTTTTGAGTCTTTCTGTCAGGTCCTTGCGCTGCTTTTCAGTAATACTGTCATTAAGGTAGACCGAGATGTCGATTTTGTCGTTAATTTGGGCGATAGTATTGGCAAAGGTTGCGTTAGCCACAATAGAAAACAGAATAATCGTCAGCGTAACGGTCATGATGGCGATCGCCGCGATGGCTAGCCAGGCATTACGCACAAAATTGAGCATGCCGGTACGGCAGATGCGACGAAAGGTATTAAGACGTTTCATGTTAGCCATAGTTCTCTTTTACCCTACGCTACCTTGTACTCTGAATTAGCCCGGTCGCTGGCGATACGGCCGCCTTCAATAGTGATGACCCGGCGCTTAAGCTTGTTGACGATATCTTGGTTATGGGTCGTTAAGAGCACAGTCGTGCCGTAACGGTTGATCTTCTCTAGCACTCTGATGACATCCCAAGCATTTTTAGGGTCAAGGTTTCCGGTAGGCTCGTCGGCAATGAGTATCTTGGGCTGTCGGACAATCGCCCGTGCAATAGCTACACGCTGGCGTTCGCCGCCGGATAATTCGCTTGGCATACTATTTTCTTTGTCTTTAAGGTTGACGATCTCTAACACCCGGGGCACGGTATGGCGTATCTCACGGTTGCCCATACCAACGATCTCCAGGGCAAAGGCTACATTCTCAAAGACAGTCTTGTTAGGCAATAGCTTAAAGTCCTGAAAGACAACGCCAATCTTGCGGCGTAGCAATGGAATATCACGGTCTTTAAGCTTGTCGTAGTCAACGCCACCGATGACGATCTTGCCGGAAGTTGGCTTCTCTTCCCTAGTTAACAACCGCAGCAAAGTAGTCTTGCCGGCGCCACTCTGGCCAACAACGATGACAAATTCTTTAGGCTCGACATGCAAGCTAATACGGTCCAAAGCCGTTGACTTACGATTGTATACTTTGGTAACACGGTCCAACAAAATCATTATTATTAGTATACCAAACTAACGCTTAAGTTTAGCCTTTGTTTATAAGTATTAGGCATATTAACGCTTTCGATAAAATCGTAAGTTTTTTAAAGATTGGGATTTTGTGCTATAACCTATAAAATGAGTGAATGCCAACAGCAACTACATTTGATTGACACAGCTTTTATATCTATGCCTGTCAGTCAGGGCCTAAGAGATGCCGATACTAGAGTAAAGGACATCCAGACAATACATAATCCACGGTCTTCCAGGCTCATCCACAACTGGAAGCGCGCCGTGTCCATAGGACAGCTTGAGCTCAAGGCCAACCCTGATGCACCGAGCTTTAGCGCCAGAGTTAATGCTTACGGAATTGGAGGCCTACTTTTAGCCAGCGTAGCCAACGCCTACCAGCCGAGGCAGGCCGCCGGCTGGGCAACCTTGATGATGTACCGTCACAAAACTACGGTTATAGGTGGTGATGATTGGCTATTCGTTACTGATCCCAGGCCAGAAACAGCCCACAAAGCCGTATCGAGTGACATCCAAGATGTTCTAGGCTCTGCAGTGGCTCGAATTTTCTTAAACGATACTTCTAACGAACCACTAAGCCATACGAACGATGAGATACTATTTGGTTTTGTCGATAATCATGATGGCAGCAGCTCAACGAGTGTAAGCTTCAGGAATACTGACCGGCGACTACCTTTGCCCGGCATGCTGAGTGCCATCCAGCGACGCTACGAGTATCTATACCCTGACCCAAATTTCGACAGCTCATATGTCGTAGCTGGCATCGTTGGTGCAGCGAGTGTCGAAGAGTTCAGCGAAGCCTGGCAACGCGCAGACCAGATTGCCAACCCCGTATCTGCTGCTCGAACTTTGTTTGAGAGCGAGGTATTTTTAGATTGCTAGCTAGTGCTCTTCGCCCAAAGTATGGTCGAGGTAGGCGTTAATAAGTGGTTCGAGCTCGCCGCCGAGTACGGCGTCGACATCACTGGTTTCGTAGCGGCTACGCAGGTCTTTTACCTGTTTGTACGGATGTAAGACGTAGGATCTAATCTGATTACCCCAGGCAGCTTGTTCGTTGGGACCTTTGAGTTCGGAGACACGCTCGGCGTGTTGTTCGACTTGCAGTTGGATGAGGCGCGAACGTAAGATAGTCATAGCTGTTTCGCGGTTTTGCAGTTGCGAGCGTTCGTTTTGGATAGCTACCACAATGCCGGTTGGGAGATGGGTTATACGGACGGCGCTGTCGGTAGTGTTGACCGACTGGCCGCCATGGCCGCCGGCGCGGTAGACATCAATTTTGAGGTCTTTTTCATCAATTTCTAGAGTATCAGGACGATCGACCTTGGGCATGACTTCGACTTTGGCAAAGCTCGTCTCGCGTGATTCGGCATTAAATGGACTAAGCCGCACCAAGCGGTGGACGCCATGCTCGCCTTTGAGCTTGCCGTACGCAAACTCACCACTGATCTCAATTGTCACACTCTTGAGTCCAGCTTCTTCGCCAGCCGATTCATCGATGGTCGTCACCTTCCAGCTGCTTTTTTCGGCAAAACGGACGTACATACGTAGTATCATCTGCGTCCAGTCTTGGGCGTCGGTGCCACCGGCACCAGCATGAATCGATAAGATAGCATCAGATTCATCATACGGACCGGCCAATTTAAGCTCTTCTTTGAGCTTGGCGAAACGCATAATCAAATCATCGAGCTGCAGGTTAAGTTCATGTTCGAGCGTGCCGTCGTCGAGTGGTATAAGCTCGGCGATATCCTTGGTGTCCTGCTCTAGCTCGCGCCAAGGCGCCAATCGTCGCTCCAGCTTGGACTGCTGCTGGCTGATAGCCTGAGCCCTGGTCGAATCCTGCCAAAAGTCGGGATGAATGGTCTGTTCGTACAAGGCGCGCTCTTCTTTATTGAGCGCCTCGTAGCCAATTTTTTCTTGGGCACGGCGAAGTTCAACTTGGAGCTCGGTAAGTCCGTCCTTGAGATTTTCCATGGTTGGCTTATTCTTTTGCTTGGATTAGCGCACTCTTTTGGACGGCCGGATCTTTCCATAGTGGTGCAATGCGGGCCTGTAAATCGAGTATCTTACTTTCGTCGACCTTGGACAAAGCACCCATACCCCAAACGTTGTCACTAAACATTACCCGGGCAACATCAAGGATGCCGGATTTGGTGATGCTGTGGATGCGCTTAGGGATCTGATAGTAATCTTCAATAACTTCGTCAAAGAAGTAACGCTCGCTGTAGCCGCCAGCAGTGCCACCGACAGTCTGGGCGCCACGTTGGTAGCGGCCGAGGGCGTAGGCCTGGGCGGCTTCGATCTCGACACCGGTTAGGCCGCCGGCAAAAATTGCTCGCAACTCTTCACTGACAATATCAAACAGTTCTGGCGCGTTCTTGGGGCTAACCTGGGCGCCAAACCACCAGGAGCTGGCTAGCTTGGCTTCGTGGACACCGCTACTCATGCCGTAGACCAGGCCACGTTCCCTGGCCTTGCCGAGGATCTTACTGTGCAAAGTCTCGGTTAGCAGCGTATTGGCAAGATGTAAAGCATCGGATTCTTCGATGTCTAGACGTCGTTTGACGAATGTATCAATATAGAAGTAGATATTTTTGACGGATGGATTATGGATATACAACGGCTGCTGTAAGCCGACTGGCCGCTCCGATGGCAGTGCAAAGCGCTTGCCTTTGGGCAGTTCCACGCCCTCGAGCATCGCCCGGATAGCTTCTTCCCTCTTAGGTGTAATATTACCGGCGATTACAAAGCGCATGTTGTTGCTGCTATGAGTCATCTTGTAGTGTTCAACAACGTCTTTGAGCTTAACATTCTTCATGAGCTTAAGGCGCTCTTGGTCAGTCTTGGCTAAGAAGCCATATGAGCTACGTAACGCTAGACTCAGGTGCCGGAAGTGGTTGTTGGACCGGGCATTGAGTTCTTCCCAGACGTTGCCATATTCGGCTTTGTATTCTTCGCGCAAGAAGAGTGGCTTGGTAATTGCTACCAGCATTAATTCGAGGACACGCTCCCATTCAAAATCAGCACATTCGGCTTCATAATTAATGTCATACACCGACGTAGATGCATTGGAATATGCGCCATTTTTCTCTAATTCTGCCTGAAAATCACGTGCCCGGGGTATACGTTCGTTAGCTCCAAGTAGCACATGCTCCATGATGTGAGGCACTTCCCACTTCTTCTCGTCTACTAAATATTCGCCAGCCCGAAAATTAATCTCAAAGGTCATAACGTTGGCAGTCGGCACATGGACCAACAGCCCTTTTGAGCCATTATCTAATACCAGTTCTGATACTGTGTGCTTCAAACCATGTCCCTCGTTCAAGTAATGAAAGTCTGTCTACTACTGTAGCATACCGAAAGGAAAGTCATAGAATATCAATGCGGTCGACAGTGACCACAGCACCGGTTGAAGCGGAGTTTTTACTGCCCGTCACCCTGACCTTTACTGTATGAGTGCCACTACTTAGGGTTGGGGTGGTATATAACAACCGTTGCTCTGCGCGCAGCGCAGTATAGCAGTCGATGTCGACTTCGGCGCTGTTGTCTACACTGACCGCCATGATGCCATGATGCGCAGCGACTGCTCCATATAGCTTAGCCTGCGTGCCAGTAAATTGCATCGTATAATATGAGCCAGCGACATCGCTGTAGTGGTCATCGCCGCCATATTTACCCGTACCCGTACCCGTACCCCATACGCCGCTGTAAGTAAAGTTATCGTCGTTGTGGCTACCCGCCCCGACCGGAACACTCGGCGGGACTGGTGAAATAGGTGGAGTCGGATTGGGAGCCGGAGAGCCAGATATTGTATAATTTTTCATCATAGTGGCAACAGGCCCGATGGACGGTTCTCGGTTGCCGTATTGGGTATTGCAGACGCTTCCGGCGTTATTAGGGGCGCCAAGAGTCACCCAATACAATACACCGGCGGCACCCTGTCCTAAATAGCCATCAAATTTTTGCTTTAGCGCTACGGCACGCTCGTCGGCGGTCATGCAGCCACTCGCCAGTGAAATACCGGTCTCTCCGATAAATATTGGCTTATTTATACGGTCGGCCGCTTGCTTAGCGGTTGAAAAATGCCCGGAGATTATCGTACGAGAGCTATTATAGCCGTAGTCATACTCATGAACACTTACTAGGTCGATATTGGGGCCGCTATGCACATTAGCATAGCCGTCAACACCGTTCTGGAAGCTTTGCCATGGCGCCAGTGCTCCAGTTGAAACTAAATGGTTAGGGTCAAGCGACTTAATGCGAGCGGCGGTCGTGTCATAAAAACTCTTGATCATTGATTGATTCAAGCCGCCGCCAGACGCTTGACCAGGTTCGTTCATAATTTCCCAAACGGCTACTGCTGGCGAGTTCTTATACTTAGGCAATAGGGTGTCTAGCCAGCTGAGGTAGCGAGACTTGTATCCACTGGAATACCAGTTCGCATCAAAGTGCGGCGAGCCGCAATATTCGGCGCCGTCAGCCAAAGCAAATAGAATTTTTTGGCCGTACTTTTCGGCAGCCGCAACCGTTTGTGCGATACCAACTTCGCCCTGCTCCTGAAAAGCCCACACGCGGGTCAAACTTTTGGGACGTAGACTAGCAAAAAATTGGTCAGTAGCTGCTTGAGACATCGGACTTCCGGTATGACAACCAGTCAAGTCGTAGTTATTGACTCCTACAAAGCGCCAAACCTGACCATCTAGCATGAGGCTCTTGCCGTTCCGGTAGACGAAACCTGGCTTGTAACCTCCGCTGGGCGCCGCACCAAAAGCAACCGTATCACCCGATGCGCCAGAGGTGCCGCTAATGCGGCTGGCACGGCCAGAAACAATACCATTCTCAGCCTCTAACGAAGTGACAAAAGTTGCCGCGCCTATCTGTCTGATGAGCACAAAGCCAGCAATAGCGACAATCAGAGCTATAATCATGCCAATAGCATGTGGCCTGTTGAGCTGATTTATGCTGGCGAGCGCTCTCTTTTTCATCCTCGCCCTTATTGTTTAGGCGTCGGAAGATTAGGGTTGGAGTAAGACCGGGCTTGGTTATAAACTGCCGAGTTATAACCTTCGTTCGTTGCGTATGCGCTGCATACCTGATCACTGTTACCCGGCTCACCAGTCGCAAAGTACAGCACACCAGCCGCACCGGCATTCAGATAAGCATCAAACTTCAGCTTATTAAGGTTAGCCCTCTGAGCGCTAGAATTACAGCCATTACCAGGCACAGTGCCAAACTCACCAATAAAGATCGGCTTATTGAGCGAATCGGCAGCAGCTTTGTTCTGTCCGAACCTACCAGCGGTACCTGTATTGCCACTGTAGTTGTACTCATACTCATGCATGCTAACTAGGTCAATGTATGGACTGTTGTGCACGTCAGCATAGCCTGCCTGACCAGACTGGAAGCTTTGGTATGAGTCAAGAGTACCGACAGATACTACATGATTAGGGTCTAAGCTCTTTATTAGTTGGGCAGCATCATGGTAGAACTTCTTCATCTGCGCTTGATTGCCAGCACCACCCGATTGACCTGGTTCATTCATGATCTCCCAGACGACCGCTGGAGAGTCCTTATATTTAGGAACTATCTCTCGGAGCCAGCTAAAGTACGCTCCAGTGTAGCCACCGGCAAAGAATGCGGGTCCGTTATTACCAGCACCGCAGTAGCCAGCACCTTCACCAAGGGTCAGCATAATTTTCTGACCGTATTTCTCTGCCGCCTTTACAGCGCCATCGATCTTAGCCCGATCGACCGACTTGAAGGCCCACGTGCGAGTCAAACTCGCCGGGCGCAAGCCCTTAAAGTATTGATCCTGTAGGGCAGGCGTACCGCCTGAGCCACTATGACATCCGGTGAGGCTGTAATCGTTGAAACCGACGAACTTATAAACGCCACCGTTGAGCATCAGGTTTTTGCCTTGTCGGTAGACAAAACCGGCCTTGTAACTACCACTTGGTGGAGTTGTTGGCGTAGGGGGCGTCGGAACTGGTGTAGTACCGCTATCACCAAACTTTACAAAACCACCGGACGCATTACTGCCGCTCGTCTGCTTGCTTGCAGCGCCAGTAACCGTTCCAGATTCCGCTTCTAGCGCCACAACATATGTGGCGGCATTACTGAGCTGCATGGCGGTCAGGCCAATTGCGCCTATCACCAACGCAAACGCTAAAGCTGCACTTCGTTGCTTATTTTGTTTTACATATTTTTTGACCACACCTATAGCGGTCCTTGCACGATCAATAGCAGAAACTGTCATTATTGCCCTACCTAGTTATTAGACTCTAGTATAGCATCCTTATTGCAATATGATAAGCTTTTACGGTTTAGTGTCGGACTACCTACGTTTGCGGGCGGCCGTCTTACGCTTGCGCTCTTGCTTACGGGCTTTCTTGAGCTTAGTCTCGCTTTTCTTGACGTCTTCTTGCTCTTTTTTCTTAGGTACAAAGTCGGTTTCTTGGAATTTTTCAACAGCGTTGTTGACACGGTTTGCACCAGCAATACTACCGCGGGCAGCTTTAGTCAATTCCGTTTCTTGCATCTCTTGAGATACCTCATCGACTGGCTCGGCGTGATAGAGCGCGCGCAAAACGTCGTGGCGCAGGTTAACTTGCATCTCTTCGAACATTTGCTGGCCGCGTCGGCGGTATTCGACTAACGGGTCTTGCTGGCCAACGCTCATCCAGTGGATTCCTTCGCGCAAGTGGTCCATGTTTTCTAAGTGTTGCATCCAGAGATTATCAAGAATTTGTAGATAGACATCACGTTCAATCTTCCGCAAAACCTCTGGGGTAAAGGCAACCTCGCGACTCTCGTATAGTTCTTGGGCCTCTTGCAATAGAGTCTTCTCAAATTGCTCGGCATCACCGCCAAACAAACGGTCCAAAGCGGCATCATCTAGTGGGAAGACTTCTTTGACCATGCTCTCAAACTCTTCGTGCAGCAAGTGTGGTGAGTTTGCCAGCGTCTTGGCAACTTCTTCAATGAACAACTTAATACGCTTGCTAATATCTTCGCGCATTAGGATCTCTCGGCGCATAGCATAGGTTGCCTTACGGTGGCGGTTCATGACGTCATCATACTGGACGACGTTCTTACGCTGGTCAAAGTGGAAGCCTTCGACTTTTTCTTGGGCTTTTTCGAGGTTACGGGAAATCAGGCGGTTCTCGATTGGCACGTCATCGTCGATCTTGAGACGCTCCAGGATACTGGCGATACGTTCACCACCAAAGATGCGCATTAGGTCGTCTTCGGTGCTAACAAAGAATTGCGTTACACCAGGGTCACCCTGGCGGCCAGCACGGCCACGTAGCTGGTTGTCGATACGGCGGCTCTCGTGGCGCTCGGAACCGAGAACAAACAGGCCGCCCAGCTCTTTAACCCCCTCACCCAATACAATGTCAGTACCACGTCCGGCAATGTTAGTGGCTAATGTTACCGCACCCTTTTCGCCAGCCTTAGCAATAATGCTGGCTTCGCGTTCGTTATTCTTGGCGTTCAGCATTTGGTGTGGGATCTTGGCCTTTTCTAGTAACTCACCGAGACGTTCATTTTTTTCGATCGAAGCACTACCGATAAGGACCGGTTGGCCTTTGGTGTGTAGGACTTTGACTTCTTGGATAATAGCCTTAAACTTGCCCGCTTCATTACGATAGATGCGATCGGTACGGTCGGTGCGGTTAAACGGACGGTTTGGCGGTATGGATACGACTTCGAGCTTGTAGATCTGATGGAACTCCTCGGCTTCGGTGGTCGCAGTACCGGTCATGCCGCCCAGCTTTTCGTATAGGCGGAAAAGGTTCTGGAATGAGATAGTCGCCAAAGTCATACTCTCTTGCTGAACCTCAACACCCTCCTTGGCCTCGATAGCCTGGTGCAGACCTTCGTTATACCGGCGTCCGGCTAACAAACGGCCGGTAAACTCATCAACAATAACAATTTCGCCATCACTGGTTACTACATAATCTTTGTCACGGCGGAACAAGGCGTGTGCCCGCAGCGCTTGTTGCAAGTGATAGATGGTACGGATGTTCGACCCAGCATAGAGATTGTCAACACCAAGGATCTTTTCGATTTTTTCGATACCTTCATCGGTTAAGATAACCGTCTTACGCTTTTCGTCGACTTCGTAGTGAGGGTCTTGGCTAAGCTGGCGTACAACCTTCGAAAATTGAGCATAAGCGTTACCCGTAGTGACGCTTGGCGCTGAAATAATCAGTGGCGTACGGGCTTCATCAATCAAGATTGAGTCAACTTCGTCAACGATGGCATAGTGCAAATCGCGCTGGCGCAATTGGTCAACCTCACGCACCATGTTGTCGCGTAAGTAGTCAAAGCCAAATTCATTGTTAGTACCATAGGTAATGTCAGCAGCATAGGCTTCTTGGCGCGATACCGGCCGTAAGTGCTTCATACGAGCGTCTTCGTGCTCTTCACTCTCAAATTTTGGATCATATATATACGAATGGTCGGCTTTGATGACGGCTGTCGTCAAGCCCATGTAGTGGTAGACCTGGCCCATCCAGCCGGCATCACGTTGCGCCAAGTAATCGTTGACAGTCACGACATGCACACCCTTTTCGGTCAGGGCGTTGAGGTAGACTGGGGCCGTAGCCATCAAGGTCTTACCTTCTCCGGTCTTCATTTCGGCAACATTGCCTTCGTGCAGAACCATGCCACCAATAAGCTGTACATCGAAGTGTCGCTGGCTAATTACGCGGTCGGCAGCTTCGCGGACGGCAGCAAAGGCATCGGGCAGGATGGTGTCAAGCGATTCTTTTTTGAGGCGCTTCTTAAGGACATCGGTCTGTTCCTTAAGCTTGCTGTCACTCATTTTTTTGTACTTGTCTCCTAGAGCATTGACTGCGACTACGCGCTTGCGTAACCGTTTGACAGTTTTGGCCTGTGGGTCACCCAGTATTTTCTTGAAGTTGAATTTCATCACTTATCCGTCTCCATTTCTATTTCCCTCTAAAGCAATCAAGTTTTGACACATTCTCAAAGTCTGTACTATTGTAACGGTTTTGCGGAGTCAACACTAGTATTTGATAACTACTATTGCTGACAGTCTTGATACCTATTATGCTTAAGCGAAGGCTTATGAGACCGACAAAACCGTTAGTAGAAGAGCCTGGACAGGCTCGCTACCTCAGTAAAGAAACTGTGAAGCGCCGGCGTTACCGCGTAGCGGCAATTATTGTATTTGCGGCCATTGGCTCATTCTTTATATACCAAAGTTTTGCAGCGAATGCCAATTTGCCGGGTGATATAAATAACGATAACAAGGTTAACCTGAGCGATTTAAGCATCCTCCTCAGCAAATGGAACACCAATGATGCCAATACCGACCTTAATAGTGATGGAAAAATAGGCCTTTCTGACCTTTCTATACTACTAAGCAACTGGAATAAAACATACACGCCGACCACGCCACCAACACCGACGCCACCTACCCCAATTCCTACACCGCCGACACCAACTCCAGGCAGCGTTTCACTGCTCCATCCGGCTACCACCTTTACGCGAACCAATGACATCGCTTATAGTACTGATGCCCGCAACAAACTAGATTTGGTCATACCTAATAGCCAAGCGCCGCATCCAGTAATCGTCTATATCCACGGCGGTGGCTGGGGCGGCGGAGATAAAGGCGCCGAGTGTCCAACCAGAATGGCCTACTACGGCTACACTGTCGTCTGCCCTAATTACCGCCTTAGTGGCACAGCCCCATTCCCTGCCCAGACTATCGATAATAAAAAAGTAGTCCGCTGGGTACGCGCCAATGCCGCCAAGCATGGCATGTATCCCGACAAGATCGGCACTTGGGGATCATCGGCTGGGGGACACTTATCGTCAATGCTTGGCGTGTCCAACAATTTTGCAGCCTTTGACCAAGGTGAAAATCTAAACCAGTCGAGCAGTGTTCAGGCATCTGCCAACTACTGTGGCGCCTCCGACCTCCTAGAATTCGTAAAGCTCTGGCCGTCTTCAAATAGCGGCATGCTTTCGGGGCTTATTGGCAAGCCCAATGTTAACGGCTACCCAACGGAAGCTAGGTACGCCAGTCCGACCAGCTACGTAAACGCTGGCGACGCGGCGCACATCTTTTACCACGGCAATAAGGACACTGTTATCCCTTACCAACAAAGTGAACTGCTCCATAGCAAACTCGTTGCTGCCGGCGTTCCATCAACGTTGCATATCCTAAATAACGTCGGCCACTGCGACAGCTCTTACAGTGCAAAAGCCATCAACGATCAATTGTCTGGTTTCTTTGACAAGATACTGCGACCTTAGTCTTGACTCTGTAGTTAGTCCAGTCTAGGCCCAATGTTTAGTAGCATAGATAAAGACCAAGCCTTACAATAGGTGGTTATATGACCAAGACTAGCATGAATAACTCCGACGCCCCCAAAACCGCCCCTACTCCGACACCTAAAGCACCGGAGTCGTTAGCCGAGCATTTCCAAAAGTTTAGTAGCCAGCCGTTACCAAAAGGTTTACTGATAGCGCTCCTGTTGGCAGTGGGTATCTCAGCGCTGAGCATTGTTCTGTTCAACGTCTTTGATGGCGGCCCGGCAATGCGCCGTTGGATCGAAGGTGCCGGTGCCTGGGCGCCGCTAGTATATGTGGCTCTTAAAGCCTCCACCTACGTTGTCGCACCATTGAGCGGCACGCCCGTCAAGCTGGCAGGCGGCGCCCTCTTTGGCTTCTGGGAAGGTGCAGCATTGGGTTTAATCGGCGACATGCTGGGCGCAAGCATGAACTTCTGGATTGCGCGCCTGTTCCGCGATAGAGCTATCAGTAAACTATCTGGCCGCAAAGCTATCAAGCAAATCGACGAGCTTACCGAGCATGTCGGCGGTTGGCGCGCGCTATTGGCTGCCCGTATCTTCCTATCATCACTTTATGACTTCATTTCGTATGCCGCCGGCCTGTCCAAACTGCCATTCAAGCAATTCTTCCTCGTCAGCTTTTTTGCCGGCATTCCCTCAACGCTCATGGCTTCATGGCTCGGCAATGCTGCCGTCACTAACACCTCGTTCTTGTACATTTTATTCAGTATCAGCGCTGCCGGCTTGGTCGCCTTGCTCTTTATGCAACATTTTCACAATAGGAAATAACTGAGATTTACGAAGTTCTCGGCTTACTGAAAAGGGCTTCGAATACTGGGTCTGGATCACCGTCACTCCGCATGCTGTCTACATCGCGTAGATATTGTTCTATGATGGCAACGTCCCTGTCAAACTGGCCTTCAATCCTTGAGGAAGATTTTTTTGCATAACGGCTTATCGCCTTGTAGGCATTGGTAGTTATAATCTTCGGCAAAATTTTCAGATTGTCAAAAATAAACCTACAATCATCTTTTTGCAATAACGCAGCAAGCAAGTTATCACTGTAGGCATCAATATAGTCCTCAGCCCTGCCACTCACCGTTATGCGATTATTATCCATGGCTGCCCGGATCAGTCGCAAAGCCCCTGAAGGGTCATCGTCTGGAAGTGGTTTTAAGTTCCTGTCAGTCAGGCCTTCCTTTTCGCTATCCCGGGGATTCATTGCCAAGCGACGCATCGGCCGGCTAGCCTGCTGGCTTACGATTCCCGCGCTGCTATAGCCGTGCATTTCTGCCAGCTCCGTAAAGTTGCGCACCGGCTTTAGTGGATTTTCGCCCTCTGGCCGCAAGCCATAAAGTGTCGCTATTATAGAGCGCTCTTTAGCAGTTAACGTCTGGGATGCCGTAAGATAGTCCGCTCCATTATGTTGCACGTCCCTGTTCGACGCCATTAGCGACATACGCAACCCAACTCGTGCCGCAAAAAGTACTGGGTTATAATCATCAATGCTTGGACGATACCGATCACCCCATGTCTGATAATCAACATTGTTGGCAATTATGCGTTGCCGGTAGACGCCAAACTCCTTACTAGCCGCCTGCACAAGGTGCGGTGCGCGACGCGCATCATAGCCATAAGGCGCCCCTGGCCGCTTATCGCCCATATGCATTATTTTGAGAGTGTATGCCTGGCTAGGGTGCATCAGCGTAACCGCCCGCTCAACCGCTACCTTAGCGCAGCGGTTGAGGACCGCCCTGGCGCTGGGGTATTCTTGGCTATTGGCGGCTTGGATTCCATCGCCATACAAAACAACCGATAGGATACGCTGCATATTAGCATCCGCGATCTTGGAAACAGTTTCTTGCTCCTCGGCAGTCAGGGTAAAATCCCATGACAAAGGATCACCCTCGCACTCAGCAAACCTGTCTGTTTCGAAAGAATTCATAGTATTTACTCAGACGTATACTATATCCTAAATAATATAAAATACAATACGACTATACACTGGCAGGCACTAAGTGGCAGGCCTTACTCGCCAGATGAACGGCGCAAACGGTTGATGATCCGCCGGTGTAGCTTGGGTGTACCATGCTTGTCTTTGTATTTGCGGAGGGCGTGCTTGAGCTTCTCTTCGGCGATATCTACAGCGGCATACATGTTGACAGTGCTCTCATGGACGGCTATGTTTTCGATTGGTACGTGCAGGACGATCTCACAAATACATTCCTTTTGGTCTTTTGCCTTAACCTCTTTGAGTTTGACTACAGCGTGGGCTGAGCCTCGGGCCTGCCGTGGGAGATATTTGTCCAGACCGCCTATTTTTTTGACGATGTACTTGTGTAATTTGTCGTCTACTTTGCTGTGAACGCCAGTGATTTCGGTACGGAGCATATCAGCCCTCCTTTTTTATATTCTTTCTTTATTGCCCATGTAGGGGCGTAGTACTTCGGGGACAACAATATGGCCATCGGCCGTCTGGTAATTCTCCAAGATCGCCTTGAGAATCCGGCCGAGCGCAAAGGCGGTAGCGTCGTTGGTGTGGACCAACTCCACCTGGCCGTCTTTGTCGCCGCCCTGGCGCTTAACACGGATCTTGAGGTCACGGGATTGGTAATCGGTCATGTAATCGGCTGTATGGGTCTCACGGTAGGCGTTCTGGCCCGGGAACCAGCAGTCGATATCTTTGCCGGTAGCGTTGGGTTTGCCGATGTCAACCGTACACTTGTCGATAAGTCGGTATGGCAGGCCAAGTGCCTGCACCAGATGTTCCTGGACGGCGACCATCAGCTTGTGCTCATCAAGGCCGGTCTCTGCCGTGCTAAAGGTTTCCATCTCCAGTTTGTCGAACTGGTGCATCCGGAAGATGCCTTCCATATCCTTGCCATAGGTGCCGGCTTCGCGGCGGAAGCTCGTGGAGTAGCCGATGTAACGGATTGGGAACATATCTTCTGGCAAGACTTCATTCCAATACATCGTACAGAGCGTATGTTCTGCACTGGCGTTGAGCCATAGGTCATCGTCAGCCAGCTTGTACGTGACTTCGCTGGCATTGAGGCGGGCCGAAGCAACGTACGGCTCGGTGCGCAATACTGCCGGCGGTAACACCGGTCGGAATGGCTTGGCCGAGACATTGAGCCCATTCTCATCAATCAGTTTTTGTAACACAGCCTCATCGCCAAGGGTTTGCATAACAAATTGGATAATAGCGAATTGCATCAGGACTATGTCACCCTTGAGGTAGGCAAAGCGGCTGCCGGCGACTTTGGCAGCCCGTTCTTTGTCGATAAGGTCCCATTGCTCGCCTAGTTGGTAATCGTGTTTGGGCGTAAAGTCGAACTGCGTCGGTTCACCGACTGTCTTGGCGACAACATTGTCGTCTTCACTAGCCCCCACTGGCACGTCGGCCAATGGTACGTTAGGTACGCTCTTGAGCAACGGCTCGTACTGCGCCTCTATCTTATCGAGGTCAGCCTCCTGCAGGGCTAGTTCTTCTTTAAGCTGCTTACCAGTGGCGATCTGTTCGTCGGTTGGCCGGCCGCCGGACTTTAGTGCGTCGGAGTGCTCGTTGCGTCGGCGACGCAGCTCATCGATTTGCGTCAGCCGAGTACGCCGGGCAACATCAAGCTCCAGCAATTGGGCAACATCAATGTCGTACCCCTTCTGCTTGGCTGTTTCGCGAACTCTGTCGGCGTTATCACGTATAAATTGAATGTCTAACATATGGGTAACTCCTGAATACAAAAATAGGTCAATGATGCGGAATAGCCATCACGATGGCTCATACGCATACAGCATATACCGAGCCGCCGGATGGCTGCATACTGGTACTCACACTGTTAATAGCATTCCGGGAGTTTACCAAAACCTGATACAAGTAGTCGGTTTTCACAATCATAGTATACCAGAATTATTACTTTTTTAGTGCTTTGAGTGTCAGCTCGGTGCGCGACCGGGCGTAGGTGCAAAATTCGCACGGGCCGCCCATAATATGCACACCGACTGGCGGCATAGTGTCGGCTTCCATGCAGGCCTTCATCGCTACTAATGTCGGCTCAACCCAGGCGTCATTAGCCTTGTAAGGTATGACTTTAGTCTTAAATTCCAGCTTACCGCCAAAGGCGTCCATGTCCATCCGCCCATTGGTGTACACAAAATAAGCCACGTTGCTGACTTTGAGGCCATTTTGGCGCAATAGCCACTGGTAGACCTCTACCTGGCGTTTATAACTAATCTGCCAGTCGCTACTGATGCTGACTTCTCTGTCTTTGGCTGTCGCCTTGTAGTCAACGACGATCACTTCGCCGTCTTCGTTGACCCACAAATCATCAACCGCGCCAAAGACATGCAGGTTAGTCGGCTTGTGGACGGCAATAACCCCCGTAAAGTTCTCGCGCCAGACATCGAGCCGCTCGTCAGCGAACGGGATAGCCTTGACGCCAAACTCAACCATCAGCGGATGCGGTTCGGATTTGAGCCGGTAGCTATCAAATTCTTTTTTGAATAATTCATCAATCGCTTTGTTGATATTGAACGGCGGGCTGGACGGCCGGGTAATCTTGAGCCGCACATCCAGCCAAAAACAACGTTGACACTGCTTAAAAAGCTCAATCTTTGAGCGTGACACCTTAAATGCTGCAGCCTGCCCCGGTTGGTACGGCTGGCTGCGTTCCCTCCAATAGTCATTTGCCATATGCGTGGATTATAACATTTTTGATTAACCGACGCAGACACACATTGACTTTTTACTACATTTGTTGTAATAATATACACTTAATCTCATCTGTAAGCACATAATTTTGAGATTATTCCATCCGGACATTTTGAGAGTCGTAATCTAGAGCTTCCGGATGGGAAACCTTCCCAAACCGTAGCCGCGTAGCGAGCTACTGATCATTAACAACCGAGTGCGAGAAATCGCAAGTAAGGAGGTGATACTTCTATCTGAAGTGTCACTCTTGTCCAAACCGAACAACATACGGAGAGGAAATTGAGTCGTAATGACCGAACCTGGTGACCCCACACACGGTGGTTCAAACCGTGACTGGGGTTCCCCGACAAGCACTCCCCCGCCAACCCCGTCCGAGATGGACTCTGAGATGCGCAAGCGTCTGGGCTACATTGCTCGGGTGGTGTTTATTGTTGTCACTCTGATTGTCTGCGTCAGCGGACTGGTCTGGGTGTTCAACAGTGTCTTCAGCTACGGCAGCAGTGACGTGCCCACGATTACAACACCCCAGGTGCCGCGTGAGCAGCCCGCTACACAAACCGACCTGCAGAAGACGGAATCGGCCTTCGGACCGTTCAAGGCACTGAAGCTGTCGGCGACCGAAACCCCCGACACGCGCACACCGGCCATGCTGGAATTGCGTTTCAACGGGACAACGGCCGCCTCGACCAAGTACACCGTGCCCTTCAACAAGGACACGTGGAAGCCGCAAACGCATCCCCAGATCAATGCGGTCACCATCGATGGTGACTTCGTCACGATCAGAAATACCGTCGGCCGCGTCTACACCGTCCACGTCAACCAGCCGTTCTTCCTTCAGGACTACCCGCAAGCGATCGTCCTGATCGATTACAGCGGCCAGCACTGGATGATGCCGTACAACACAGCACAGGCGTCACGTCAGCCCCTCTAGCTCCATCCCGACCCAAGAATAGGAGAAAGTCCACGTGACAGGCTTCATTTTTAGTCAGTCGACGGCAATGGCATTTGGCATTGCACTGATCGTGTCGTTTGCCCTGGGATTCCTCGACGGAGTCTTCAACGAGAAGCGAAGCTTCAGCAACACGCTCGGCAGCTTCGTGGCATCGACCCTGCTCACCACGTTCTGCCTGGCAGTTTTCTTCTGGAGCGGCACCCCGCCCTTCACCGCTGGCAGCCTGCTGCTGATCTTCTTCGCCGCTCTCGTGCCGGCGACCGTCTGCTACATCGTTGGCGACCTCGTCGGCGGAGCACTCGGAGGAGCAAGCGTCGCCGGCGTTATCGTGATCATCATCGCCCTGGTCGTCGGCATCGGCATCAAGACCTGGGCCATCGGTCAGGGCAATGCCACACACCTGGCAACGCGTATCCAGACGGCCCAGGCCGAACTCGGTGCCTTTCCGGAGACCGACGTCAACCACATGTTGACCGTTTCCGAGGCAACCGCCGAGGTCAAGGCCAACGCGGCGCTCGCCAACAAGAACGACATCGACACGTACTACAACATCGACCCCGACGGCACCCTGCAGACGGTGGCGGGACACTTCTACTACATCTACGAGCTGACCCTCACGGGCCGCAAGGATCAGAAGCGTTTCAACTACACCGTCCCGGGCTACGTCTACGTCGACGCCGAGAACACCGACGGCCTGGCCGAAGTCAAGACCGGCTTCAAGATGCAGTATGTCCGACACATGCCGTACGATTACAGCATCGACCGCCTGCTCTGGAAGAACTTCCGTAACTACTACATCGGCGACGTTACCCTGGAGGTCAACGACGACTGGACCCCGTATTACACGGCAACCCTCGACCAGCCCGTCAAGCGCTGGTGGAAGCCGCTGCCCAAGAAGTTCATCACCCTCGACCCACAGACCGGCAACATCCAGGCCTACAGCCTGAACAGTGTCCCGCAGTGGGTCGACCGTGTCTACAGCGCCGAGGTCACCAAGCAATTGCTGACCTGGAACGGCGAATGGGGCGCAGGCAAAGACAAGGCTCCGTACGTTCTGACCGGCAACAAGGGGCGTGCAAGCCGCTACGTCGTCAGTACCGATCCGGTGCTGGTTTACGACAAGCGTGGGGCGGCGTCCTGGCTGGTCCTGATGTCTTCCAAGAAGAAGTCGGAGGAGTTCGAGAACCTCGACGAGGAAGACCCATCGCGTTCGCGCGGCAAGCCGGTCAGCAAGATCGTCATGGTCGACGCCCGGACTGGCTTGGCCACGTTCTACGGTGTTCCCTCGGGGATGATGGTGCCCGATGCTGCAACCGGCAACATCACCAGCGCCAACGCCAACCCCCGACAGCACAAGCCGGCTCACATGACGCTGAACCTGATCTACGGTCGGCTCACGTGGGTTGCACCACTGATTCCCAAGACGGGGACTCAGACCTCGGCCGGACTGGCGCTGGTGGACGCGACCAAGGTCTCGGTCTCCAACGTCATCGTCGGCAACAACAAGGAAGAAGCCCTCGCCGGCTACCGCGACTGGGTCAGTTCTCATCCGAGCAACGCTGCCCCGGGAGAACAGTCCAAGAGCAAGTCGGTCTCCGGCACCATCGTTCGCAGGGCGCTGGCTACTGATGGCAACATCATGTTCATCATCAAGCCCGACGGATCCAAGAAGGAGGACAACAACTACTTCTACGCTGGGAAGCCCACACCAAGTCAACCGGAACTCACCCTGGCCCAGGTCGGCGACCGCGTGGTCATCACCTTCCAGGACGCCGGTCCGGACTTCCCACGACGTCAGATCGACAGTCTCGATGTCACCGACCTCGCACTCATCAAATGATCAATTAGCACCCGCGCTACACCCCTGATGCACGCCTCGGCGTGATTCAGTGGCGGAGGTGCTCGGCAACCGATCCCGATGGGATCACCGAGCACCTCCGCAGAAAGGTGGAATGTATGCTTGAGCTTACGCTCACCTACAAACCGCTTTTCTGTTCACCTATACAAATGTGTATTTGTACTGATGAGTTGGGCTTTGTGAAATGAGTACATTTCACTGCCCTGCCCGTATCCGCAAGGAATGGGTCCGAAAGGACGAAAGGTGAAAATTTAACCAGCTAACAGCGTCTTGGACAATTCGTCGGTAGTATAGACCAAGGCATACGGGTGGTGTTTGGCAAGCAACTCGGCGCTATTAAAGCCCCAAGATACGGCCACACCCTTGATACCTACCCGCTTGGCGGCTTCGATGTCACGGCCTTCATCACCGATATAAAAGATGTGTTCTTTGTGTAAGTTATTGCGTTTGATAATCTGACGCAGGCGCTTGGCCTTACCAAAAATACCGACATTGCCGTAAATATGCGTAAAGTAATGGTCCAGACCCTTGGCCTGCATCAATTTACGGATATTGCCTGGACTATTGGAGCTCATAATATAGATAGGAATACCGGCAGCCTTAAGCTCCTGCAGCACTTCTTCTACGCCGTCAAATACCTTGAGCGTATCAATCTCACGGCGCATCATAGTCCGGCCACGTACTAGTAGCCATGGCATTCGCCACGGCCGGATACGCAGCTCTCGCACGATGTGGTAGGCCGTCAAACCACGCAAGCGGACAATGTCTTCGGCAGTGAATGGCTCTGTCCGGCTGGTCAATTTTTCGAAAATCCGAATCGATGTCACGAGCGTGTCGGCCAAGGTACCGTCAAAGTCAAAAATGACTACCGGTTTGTCGTTAGAGGCTATCGTGTAGCTCCGATATATATACTAATCATTTAGATAACTATACCATTTTACGTAAGTCTAATCACCTACCGTGAGTTAGTTTTTAGCCATTCACGTAGCTTACTCATCGTATCTTTGTGATGCTGCGGCGGGGTCACTTCGCCGTCGAGAGGCTCGTAAGGCACATGACAGGTGCCGCGGCCAGTCCGCTCGGTAAACTTCTGATGGAATGGCTCGGCTTCCCAAAACTTTTTAGCCACAGCAACTTCAGTGACAATCGGATCATTATACATGGGCTGTAACTGATTGCGGACTTTTTCAATCACAGCTTTCTGCTTATCGTCAAAATAGAAAACGCACGAGCGATAATTACTGCCCATATTAATTCCGTCACTATTAAGCAAAGTTGGATTATGCAGCCGGAAGAAATGTCTTACGAGCGTCTCGTAACTGACTTGCTCGGCGTCAAATTCAATGAGCACCGTTTCGGCATGGCCGGTATCGTCATTGTGGGTCTTATACCAATCAGGGTTGTCGGTGTGGCCGCCACTATAGCCAACAGTCGTCTTGATAACACCTGGAACCTGGTCAAAATAAAATTGCACTCCCCAGAAGCAGCCGGCTCCGAATATCGCTTTCTGTGTCTGTTCTGCCATATGCGTCTATCTCCTTTGTTAGTTTAAGTATACCCGGTTATTCGTCTTCGTAGCGCGTAATGGTCAGCTCTTTGGCCTGGTATCTCTCGGCCTCTTTGCGGGTAATCAGCCGCGAGCGGTTGGCGTAGCGGATGAGCGACAGACTCGGCTGGTGTTCAAAGCCAATATGCACAACCTCGCGCTTGTTATGTTGCGCCGACTGCATAGCCGGGATCAGGTCGGTGTCTGATGAGATTAAGATGGCGGTATCGAACTTCTTGAGCTGGGCCATAGTTACGATATCGACCGCTAAGCGCACATCAACGCCCTTCTCAAAGAACTTGCCATCGCGCTCCAGTAAGTAGCCTTTGACGATGTCGATCTGCTGGTGCCGCAACTGTTCAAATAATTTCTGCTGGTTTTGGATGAGGTCAGCGGTCTTAGTGAGGTCGCGTGAGCGCTTAGTATCGCGTACCACGCCGACATAATAGCCAACATATACCAGCTTTTCGTCTTCGTGGATGAGGCTGTTGACCAGGTCTTTGTAGCGGTAGCGGATAAAGTCCATCTTGTGCGGGATAAGGGTCCGCAGCTTAAAATATAAGTTTGAGCCATCAATAAATACCGCCACCCGCTTGCGGCGTGGCCGCTTAGCCTTAGCGGATGCCGGCAAAGCGAGTGCTAGCTGCTCGTCTTCGTCATCGCCTGAGATATGGATTTCCCGTACCATGTATCCTCTTAACCCCTCTAACCCTCACAGTATGACATACCGTCATGCGCTATATATCCAAAAACTCTCCAAATAGAAAGCCCTGGCTTGCAGTGCAGTCCAGGGCGGTTTAGCTCTCTTACAATACCAAGCATCAGCAGTATCGTCAAGCGCTCTAGACGATTTGATTATTTATACGTGCCGACTACCGGTAGTTCTTCGAGCTTGGATGAACCATGTGGTGATTTGCCGATAGTATCACTAAGGTCGGCACCACAGTAGGCCTGGCCGCTACTCGGACTATGCTGACCCTCTTGCCACTGCCCTTTGCTGGCAATCTCGTAGACAACACCTTTAACCGCGACATAACACTTGCGGCCTTCCTTACCGTCGTATTGTTTGATAGTGTCAGCTGTGAATTCTTTGTTTGGCGACGAAGGTGGGATGGTCACCGCCTGTGGCAACACCTTTGACGTATCAAAGCCGCCATTAGCGGCGACATCTTTTTTGTTAGTCGCGTAGGCCAAGCTACCGCTGATCATCGCCACGGCCAACACTAGTGCCGCAAACAGTAGTGGAAAGCGCGTAATTAGCCGCTTGCCCTTGCGACCAGCGCCGCTTAGACGGCCTGTCTTAGATGGTTTGGGTGTAGGCTTAGGTTCCATAATCTTAAGTCGTCCTCGTATCGTTAAAATGTACTGTAATAACTGGCTACGTCAGATTTGCATTGCTGCACATAGTCATCGCCAAAAGCTTCGCAGAGCTGGAGCGCCTTCTTGTCATCATGGTAATATGACACAAAATCACGGTCGGCACCAAGCATACAGTTACGTATCGCGGCGTCCTGGTCAATATCAACCTCCAAAGCCCGCCTACAATTGGCAACCGTCCGCTGGATATCACTGCTCGTTGAGCCGCTAGCATCACGACCGGCCGACTGGTAGCAGGTTGTTACAAAATCGGCATCGGCCTTAGCGCACCACGAAAAGGCGTCGGCAAAATCATAGTTATTGTGCTGCAAGATATACGATGTTTGCATAAGGTAACATTGTTGCTTGTAGTCAGTACCCACCTCGATGCATGGATACAATGGCCGGGCTGCATCAAGGTAGGCGCTGGTACCATCACCGCGCGATGCCACCATAACATTCTCCATGAATACCCCGCCGTAACAGGAATCCTTTTCCCAACGCGTGTTGGTACTATCGCAGTATTTGAGCCCATCAAATAAGTTATAGCTGGCAATAGCCATCAGGCCATGGCCTAGGCCGTGCACACAGTTAAAATGGTCGAACGAATACATTTGCTTGTCAGCAAACGATTGGCAGATAGTAGCGGTATTGGCTTTGATCTTTTCGGTTCCCTGGACGGTTATGGCCTGTTCGATAGCTCCGTGATAAAAGCCTGACCAACAGAAGTTATCACCTTCCTGGTAGGCCTTTTCAAGGCTCTGGTTTTTCTCAAATGCCGTCCGCCCTACCACATGGCTCAACTGATGACACTCGGCCTTCACATACTCATCGCTATTATACGCAGTCTCCATGTCGGCTATCGCCTGCTTGGAACCTTTTTCATACGCCAGTTCCGCGTAATAGGTGGCATAGCACTTATACGACTTAGCTGCTGTTTGACAATCGGCCAGTGACTGAGGACTCTCGACCGCTACTGGCTTGCTGGCAGATTGGATTATCGACCACGAGGCAACGCCAGCAACTACTACAATTAGCAGTGCCGCCAGCGATTGTAAGCGTGCCCCTCGTGCTCTCATTACCGCTTATTATACAGACTATTCACTAACTTCAACATCACGCCAAAAAGCTACATAATTAGCAAAATCTTTTTTGACAATGGTCACGGCAGATTCTTTAGGTTCCGGGTAGCTAAATGCTGCATCGGCACTAATCAAGCCATCAACCGCCACGTTAAAGTATTGGCAATCACCCTTCCAAGGACAAGTGTAGGGTGTTTCACTCTTTTGCAAGAACTCCTGCTTGACTGATGCGGGCGGAAAATACCAGTTACGTTCAATATATATCAAGTCATCCTTGTCGGCTTCTGCTATAACATATCCATTAAATATTGCTTTCATAGTCACTACCGTCCTTGTTTATCTTTATTCACTGATCCATTAAAACTATATCATGTATAGCAACAACTGGCTGTAGTCAGCATCATCCACGAGACTGTAATGGCGGAACAATCTCCTCCGCTACAGGCGTACCGGGCAGTTCTACAAACACCGTAGTCCCCTGGCCTTCTTGCGACTCTAGCCATGCGCGACCACCATGCTGGCCAATAATCTCACGCGTAAGATACAAGCCCATACCAGTGCCATTAATATCGTGTGCTGCAGTGTTAGAAGCCCGATAAAAACCATCCCACACATGCGACTGCTCCGACTTAGGTATACCGATGCCGTGGTCCTGGAACGAAATAATATGCCCGCCCTTATCTGAGCGGCTATAGCCGATAATAATCTTGGTATCGGGCCGGCTGTATTTTATTGAATTACTTAACAGGTTGTGAAACACCCGCTTGAGCCGTTGCTTGTCGCAATGCAAAATAAGCTTTTCAGGCCAGCCTGACGCAAATTCCACATGGACGTTTACACGGTCAGCCGCCAATTCTTGCATAGAAACGATACTACGTAATATTTCGCGCACATCTTCGTCTTTGGTATAGAGGCGGTAGCGTCCGGCTTCCATACTCGCCAGCTGCAAGATATCTTCGATGCTCTCCTGCAAACGTAGCGTACTGTCGTACATGATCTCCATGGAACGCTTTTCGGAGGCTGGCGATAATTTGTGGCTCATGAGGCTTTCCTGGCTCCAGCGCAAGCCGGTCAACGGCGTGCGTAACTCATGGGAGGCAATCGAGATCATCTCTGCCCGGAATTGGACATTTTCTTGGTGGCGACGACGGTTTTGGTAGCGGGTATATTGTATTGCCACCGCCAGCAATGACAGCAATAACGGCACTCCACCGGTGATTGACAACAACACTGCATAGTCAGTCGACGGTACATCCATGCCAACTACAGCGCTAATACGGTATGACTTGTCATCGATAACCGGCGCCAATGCCGATAACCACGTACCATAGCTATCTTTGGTAGGGCCTTCGACAAATGATTTACCGTCATCTACCAATGATTTAAGCCTGTCTGAGGCTTCGGGATATGCTTGGCCTCGCGGAGAATAGGCAGCACTGGCCTTTGGCTCCGAATCGGCCAAGAAATACATCTGGTCACTACTATCCCTGGCCATGAGGTACACAAAGCGCGTATCAGTATTTACCGCTTTAATACGGGCTAATTTGTCACGTAAGTATAGAAAGTCAGCGTCACTGTCTTTATCTGTAGCGGCAGGTGCGGCGTTTGCCAGGTTGGTCACTCGGGTTGTATCGAGTGACTCGGCAATTGAATTAATACGCGTCTGGAGTGAATTCTTGTATAGTGTCGAGGCTGCCGTCATAGAGACTAGGCCCACAGAAATACCGGCCAGCAGTATCAGCCCCAACTTCACAGCCGTCCGCACCGAATGCAAACCTGTCGGCGGCCGTAATCGTTCGAGATCCACCCCTTTCTTCATTCGCTACTGCTCGGACGTCGCAGGCAGTGGCGCGTAAGCACTGACCAATTTTACAACGTCATCAAGGTTAATGTCGGCTTTGAGCACGTAATCCTTCACGCCAAGGCTCATGATGTCGTTAATAATATCAACGTCGTAGACGTTAGAAGCTATGATGACTGGCGCTGTCTTACCCCACTCGTCTTTACGCAAATCACGCAACACACTAATACCATTGTCGCTACCAATGTGATAGTCAAGGATTATCAGCTGTGGATGCGTCTGTAGCGCAGTTTGTAAGCCTTCTTGCGCGACAGCAGCTTCCTGCGTTATATACCCAACCGCCTCTAGGGCCATCGCCATAGTACGGGAGGTTTGTTTTTCATCATCAACGATGAGAACGTGCGGCCTATCTTCGGTCATGTGGTTGCCCCCAACATATTACTTGTAACTATAGCCTATTGCGCGTGTCGGCGACAACTAATTATGCAGTTTTCATAATTACTCAGTACGCGCTCGCTTAAGCATTCGTGCAAACCATAGCAGTTCGTCAACAAGCTTTTGGACATTGCGGTCATAGCGCTCGGTATGTTCAGGCAGCATGACACCAGTAGTGTCAAAGATATCTTGGATCCGCGGAAAGAACACATCCCATGACATCGCCACCATACCGGTCTCACGCACCGCTGGTACTAGCGACTCAACAGCCCGGGTGCCACCCCAAGCACCGTTGCTGACTCCAGCAAAGGCCACCGGCTTGTGGTTATAATTCTCCAATTCACTGTCGAGGAGGCGCTTGAGCGAGCCGGGAAAGCTATGGTTGTACTCAGGTACTACGATAAAAAAGGCGTCTGCCTTGGCGGTGATTGCAGAATAACGAGGGTCCTTGCCTTCTGGATCATTACCGTCACCCGGTAGCTCAAAATCCACTGGATCAACAAAGATAACATCAACACCTGGCTGCCGGCCAATAAAGTCGGCAATGTAGCGCGAAGCTTTTATGGACTCACGTCGGGCTCTTGTAGTACCTTCTATGACAACTATCGTAAGTTCGTCATCTTGGGTAGTCGTATCCATGTGGTGCTCCTCTTTTCTTTAGCATAGCACGGGGGACATATGCCACAGCCCGCAACCGATGAGTAGTGTATACTCGGTGCAGTAATTAACGGAGAACCATCATATGGCAGATCAACTAGAAGGCACCTTATTAGCAAACTTTACCCCGGTTGACCAAGTCAGCGAACTGCAGATAATCGACACCGCCGAAGGCACTGGTGACGTCGTACAAGAGGGCGCAACCATTACCGCACATTACACTGGCGCAATTTGTAAGACTGGCGTTATCTTCCAGAGCTCACATGATTTTGGCTCCCAGGGCATCAGCTTCCCGCTCAGCGGCGTTATCCAAGGCTGGACCCAGGGCGTGCCCGGTATGAAAGTTGGTGGCACCCGACGCCTGGTGATTCCGGCAGCTATGGCCTATGGCGCGCAGTCACCATCAGCTAACATCCCGGCCAACAGTGACCTCGTGTTCGATATTGAGCTTGTCTCAATCAACTAACATCTAGGCGTATCATGTCGCCCTCACCCTGTTCGGCAAATTTTGCAGCCATGGTCGGATTGCCACGGGTGAGGCGCTTGATAGTCAGGTCCTCAGCTTTATTATTGGCAAGACGCAAGTTATTTTCTGACGAAAGCAAGGCGTCTTTTGTCTTTTGCAGATGGTCAATTGTCTTATCAATCTCATCAATTGCCGTCTTAAACTTACGGCTGGCTAGGTCGTAATTCTTAGCAAAGCCTTCTTTGAATGTATTCATATTGTCTTCAAAGTTTGTAATATCGACATTCTGAGCTTTGACGAGCGCCAGCTCCGACTTGTACTTTAATGAGTTGAGCGCGGCATTACGCAGCAATGTAATGATAGGGATAAAGAACTGGGGGCGTATTACATACATCTTGGGATGTTTATGGGAGACGTCGACAATGCCAGCGTTGTATAGCTCGCTGTCGGCCTCCAACAACGTCACCAACACTGCATATTCGCACTTCTTTTCGAGCCGGTCCTTCTCGAGTTCGCGCAAAAAGTCTTCATTTTTGTGCTTAGTCGCCGTCTCGTCACCCTCGTTCTTCATTTCGAACATGATTGAAATAATTTCATTGCCGTCGAGGTCGGTTTCTCGGTAAATATAGTCACCTTTACTACCGGTCTTAGCATCATTGTCTTTCTCGAAGTACGCAGTTGGGAACGCCGTCGCCCGCAGCTTATTAAACTCAGTTTCGCAATGCTGCTCCAATGTCTCCCCTACCATCTTGGTAGACAGTTTGGCTTTCATATCCTTATAGTAGGCTATCATCTCGTCTTTGGACCTGAGCTCATGTTCATACTTGTCTTTGAGCGAGGACTCTAGGAGCTGCTTCTCGGTATCTTTACTTTTGAGTTCATTAGCCAGTTGGTCACGCTGTTTTTGGATAACACTTACGGCTTGGGTGACAGCCAGTTTTTTCTCTGTTTCTGTAGAGTGGAGTTTTGCACGTAATCCAGAAAGTTCGATATCTTTCTTGGACTCTAGCTGGGCAATTGCTAGGTCTTTTTCGGCTTTGAGTTCAGCGATTTTGGCATCCTTCTTGGCGACATCCGCCTGCAGTTCATTTTTGGCGTTAGCCTCTGCCAGTTTGACAGCGCTTTCTTTATCGCGTTTTAGCATCTCCACCCGTTGGTGCAGCTCCCTGGCGAACTCATCGTCCCTTACCTGCTTTAGGATGTCAGCAAAGCCGGCTTCATCAACTTTAAAAGCCTTTTTACAATGCGGACATACAATCTCATTCATACCCTACCTCCCGGTGCGGTCTACACGTACTTATCAATCGCACAATCATCGTCTATATATCATAACAGGCGGACGCATCCCCCGCCGACTAGTCGGCGAGCTCAACAACACAATGCGACGAAGCGGTGACAATAATATGGTCAAGCAGTCGGATCCCGAGTAGCTCTCCTGCGGCCCGTAAACGCTTAGTCACAATAATATCTGGTCCGCTTGGCTCTAGGCTACCGCCGGGATGGTTGTGTGCCACGACAATACCAGCCGCCCGATCAGTAATAGCATCGGCAAACACTTCACGCGGGTGCACTAGGCTGGCATTGAGCGTACCAATAGTAATAATCCGCTTTTCGATCAACCGGTTAGCACCGTCAAGCGTCAATACGACAAAATGTTCTTGCTGCTTATGACGGATGTCAGCCAGCAGCTCAAGCACATTGTCTTCATCCATGATGCGTTTGCCGCTGTGGTTAAAGCGACCGGTCAGTTCTAGGCTTGCAAGCAATTTGCTGGCGGTTGCCAAGCTGACGCCGCGGATGGCGACCAGCTCATCCATAGTCGGCTTGCCGTTATGCCGCTCCATGACAGCCAAAATATCATCGGCTATCTTTGTCACATCAGCGCCGGCAATACCACTGCCAATAACTACTTGGAGTAATTCATGGTTAGACAGGTGCGCCTCGCCTTTAGCAAGGAGTTTCTCTCGTGGACGGTCTGCAGGACGCAATGATAATACTGGTGATGTCGATAGTATAGTTGAGGTGTTCATGACACCATATATAATATTCCGACCTGACATTAGTCAACGTTAAGCGTAATTATTGACTCACTTTACTGGGTCGAACGACGCTTGAACAAAATTGAAGCCAAAGGTACGGCAACAATTAAAATGCCGACACACCAGATAACCGCTAGCCATCCGTGATTACCGATAGGCGTGCCCAATATCAACGCCCTGACTGCTTCGATAACATGAGTAATCGGCTGGTTAGCTGCAAACAGTCGCAGGCCACGGTTCATACCCTCTTCTGGGACAAACGCCGTCGAGGCAAAGGTCAACGGGAAGACTAGGATGAACGAGAGCCACTGCACACCTTCGACACTCTTGGCTAACACGCCCATAATTGCCGCTACCCAGCTAAAAGTTAGTGTAAAGAGCGCAATCAGGCCAATGATCGCCAGCCAATCGAGCACGCTGGCACTAGTCCTAAAACCAATCACTAAACCGGTAACCACCATCACCGCTGTAGATAAGCCGTTTCGGAACAGGTCAGAAATAACATGTCCGGTTAGCACCGCCAGGTTGGACATTGGCAACGAGCGGAAACGATCCATGATGCCCTTCTGTAAATCGTTACAGACCGCAATAGCGGTAGTCGTCGAACCAAATGCCACCGTTTGGATAATAATACCGGCCATCAAAAATTCCAAATACGTCGTACCCTCAGGCAACGCCTGGCTAATCGCGCCACCAAAAACGGTGGCAAATAGCACTAAGAACATAATTGGCTGGAAGAATGTACCAGCCAGCTGGTCAGTGTTACGTACAATGTGCCGTGCGCTACGGGCAATCATGATCAAGCCATCGTTGAGGTTAAGTAACCACTTTGGCCGTTTATCAAAAACTAATTCGACCGCCATACTATTCTTCCTCTCCTGTTGTTTCAACGGCCTTTTGCTTGCCGGTTAACGTTAAGAATACGTCATCTAAAGTCGGCTGGTGAACACTTAATGACTTTAGATTAATCTGAGCGTTAGATAGGCTTTCAAGCGCCTGCTTGACGTCGCTGTTAGTTTCATTGATAACCGTTGTCACTGAGTACTCAACCTCGTTACTGTCAACAACTGCACTGCCCAACGCAACTTTGGCGGCCTGCAATGACTTTTTGTCGTTAAAGTTTAGCTCTAGCCGGTCTTTACCAACCTTAGACTTAAGTTCACTGGCTGTACCTTCAGCAATCACTTTACCGCCATCAATTACAATAATCCGATCGGCCAATTGGTCAGCCTCTTCCAGATACTGGGTAGTTAGCAGGATAGTCGTACCTCGTGCCTTGAGGTTATTAATGATGGCCCACATTGCCAAACGCGAGCGTGGGTCAAGCCCAGTCGTCGGCTCGTCCAAAAATATAATCGGCGGCGTAGCAATCAAGCTAACTGCCAAATCGAGGCGCCGACGCATGCCGCCAGAGTATGTTTTGACCGGACGCTCTGCGGCCTTTACGAGGTCAAAGTCTTCGAGCAACTCCTGGGCACGGGCCTTTGCACTGTCTTTTGTTAGCCGGTACAAGCGGCCCATCATTACTAAGTTTTCGCGGCCGGTCAGTAGTTCGTCAACCGCTGCCGATTGGCCAGTCAAGCCAATAATCGAACGGACTTTGTCGGCATCATCGCAAACATCAAGCCCCTCAATAGTTACGGTGCCAGCATCTGCTTTTAGCAATGTGCTCAGAATTTTTACAGTCGTTGTCTTGCCGGCACCATTAGGTCCCAGCAGCGCAAACATCGTGCCGCGCTTGATCTTTAGGTCAATACCTTGCAAGACATGATTACTACCGAATGACTTAATAAGCCCCGTAGCTGTAATAGCATATTCCGTCTTAGTCATTTTTTCTCCTTATCATCTCAATATAGTACCAAAAAAGTGTTCATAAATTCTACTACAATTTAAGTATCTACCAGCTGCCGTTGGAGCCGCCACCACCGAACGAGCCGCCGCTAAAGCCGCCAAACCCACCACTGGAACCACCGGTTCCACCGCCGCCAATCCAAGGACCACCAGCCCACCAGCTTGGCGGGTCGCCCTTGCCATGGGCTGCCTTGGCATAATTTTCGGAAACTTTTTTGTCGAGCAATAGTCCTAGCAATGCAAACACGACGATCGCACCAATGCCGATGAATAAAAATCCCATAAAAAGCCCGAGCACAACGCCAGCAACCGCACCTATGACACCGCCACCCCACCAACTTTTAGTACGGGCCAGCACCGAGCCAAGCCATACCGGCACTAGGATGATTACCCAAAAGAATTGTCCAACCAAATCTAGCCATGAATTTTTTGCTTTGGAGCCACCAGCCTGTAATTGCGGGTCTTTCTCCCCATGGATAGCCGCGACAATACCGTCAACTCCACTATCTACACCTTCGTAATATTTACCCTGCTTGAACTGTGGCGTAATCCGGTCCTGGATAATACGCGCCGCCCGAATATCCGGCAATGCCCCTTCTAGTCCGTAGCCAACCTCAATCCGCAGTTTGCGGTCGTCTTTAGCGACCAGGAGCAGTA